>Ga0209938_1001396_pt1 | contig 12124 bp, 5 predicted proteins | sample SalPonR2_C_D1_MG_FD_185708 | JGI IMG/M metagenome (GOLD analysis project Ga0209938, IMG submission 185708) | Salt pond soil microbial communities from South San Francisco under conditions of wetland restoration - Salt Pond MetaG R2_C_D1_MG... ... | reverse complement strand
TCTCGATCAGCACGTTGCGCGCGCTTGGCGTACCTTCGTCGTCGATCGACAACGACCCGCGACGCTCGGCCAGCGTGCCGTCGTCGACCACAGTGCAGTGCTCGGTCGCAATGCGTTCACCCATCCGTCCGCCGAAAGCGGAAATGCCCTTGCGGTGGAAGTCCCCTTCCAGGCCGTGACCGATCGCTTCGTGCAGCAATACCCCGGGCCAGCCCGGCCCGAGCACCACCTTCATGAACCCTGCCGGCGCATCGACGGCCTCGAGATTGACCAGTGCCTGGCGGCCCGCCTCGTCGGCGAATTTCTGCCAGGACTCGGGCGCCATAAGGCCGGACAACGCATAGCGCCCGCCGCCGCCGGCGTTGCCCGATTCGCGACGATCGCCCTGCTCGGCGATGACCCGGACATCAAGGCGAATCAACGGCCTCACATCGCCGGCCAGCGTCCCGTCGCTGGCGGCCACCAGGATAGACTCGTGCTGACACGACAATGACACGTTGACCTGGGTAATACGCGGGTCGAGCGACCGGGTGTAGGCGTCGATCGTGCGGAGCAGATCGACCTTGCTTGCCGAATCCACTGCCTCGACCGGGTTGTCGGCTGCGTAAAGCGCCGGCACATTGACCGGTCGGGTCACTGCAGTCGAACCCGAGCGGCCCGAACGTGCGATTGCGCGCGCGTTTCCGGCCGCCTGCATCAGCGCCGGCATGTTGATGGCGTCGGCATAGGCAAATCCGGTGCCGGTACCGGATATCGCGCGCACGCCGACGCCCTGGTCGATCGAAAAGCTGCCGGATTTCACGATACCGTCTTCAAGCGACCAGCCTTCGTTCTGGCGATGCTGGAAATACAGATCGCCGAGATCTACCTGTCCCTCGACCAGTCGGCCAAGCGCGCGTTCGAGGTCCCCGCTGTCGATCCCGGCGGGCGTCAACAGCGAATGGGTTGCCAATTCAAGCATGATTTCAGAGTCCTTGTTGGTGATTCGGATATTCGGGTCCGAAGCGGCGTATTCAACCGCCGCCCGGCTCGGCGGGCTTGACCGCAACCGGCTCGATGATCGGCTGCTTCCAATCACCGGTCACCGAGTAACGCACCTCGGAGATGCCGCTCAGCGGTTTGGAAAAGATCTGTTGCAACGCCGCACCCGCCGCCGCGCCGACCGGGCCGCCGGCCAGCGCGCCGATGACCGGCAACGCCGACCCGACGCCGGGGCGCACGATAAGCGTCTGATCGTAGGTTCTATTCTCCAGGTCTGTCCTGCCGCGCATTCGCACTTCGGCAGCCGGTGCATCGATGCGCATATCGTCGGTTGTAGCAACCCCGTCGGCGAGGTCGAAATGGCCGGCGACGCGATCGAACGACAGCCCTTCGCCGAAGACGTCTGAAAAATCCAGCCGCAGCCGGCGCGGGATCGAGTTCAGGCTGACCAACCCAAGCAGTCGTCCGGCGCCGGGGCTGGCTTCAGGTATCACCCCGTCGGTGATCACCAGATCCAGACCGCCGTCGATCCGGGGCAGACTGAGATCCAGCGGACTGCCGGGCCATCGTCCCTCCAGCTCAACCACGGCCTGACCGCGCTGCAGCGCAAGATCGAACCCGGCCTGGCTAAGGGTCCGGCCCAGATCATTCGTTGCCATGCGGATACGCATGCGGCTGAACGGGCCATCATCGCCCCGCAACCATTCGCCCGATCCCGTAAGCTCGAGGCCGTCGCGGCGACTGGAGACCTGCTCGATCTGCAGGCCGCGGTCTTCGCGGTGCGAACTGAGTCGGAACTCGCCAAGGTCGAGTTCACCCCACCGCAGATCGCGCACAACGAAATCGAGCGCGGGAAGGCGCGTCGGATCAAGACTGGAAGGCTTGCCGAGCGGCGGCGACTCGTCGCGCTGTGCCGCCGGCCAGGCAAGCCGGGCAATGTCGCCCACAATCGAGCGATCTGCAACGCCGGAGGCGGCAAAACGTATCGATCCCGCCACCTGGTCACCCTGCCCCTTCAGTCGCCAGTAATTTTCCTCGCGGCTCAGCGATAGCGCGACAGCACCCAGGGACGCTCGCTGTACCCGGAGGTCGTCGACAGCCATATCCAGCCATCCCGACAACCCGGCATCGCTCGCTCCCAACTGGAGGCCATTCGAAGTCACCGCCGCGAGCAGGCCCAGCCACTCGTCTACATCGAGCGAGGGCAGACTGCCTTCGACTATGAAATTCTCGGCTGCCGGCAGATCGACCGTCGCATCGCCAAGACCAAGACCAAGCTGCCAGTAGTCGGCCAGCATCAGCCATTCGCCGGTAAAGCGTTCCTCGATACTGAAGCGGACAGGCTGCCGTCGATCACCCAGCGGCAGGATCATTTCAAACGGCCAGGCCGCATCGACCGGCTTTTGGAGCGGCGCCGGCAGATCGGATGAGATGCCTTCAAGGCTGCTGCTTATCCAAAGCTCCAGGTGCCTCCGCTCATCAACCCGCTCTCCCGATCGGAACGCGATATTGAATGGCGCTCGCCCCTCCACCTGCCCCACCACGGCGGAAAGGCCGGCTTTCCAATCCGACGGAATGAGCCCACGTACCGGGAAAGTGCCCTCGAGCGAAAGTCTGAATTCGGGCCTGAACCAGCTGTCCAGAGCGGCGACAACCGGCTCTTCGAGCATTTCAGCCGCGAGTCGGGCCGGCCCGAGGCGTTCTCGGGTAAACGGCAGTTCTCCGGAAATTCGGTCAAGCGCAATTCCCTGATCGCGCAGTTCAACCCCGGCATCGGCAAAATCGATGGCGCCGACCAGCCGCCAGTCTTCCTTTCGCTTGACCGGGAACCATATGCTCGCCTCGGCCGACGCGGCGCCTTGCCACTGCAGCCGCTCCAGCGTACGCTCGATGCCGGCCAGCGGAAGCGCCCTTGCCAGTCGCGCCAGTCCGTCGGCGCCCGCTTCGATCGCCTCCAGATGCAGTTCGATCTCGGCATCACGCGCCGCCTCGATATGCACCAAGGGTGCGCGCAGCGCGACTCCGGCAACCTCGCCGGACTCGGCCACGGCAGTCATCGATTCGCCGGAAAATTCCACGTAGCCCGAGATATTTTCCGCTACCGGCCAACGCTTGGCATAAGCCAGCCGCAGCCCAGAAAAAACCGCCCGGCTGTTGACCGAACCGGCCGGGACATGGTCCTTCCAGTTGACCGGCTCACCGAACAGGGTTGTGACCGCTTGCGCCGAACCGACTTCCAGCAGCGCCTCATCCAGCCACTTGCGGGTATTGGGACCCAGACCCCGCTGCGGCAACCAGCGCCGCGGCGTCTGCGAACTCAACCTCGGCGTATCGACCACAAGGTCGAGAAAAGGCGTCCCGCCCGCAAGTTCGATATCACCATCGGCGATCAGTTGAAACTCCGGATGATCGAGCGACAGGCTTTGAAGTTCCACGCGCATATCTCCTCCCAGCACCAGCGCGCCGGAAAACCCGGCAAACTCCAGGGGCTGCGGGTAGAGCACCGGAATGCCGATGATTCCCGGGCCCGAAGGACGCGCTACCAGCCGATCACCAGCCAGCGCCAGATCGATGCGATCCAGCGACATGCCGAATCCGGGGTCATTCACATTGGCTTCCAGCCCCTCTATCCTCCCCTCGGCGAGATATAACGATCCGGAGTCGGTTGCACCCAGACGCAGATCCGTGACCGTTCCCGAAACGCTGTCGGGCCAGTATTGGGCGAAGCCCAACCAGGGCTGCAGCAGCGCGTGAAGATAGTCCAGCTCGATTCGGCCGGCGACCACGCCGTGTCTGCCGTCGCCGTTCCCGTAGGCCAGGCTGTCGATCAATACCGTCTCGCCGTCGCCGAACTCCCGGGCATTGAGCTCCAGAGCCAGTTCGCCTCGATGCCAGCTGCCGTCAAGCTCGAAGTGACTGGACATTCGACCGGCAATACCGCCTTCTGCCAGGGAATGAAGATCGACCGCGCCGTGCAGCCGAGCCCCGTCGTCGGGATTCCACTTCAGCCACCACTGCATCTGGGCGCGCAGATCGATCACACTGCCGGCAGTCGACTCCAGCGCCATTCTGGACAAGCCTATATCGGGGGCACGCGCATAGCCGGAAAACGACTCCAGGCGGGATTCCGACATTTGGAGTACCAGTCTGACCTCCAGCATCTCGCCCGAACCGCCATCGGGTAGGGCGTCCAACCGAAACTGCAGCCTGTCGGCATCCCGGCTGACACGCGCTTCCGGCACCGCCAGCCGCAGGTCGGGAAGGCCGCGCGGCGCAATGCGGATTCCAGCATCGCGAAGTAGCACATCACCGGCCGAAACAGTCTGCTCCCATCCTTCGGCAAAGGTGCCGCCGCGGTCCAGTCGCCAGCTCCACCGCCCCTGCTCATCCTGCACCAGGACCATGTTCAAGCCGAGCAGCACCAGTTCTAAGCTGTTGCGGCCGGGGCGAACCAGGTTGTACAACTTGAATTCCAGCCTTGCCCGATCGACGTCCAGCAGACGCTCTGTCGGGCGCCCCACCTTGAGTCCGATCAGCGTGATCCGGGGAGACAGACGCGGCCAGCGCGCCTCGATTCGCTCGATTGTTACCGGCCGCTCGAGCTTCTCGGTCAGGAAACGTTCCACGATCGGCCGAAATGAATCGGCATAAGGCGCGACCAGTCGGCCGATGCTGACCAGCACGGCCGATCCGATAATGAACCAGACCAGCAGTTTCCAGCATCCGCGACGCAGTCGCCTGAAAGTGCGCAGAATCCGCAAATCCCGAGTGCCACGGCTTTCCTCGCTCAAAGCAGAACCACGTCGAACTGCTCCTGGGCATACTGTTCTTCGGACTGAAAACGAATATTGGTGCCCAGCTGCTCGGTGACTTCGGCCAGTGGGCCGGTATATTCATCCAGCATCTTGTCCACCACCGGTGGCGCGGCCAGCACCATCAGGCGCCCCGTCTCGAACTGGCGAACGGCCCGCAGGATTTCGCGGAAGATCTCGGAACAAACCGTCTCCGGGGACTTCTGCCAGCCACGGCCGTTGCACTGGGGGCAGGGATTGCACAATCGGTGCTCCAGACTCTCCGTGGTCCGTTTGCGCGTCATCTCCACCAGTCCCAGCGCCGAGATCTCCGACACGGTAGTCCGGGCCGGATCTCGCGCCAGCGACTGGTTCAGCATGCGAATGACCTGGCGCTTGTGCTCCTCATCATTCATGTCGATGAAGTCGATGATGATGATGCCGCCGAGGTTTCGCAATCTGAGCTGGCGCGCGAGAGCCTGGGCAGCCTCCATATTTGTCTTGTAAACGGTCTCGGCGAAATTGCGCGTGCCGACATACCCGCCGGTATTGACGTCTATGGTCGTCATCGCCTCGGTCTGATCGATGGTCAGGTGGCCACCCGACTTGAGCGATACGTTTCGCCTGAGTGCCCGCGATATTTCATCTTCCACGCCGTAAAGATCGAACAGCGGGCCTGGCCCGGCATAAGACTCCAGGCGCTCGGACCATTCGCCGATGAAGGTATCGGAGAAACGTCGGGCATGAGCGTAGGTTTCGACATCGTCGAGGCGGACCCGCTCGATGCCGGCGTGCATCAGATCGCGCAGGGCTCGAAGCGGAAGCGATAAATCCTCGTATATGCAGGTGCCCGGCTCGCAGCCGTTGTCGAGCTTTTTTTCAACGCCCGACCAGAGCCGCCGCAGGTAGTCGAGATCACGCTTCAACTCGGTGGCACCCACCCCTTCGGCATTAGTCCGCAAAATCAGGCCGTTGCCCGCCTGGCCGTGGTCCTCGAGAATTTGTCCAACCAACTCACGCAGCCGGGCACGCTCGGCCTCGTTTTCTATACGGAGTGAAACCCCGATGCTGCTGGCGCCCGGCAGATAGACCAGATACCTGGAGGGCAGGCTGAGCTGGGTGGTAAGCCGCGCGCCCTTCGATCCCATGGGGTCCTTGACGACCTGCACCGGAAGACTCTGGCCTTCCCGAATCATTTCGCCGATCGGCGGAATCTGCGGCTCACCATGCTCATCGACGACGTCGGACTCCAGCTCCGGACGCGACCGGGCGATCTCGCCGGCGTGGAGAAACGCGGTGCGATTGAGGCCGATATCGACGAACGCCGCTTGCATCCCCGGGAGAACGCGCTCGACGCGTCCCATGTAGAGATTACCCACATAGCTGATGTCGCCCACGCGCTCCAGGTGCAGTTCCTGCAGCAATCCGTTTTCGACCAGGGCAACCCGGCTCTCGGAAGGCGTAACGTTGATCAGCAGTTCGTTACTCATGGCTGCTCACGGTGAGCACTCCTGGCTTGGCCGGCAATCATACTTGGCCGACAATCATATACGCACCCGCGCCGACGGCACGCGAGCGTCGAGCGTGCGACCAAACGCCGTCAATCCTGCAAAAGCCCGGCATCACGAAGCAGTCCTGCGGTTTCGAACAGCGGCAAACCGACTATGCCGCTGTAGCTGCCATCGAGATTTGCGATCCAGGCCGCTGCCTGACCCTGGATCGCGTATCCGCCCGCCTTGTCCAGCGGATCGCCGGACGCGGCGTATCGGCGTATCCAATCTTCAGGGAGCCTTGCGAAGCGAACTTCCGAAATGCTCAGGGCAGTCCTGACCGACGAATCCGGGCCGACCAGCGCAACCGACGAATACACTGTGTGGCTGCGACCGGAAAGGCTTCGAAGCATATCGCAGGCCCGGGGCTCGTCACGCGGCTTTCCGAGACACTTTTCCTCGAGCACGACCTCGGTATCCGACCCGATCACCCACTTCCCCGGCGAATTCCCTGCGATCGCGCAGGCTTTCTGCACAGCCAGCCTGAGCACGTAATCTTCGGGCGATTCGGCGTCGCCCTGGCGCTCGTCGATATCAGCCGGACGTACCTCGTAACCGGAAATGAGTATGGCCAGCAATTCGCGGCGGCGGGGCGAGGCCGACGCAAGAACAAGCGAACGTTCACCCGGGCTGTCTCGGCCTGGCTCGATCAGGCCGTCGGTCGCATCGTCGGTCGCATCGTCGGTCACGTGGTCGGTCACATCGATACCAACTCATTCACGATGATAGGGATGCCCGGACAAAAGCGACCAGGCACGATAGATCTGTTCGCCCACGATCACCCTGACCAGCATGTGCGGAAACGTAAGCTTGCCGAGCGACCATCTTGTGCTGCAGTTCGAAAGCAGTTCCTTCGAATGTCCCGACGCGCCGCCGACGAGCAGCGAAACCGGTTCGCCAGTCATCATCCAGCCATCGAGATGCCCGGCCAGGTCGCGGGTTGACCATTCCGACCCGAGCGCGTCTAGCGCTATTCGTGGACCGGAACCGGCGCATTTGGCCAATAGCGCCTCGCCTTCGCGGCGACGTTTGACGCCTCCGGACGCTCGCGGCGGTGCCACCTCGACCAGTTCGAGGCCGAGCTGGGGCGGCATGCGCCGTGCATATTCATGCCAGCCCCGCGCAACCCAGTCCGGCATCGAGCGTCCGATTGCGACCAGTCGAATCTGCAACCGCGCGCTTCCGTCAGCTGGACTGCGCCGGACGACTCCGGGTGGTCTCGTCCCACAGCTTCTCGAGGTTGTAGAAGGCCCGGCTCTGGGGCAACATCAAATGCACGACAACGTCATTGAGATCCACCAGCACCCATTCGCCTTCCTGCTGGCCTTCCACGCCCAGCGGCGCATGCAGTCCCGACGCCTTGATCTTCATGCTCAACCGATCTGCCATGGCCTTGTTCTGCCGACTGGAGGTGCCGCTGGCAACCACCATGAAGTCGGCAAATGTGTTGCGCTCGCGTAGATCGAAGACCTCGACATCCTGCGCCTTGGCATCGTCGAGCACCTCAAGCACGAGATCGCGCAAAATGCACGGGTCGCTCTGCTCGGATTCCGTTGGCCGATCCATCACAAGACGTCCGGGCAAATCATCGTCATTCTGTCGCTCATTGATTCGTGCAACTCACGGGGTCCGAAAGACGGATGATCTCACGATCGATGTCCACGCTGCTGTTCAGCGGCGGCCCGGCGACGAAATCGGAAATTTCCCGCACCGTGCTTTGATCGATGAACTGGCGCTCAAGCGTACCCACGTCATCGTTTGTCACCGTAACCTCGTCACAGTAAATACAAAAGCCGCGGTAATCCAGCACTACCATTCGATTTCCGCCCGACACTGTCGGCTCGAGCTCGTCATCGGCGAGCACCCAGCGCGGCGAGTTGGTCTCGTCGTAGTAATAGCGGATCCAGGCCTCGGTGGAATCGGTGATCAGCAGGGTCACGCCGCCGGCGGCCGTATCGGGCGAAAACCAGTGGCCGAGCAACGGCACCGGTTCGTCACCAAGTTCGGGAATCGTCGGACAGGTGCTGCCGCTGACCGGGCTGAACATTTCAGCACCGTGATTGCCGTTCAGACGCCAGGCATACATGAACCGCTGCTCCCTGATCCTGGTGACCTGAACCTCGCCGACAACCTTGAGCGAGGAACGGGCATCGTTACTGGTGGCGCGGAACAACACGGCCCTGAAGAAACTGCTGCCGTCGTCCGGAACGGTGTCGGTGATATAGAAGGTCGGAGAGCCTGCCTCGTCGTAGGTGTACCAGACACCGAAGCGGCCGCCACCGCCGGCCTGCCAGTCCAGTCCCTGATTGATCGTGCGTTCGGCCGGCCCCCAGAGTCCGCGCCCGGTATTCGCGCCGACCGGTGGCGGCGTCCCGATCTGCGCTTCGGTCACGCTGGCCGTCACGATAGCGCTCGTTTCGATCGGCGAGGCGTTCTCCACCACTACATAATATCGACCGGCCGACGGGCTCTCCAGACTGGCCGTCCACTGGCCGCCCTCTTCGCTTGCCTGCACGATCACCTGATCGGGGGCGGGAGGCGTCTGCGGCACGCTGGCAGCCAGCTCCTCGAAAGTCCTGCGGCGGATCGTGACATCCGACATCGAACCGTCGACAGCGACGTTCAGACTCGTCATGCCCGGCGGAACATCGATGAACATCAGATCGTGGATCGCACCCGAGGACAGAACGACCGGATAAGGCTGCGCGTTGAAAAGCGCTGTCTCGGCCGGCAGATTGTCGCCGGTTCGAGTCACGCGCACCGGTACGACACCGACGTCTGCAAGTTCATCGGGAGACGAGGCGATGGCGACCACACCCTGCCAGCCCTCGCCGCGGCCCATCGCGGGCTGATCCCAATACAACGGAATGGTCAACGACCCGCCGGGATGCGCCCCGGGCGCATTCACCACCAGGCTGGGATCACGCTCTTCGGCGAAAACGGCAAACTCGAACGGTGCGTCGTTGGTGCTGCTGAAGCCGCCGGCGGAAAAGTTCTGCACCAGCACCCACCACTGGCCCTGCTCGGGAAACTCGACGTCGCAGCGTTCGAGGTCTTCGCTGGTCAGCGACGAACAGACCACCTCGTTTTCCTGGGCCGCACCGTCCCCGTTGTCGTCGCGGCCGACATAAAGATCGATATCCGAAGCGGTCGAAGCGAAAGTTTCGGCATAAAGCAAGAGCGCGTCGGCGGGAACTTCGACAACTTCGGTTATCGTTCCCGCCGGACCGTCGAACGGATCGGTACGTGTCGGATCCTGCGCCAGCGAAGGCGACTGCCTGGCCGGGCGCAACAGTGAGCTTGTCCGGACCACCAGTTCATCGACCGAGACCAGCTCCGGGATCGTCAATTCGTCGCGGCCGCGGTTGCCCAGGGTGGTAAAGCTCTGCGAATCGGGGACCTCCCCAACGGCGATGAGCGCCCCGACCGGAAGCCGCTGGGTCGCGAACCCGCCCAGCGTCGGCGTTAGCACCACGCTCCCGGCACCCCACGATCCGAGGTCGACATCGCCGCGCGAGATCTCGATCTGCAAAGTACGCTGCTGGCCTTGGCTGAGCGTGAAAGAACTCGGCGTGACCTGGATGTCCAGGCCGCCTTCGCTGGTGACGTTCCAGGTACCCGCACCCATGGCTTGAACGGTGCGCGTGAATACACAGGTGCCGACGCAGTTGTCGCTGACGACGCCCGGCAGGTTCAAAGCGCCCGGGTCGCCGCCGTCAAACGGATTGGCACCCAGGAAATCAGCCTCCGAGACCGGCAGGAAGAGACCTGCCTGGGCCGCGAGATCCACCTGGATGCCGCCTGCACCGCGGTCCGGGACGCGCGCGTCGGAGTCGTCCGAATTGCGCACGATGTCCGCACTCGCGGTGGTCTCCAGCGCAGAGATCACCTCGTTCACGCCCCAGTCTGGATTCGCCGATCTCAGCAGCAGCGAGGCCCCCGCCACGTGTGGTGACGACATGGAAGTACCGGTCAGGAAAAGAACCTGATTGTCTGCATCCAGACCCGGTCCGGTGCCCGCCAGGTTGGTTTCGGTGCCGGCTGCGAGAATGCTGGTACCCGGTGCGGTCACATTGGGTTTCATCAAGTCCGGTGCATCCACGGCGGGACCGCGGGAACTCGAACCGGCCAGCCGCCCGGCTGCGGATTCGTCTATGAAACGCTGCGTACCGGTCAGTCTTCCCTGTTGACCGCTGCCTGAAGCCAGCCAGTCGCGAAGCCGGTCGCCTTCGGCATCACCGACGTGAGTGGCCGGCAGGCAGTGCTGGTCGGCATTGGTCGACTCGCCCTGGGCATCGGTGTTGGCCAGGATCATGCCCCCAGCGCCGGCAAGCTGCACATTCTTGCCCTTTTCTATGCGCCCGTATTCCCCGCGATCGCAGACCACGATCTGGCCATTGAAGGTATTGGGCGGGAACGGATTGCTGACGCCTGTGTTGTCGCCGCACGACGGGCCCGATTCGGGCGGGCCCTCGCCGCAAAGTGCATTGCCGAAATCGCGCGCGTGCACGATGGGCAGCGTCGACGTGCCGTTGGTGATGCCCTGGCCGACCAGGTCGTCCAGCGGGAACGGTCCGCCGCTGACGTCGATCAAACGATTGGCCAGGATTCGGCCGTGCAGCGCGTTGGCCACCGCCATGACCCAGGGCACGTTGGCCGGACTGCCGACCGTGAAGTCCTCCGGCCCGGAATTCCCCGCCGAGACCACCGGCACGATGCCGGCTTCGCGCAGGTTCAGGAAAACCCGCTGATTGCCCTGGGGGCTCCAGGGGCTGAAGGGATCGCCACCGATCGAGAAATTGACCGCGTCGACGCCGTCCACGACCGCCTGTTCCAGCGCCGCGGAAGTTGCATCGCCGGGACAGACGAAGTTCCCGGCAGGCTCGTCCGGATCGGCTTCACAGGCCTTGTATGAAATGAAACTGGCGCGCGGCGCCACGCCGGAAACCTGGAAAGAGATCGGTCCGATCCCGACGTTCAGGTTCAACGAAAGCGGCAGTCCGACCGCCGTCGAAGCCACATGCGAGCCGTGGCCGTCGGGATCGAATCCGTCGGTGTCTTCGTCGGTGAAATCATAGACCCCGATGAGTTTGTCGCTGCACGGGATGTCCAGCGTCGCGTCGGTGCACAGCCCGAATAACCGGTCACGAGGATTGGTGATGGTCAGGGAAGACTGCGAAACATCGAAAAATATCGACTCCCAGTTGACGCCGGTGTCGATCACGCCGAGGACGGTGCCTTCGCCGCGTGTCGGGTTCGGTGCGCCGGTGGCGCCGGTCCAGAGATCGTTTGCGCCGATCCACTGCGGGCCGGCATCGGTCTGGACATGCTGGATGATATTGGGATGGACCGAGCGCACGCCCGGAATTTCGGACAAGCGAGTGGCCTGCGCGGCGCTCATCGGCGCGGCGAATCCGTTCCTGATGTGCCTGTACACGAACTTGGGCTTGATGGTCATGCCGAGTTCGCCTTCCGCCTTATCGAGAATTTGCGCGCGCCGTTGATCGAGATACTCGACGTACTGCCTGACCGCAGGCGAATCGATGCGCAATCTGCGCTCGCCGGTCACCGAGGGCGCGGTCGCTGCCATCACCTTACCGGCAACTTGTCCATCGGACGCGACCGATTGGGGCGACCACCCCCCGAATTCGGTCGTGGGCGCATCTTCGAGCTCCACGATCCAGACCGATTCGTCGATCGTCGGCTTCTTGGCCCAGAGCGAACCCGATGCGACGACCACGGCCAACGCCAGCAGCCCCTGAACAATCCGCGTATTCAACATGCCTTCACCATTGGTAACTG
>Ga0209938_1001392_pt1 | contig 12146 bp, 13 predicted proteins | sample SalPonR2_C_D1_MG_FD_185708 | JGI IMG/M metagenome (GOLD analysis project Ga0209938, IMG submission 185708) | Salt pond soil microbial communities from South San Francisco under conditions of wetland restoration - Salt Pond MetaG R2_C_D1_MG... ... | reverse complement strand
CATGCGCGCCATGCCGAATCCCCCTTCGAACCGTTCCCCGATATAGGGCTGGTCGATCAGGCCATAGATCGGCCCGGCCTCGTCCGATAGTGCGATAAGAACCCCCCAAGTGGGTGCCCCCGACAGGAACGCCCGCGTGCCGTCGATCGGGTCCAGAACCCAAGTCAGGCCACTAACCCCTTCGGTATGTCCGAATTCCTCGCCCAAGATGCCGTCTTGTGGGCGCATCTCGGCAAGCACGGCCCGCATCGCGCGCTCGGTCGCGCGGTCGCCTTCGGTCACGGGGTCAAACCCTTCGCCGGCCTTGTTGTCCGCAGTCAGCCCATCTGCCCGGAAAAACGGAAGCACGGCCTCCCGGGCGGCATCCGCCATGGCATGGGCCGTGCTTTTGATGTTCTCAATATCCATGTGCCACCCGGAGCCTCGGCAAATTCAGCTCAGCCTCTAGACCGGTTGGCGTTCAGGCTCAAGCCACGTCGCTCAGCACCCGGGCCAGATCGAAAAGGCGGCGGCGCTGGTTTTCCGGGATCGCATAGTAAGACCGCACCAAATCAAGCGCTTCCTTGTCGCCCAGCAAATCCGCCGGAACGCCTTCGGGTGCGTCGTCACGTTCGCTGCTTTCGGTCTCCAGACCTTCAAAGAAAAAGCTTATGTCGACATCAAGAGCGTCCGCGATATCCCAAAGCCGCGATGCACTCACGCGGTTGGCGCCAGTCTCGTATTTCTGGATCTGCTGGAATTTGATCCCAACACGCTCGGCCAGCTGTTGTTGGGTCATACCCACCAACCAGCGGCGGTGACGAATTCGCTTGCCAACATGCACATCAACGGGGTGCGGCATGGTTTCATCCTTCTTCATTGCTTGTCCCAAAGGGACGGGAGGTTCCCCACTAAAGAATTTCCAAAGGGAAAACCGTAAACGTCAATTTACGCGTGACGCCTTTCAAGGTTAGCAACCAATGCTAAAAAAACAAGAAGTATCACTCCCGAAACAGGAAACCTACCCAAATGCAGTACAATCTTAACGAGCACCCCATCCTTTAGGATACATCCTATTCAACCCACGTGTGTAATTTGACAGGCCCAAGGCAATTCGTCAAATACAATCAAAAGCTTGTTCACCATCCCAAGGCAGCCAAAGGGGACGTCATGCGCGCGTATCAGATCGAATCATCCGGGGCGGCCCCGGTTCTCTCCGAGGTCTCGCCGCCGCAACCTGCCGCGGGTGAAATCTCCGTACAGATTGGCGCCTGCGGCCTGAACTTCGCCGATCTCTTGATGGTCAAAGGCGAATATCAGGATACACCCGAGGCCCCGTTCACCCTTGGAATGGAAGTCGCAGGCACCGTCACGGCATTGGGGCCTGATACCGACGGCCCGGCCCCCGGAACACGTGTGGCCGTCTTCGGCGGGCAAGGTGGGTTGGCCGAACACGGCTGTTTTCCGGCGGATCGTGCCGTGGCCATCCCCGAGACGATGGATTTCGTCGACGCGGCCGCCTTCCAGATCGCCTATGGCACAAGCCATGTCGCCCTCGATCACCGGGCGCGCTTGCAACCCGGTGAAACGCTTCTCGTACTTGGCGCGGCGGGCGGCGTCGGCCTGACGGCGGTCGAGATTGGCAAGCTGATGGGCGCCACGGTCATTGCCTGCGCCCGTGGCCCTGAAAAGCTGGAGGCAGCGAAACAGGCGGGCGCCGATCACCTGATCGACGCCAAAACCGACGACATCCGCGCGATCTGCAAGGATCTCGGCGGGCTTGACGTGGTCTATGACCCCGTGGGTGGCGATCAGTTCAAGGCCGCCTTCCGCGCCTGCAATCCCGAGGCGCGCCTGCTGCCCATCGGATTTGCCAGCGGCGACATTCCACAGGTTCCCGCCAATCACCTTCTGGTCAAGAACCTAAGCGTCATGGGCCTTTATTGGGGTGGATATCTCAAATTCCGGCCCGAGGTGATCACCGACAGCATGCAAACCCTGCTTGGATGGTACAAGGACGGACGCCTCAAACCGCACGTCAGCCACGTCTTGCCGCTTGACCGCGCGGCAGAGGGTTTGGACCTTCTCAAAACCCGCAAATCGACGGGCAAGGTGGTGATTACGATGTCAGACTGACGACATTCCCGGCCCCGACCCCGCCGCCGTATTCATGGCGCAGCATCTCGGCCAAGGCCGCCGTCGGCGCATCGCGCCGCTCGGCCCCGTACATGTTGACCATCTGCGTCCCAAGATCGGGCAAGGCCCCACCGGTGTTGATCGCCTCCTGATGCGGTGGAATGCTGTCCTCCAACAAGGCCCCGACAGCCAGATCGGCACTGATCAGCGCCTCTACCGAACGGTCATCTTCTGATTCCACGGCCATTTCCCAATCAATCCCCGCCTCATCGAGTATCCGCAAAACGATGGGCCGGAAAATGCACACCGAACAAAACGCCAAACGCAAAGGCCGCCGCTTCCACGCCAGCCCGTCGCGCGCGCCCGCCCACCGCAGCGCCATGGTGGTCAGGGGTTCGCCCCCCGGCTTCACATTCTGTTCGGTGGTCAAGATAAGATCCGCCTCGCCCTTGCGAAACGTATCGTGCAGGCGCATCGTGCTGGACGACTTGAGGTTCACTTTCATCCGGGGAAACGCCGCGTTGAAGGATTTGAGCACGCGGGGGATCACAGGATAGAAAATATCGTGTGGCACACCCAGAATGATCTCACCCTCATAAATCGTATCAGTCAGCCGCCCCACGGCCTCGTCATTCAATTCGATGATCCGGCGCGCATACCCCAAAAGCTGCTCCCCCGCCGCGGTCAGGCTGACACGCCGCGCGCTTCGATCCAGCACTTCGATGTCCAGCATCTCTTCCAAGCGCTTGATCTGCATGGAGACCGCAGACTGCGTCAGATGCAGAGACGCCGCCGCACGCGTGACGCCGCCATGTTCAGCGACAGCAAGGAAAGAGCGCAGGGTCGTCACGTCAAGATTTCTCATTTATCAACCTTTGTGATGAAGGGGCGAACAAACATTCATTTTCACAATGAACAATATTCTGGCACATACATCAACAACAAAGATGCAAATGGCGCAACCTATCACATAAACCAAAGGATCAGTCATGGCTTACCTCCACCACACCCAAGCGCATTGCAATGCCACTGCCCCGCGGGCTCGCCTTGGCCTGCGTCACTATCTGGCGCTCTGGAAACAGCGCCGGAACTTGGCGCAAATGGAACAGTGGCAACGCCGTGATCTGGGCCTTTCTGATCGTGAAATCGAGGCCGAGGTAAGCCGCGCTCCGTGGGATGCCCCCGGGACATGGCGCCGATAGCTCCAATTCCTGACCGGAAAGCCTTGAAAAGCAGGCCAGCCTGACCGATATTGTCTGCAAAGCCTTTGACAGGCTTGCCAGTTCAACATTTTGGAGGCTTTGATGGCTGAATTTGATACAATCCGGACGGGCGTTGGCGTCCGCACCGCCCAGATTGATGCGGGCCTACGCGCCCATATGAACAAGGTCTACGGCACAATGTCCGTGGGCATGCTCATCACCGCTTTGGCGGCATGGGCGATCTCTGGCCTTGCGACCACTACCGATCCATCTTCCGCCGTGGCGCAACTGCCCAACGGTACCATGCTCAACAGTCTTGGTGGCACAATCTATATGTCACCGCTGCGCTGGGTGATCATGTTGGCGCCGCTGGCCTTCATTTTCCTCGGCTGGGGTGCTCTCATGCGCAAGGGCTCGGCTGCCACCGTGCAGCTTGGTTTCTTCGCCTTCGCCGCGCTGATCGGCCTGTCGCTCAGTTCCATCTTCCTTGTGTTCACCGCCTATTCGATCACTCAGACCTTCCTCGTGACGGCCATCGCCTTCGCAGGCTTGTCGCTCTGGGGTTACACCACCAAGAAGGATATTTCCGCTTGGGGTAGCTTCCTGATCATGGGCGTGATCGGCCTGATCGTGGCGATGATCGTCAACTGGTTCCTGCAATCGCCGGTGATGATGTATGCCATTTCGGCCATCGGCCTGCTGATCTTTGCCGGTCTCACTGCCTTCTACACGCAGGACATCAAGAAAACCTACGTGGCCCACGCCGCGCATGGTGATCAGGAATGGCTCGACAAAGCCGCCTATGACGGTGCGCTGAGCCTCTACATCTCTTTCCTGAACATGTTCCAGTTCTTGCTGATGTTCATGGGACAAGAATAGTACGAGTGTCCTCCAAGGACGTAAGGGTCGGCTCAATCGAGCCGACCCTTTTCATTTTGTAACCTACCGCCCGTAGGGTGCGCATTCATGCGCACCGCCCCGGCTACGCCTGTGATTCACCGGCGCGGTAACCCCCGCGCCTCGCTGCGCGATTTGATGCCATGATCGCGCCGCCTGCGTGGACATTTCCCCGCACCCCCTGCATGGTTGCGCCAATCAAATCCCCCGATGGAAAGGCCCATCCGCCTGTGACCCAACTCACCCTCGCCAAACCTGACGATCTGGATCGCCTCACCCGATTGGTAAGTGATTTTCATGCCGAACACGGGATCGACCAAGACGCGGAGACCCGCCGCGCCGCCCTCGCCCCGCTGCTCGATGGCTCCCCGCACGGCGCGGCCTACCTCATCGGGCCGGGCCGCGCGCCCATCGGCTATATCATCGTCAGCTTCGGCTGGTCGGTGGAATTCGGCGGCATGGATGGCGTCGTGGACGAGCTTTACATCCGCCCCGCCGTACGCGGCCGCGGCATCGGCTCCGAAGTGCTCATGAGCCTGCCCAAAGCCCTCGCAGGGGCAGGCCTCAAGGCACTGCACCTCGAAGTCAAAACCGAAGACGAGCGCGCGCACCGCTTTTATCGCAAACTGCGCTTCCATCCGCGTGAGGGGCATACCCTCATGACCCGGAAGATATAGAAAATCGCGACAAAACACTTACCTTTAGGTCATGACCCTGCATATCCCCTTCGACAACAGCTACGCCCGCCTGCCCGCCGGGTTCTACACGCGCCTCACCCCGGTGCCTGTGAGATCCCCCGAACTGGTGGCCTTCAACGATGGTCTGGCCGAAAAGCTCGGGATGACGCCGGGCGCGCCCGACGACATGGCAAAGGTCTTTTCCGGCAATGTGCCACCCGATGGCGCGGAACCCCTTGCACAGGTCTATGCCGGGCACCAGTTCGGCGGCTTTTCCCCGCAACTGGGCGACGGTCGCGCCAACCTTCTGGGTGAAGTTGTGACCCCGGAAGGCCAACGCTTCGACATCCAACTCAAAGGCTCAGGCCCGACCCCCTATTCCCGCATGGGCGACGGGCGCGCGTGGCTTGGCCCCGTGTTGCGCGAATACGTGGTTTCCGAGGCGATGCACGCGCTTGGCATCCCAACCAGTCGCGCATTGGCCGCCGTCAGCACGGGCGAACCCGTCTACCGCGACACAGGTGCCATGCCCGGCGCCATCCTGACGCGGGTCGCCGCCTCCCATATCCGGGTCGGCACCTTTCAATTCTTCGCCGCCCGCCGCGATCTGAAATCCCTGCAAAACCTGTTTGACTACACCGTGGTCCGCCACGCCCCCGAGGCGGAAACACCTACCGACCTGCTGAGTCATGTGATTGAACGGCAGGCGCGACTGATCGCACAATGGATGGGCGTGGGCTTCATCCACGGGGTTATGAACACCGACAACACCACGCTTTCCGGCGAAACCATCGACTATGGGCCTTGCGCCTTCATGGATATATTCCACCCCGACACGGTCTATTCCTCCATCGACCGGCAGGGGCGCTATGCCTATTCCAATCAGCCCAACGTGATTGTCTGGAACATGGCGCAACTGGCCACGGCGCTTGTGCCGCTGATGCCCGATCAGGACGCCGCCATCGAGGAGTTCACCAAGCTCGTCCACGCCATGCCTGAGCGTATTCAGGCCCATTGGCTCAACGTCTTTGGCCGCAAGATCGGGCTTGAAGCGGCCACCGCCGAAGATGAGCCACTCATCACCGGGCTTCTTGCCCGCATGGCCGAAGGCCAAGCGGATTTCACCAACACATTCCGTGCCCTCGCCACCGGCAAGGCCCGCGATCAGTTCGCCGACCCATCGGTCTTCGATAAATGGGGCGCAGAGTGGAAAAAACGCCTTGAGACCGAGGACGACGCAGAGGCCCTCATGCGTCGCGCCAACCCGTCAGTCATCCCGCGCAACCACCGTGTGGAACAAATGATTGATGCGGCGGTGGCCGGCGATTTTGCACCATTCAACCGCCTGATGCAGGTCCTCGCGACCCCCTACGACGATCACGACGAGGCGGCAGACCTCAAACGGCCGCCACAATCCGCCGAGGTGGTCCACGCCACCTTCTGCGGCACGTGATCACTTCTTCCACCGCTTGAAGAACTTAGGATTGCGCTGCACGAACTCATCAATGACCGAGGCCAAACCGCCCTTGGCCTGCCCCTTGAGATAGGCAAACCCCGCCGCCGCCCCAATCAACGCGCCCACCATATCGACAATCAAATCGCCCATGGTGTCCATCAGCCCGGATTTCTGCATGTTCAGCCCGAAAAGCTGATCCATGGAAAACTCGAAAATCTCCCAGATCGTGCCGATGAAAACCGCGAAACAGAACCCGAAAAAGGCCACCGCCACATGCGGCGCGGCAAAGCGATCCCCTTGGAACATCATGAAGACCAGAACAAAGCCGATCAGGCCAAAGCCGATGGCCGACCCGCCATGCATCGCCATGTCCCACCACCAGAATCGCTCATAAAAATCAAAGACTTCACCCAAGAACAGCGTGCCACCAACGAACATCACAAGCGCGGCGATGAAACTGGCCGGCACTTGTATGTCGGCCCATTTCGCCACGAAAACCGGGGCCAGCGACACCGCCAATGTCACGACCGCCACAAAGGCCAGTTCCAACCGCCATTGGACCAAGGCCCAGACAGCCACGCCCGCCAAAGCGGTCCAGATGATCCGCGCCAGCCGCGTTTGATCCGAAAACATCGGGTGACACCCCTTTCATTTGGGTCTTTTATAGCCCCATGTTGACCGCATCACCCTTGAGGATTGCAACCTATAACCTGCAAAAATGCGTGGGGCTCGACCTGCGCCGCAGGCCCGACCGCAGTTTGGCGGTGATCAATGCGCTTCAGGCACAGGTGGTGGTCCTGCAAGAGGTCGACAAGCGCCTGCCGCCCCGGCCCACCGCCCTGCCGCATGACATGGTCGAGGACGACGGCTGGCATATCCTGCCCTTCGGGGCACCCGGCGGTTCACTTGGATGGCACGGCAACGCAATGCTTCTGCGCGACGGTGTCCATGCAACGCACACCGCCCATATCGACCTGCCGGGGCTGGAGCCGCGCGGCGCGATCCATGCCGAGCTTGACACACCGCTCGGTCCCTTGCGGGTTATCGGAATGCACTTGGGGCTGGTGCGTCGCTATCGCCTGCTGCAACTGGGCGCGATCAACCGCGCGCTTGGTAAACTGTCACCAATGCCCACGGTCTTTGCCGGGGATTTCAACGACTGGGGCAATGGCATGGCCCTCGATGCCGCTGTTAAAGCCGTGCGCTTCATCCCGGCCCGCGCCTCCTTTCCCGCGCCGCGCCCGGTGGCCCCGCTCGACCGCATCGCGCTCAGCCCCGAGCTGCACGCCGTGGACAGCGGCGTACACGGCGCGCGCCCGGCACATATCGCCTCGGATCACCTGCCCGTCTGGGCCGACCTGACCCTCAAGTGAGACAGCCCATGCACCGCTATTTCGTTTACGACGTCTTTACCGAAACCCGCTTTGGCGGCAATCAACTGGCCATTTTTCCCGAAGCCGACGACATCCCTGAAGAGGCATTGCAAAGCATCGCGGCCGAATTCAACTTCTCCGAAGTGACCTTCGTTTATCCGCCCTCGGACCCAAGCCACACCGCCCGGGTGCGCATCTTCACCCCGACAATGGAAGTTCCCTTCGCCGGTCACCCCACCATCGGCACAGCCAAGGCGCTGACCGACATGGGCCACGGCCCCGAGATGGTGCTGGAACTGGGCATTGGCCCTCTGCCCTGCACCGCAGGCACACATGGCGCGCGTTTCACCACCCAAGCCCGGCTTGAACATATCGCTACGCCCGACCCCGCGGTTGTCGCCCGCGCGCTTGGGCTGTCTTCCGATCAGATCGACGCGCGAAAACACCCCCCGACACTCGCCTCCGTCGGCCTGCCGTTCACCCTCACCGCGCTGAAAACCCGCGCCGATCTTGCCGCCTGTCAAACCGACATCGCAGCCTTCCGTGAAGGCGCCAAGGCCCACCCGCAAGGGCTTGATTTCGCGCAATTCGCCTATGTCCGCGAAGGTGACACTATCCACGCCCGCATGTTTGCCCCTCTGGACAACATCCCCGAAGACCCCGCCACCGGCAGCGCCTGCGCCGCCCTCGTGGCCTTCCTCTGCGATCTTGAAAAGCAGCCCCTTGCCCTGACCGTCCACCAAGGTGAGGACATGGGCCGCCCCAGCCTTATTCACCTCACCGCCGACAGTGAAAGGGTCACGGTCGAGGGTCAGGCCGTGCGCGTGATGGAAGGGCATCTGCTGGAGGCCTGAAAGCCAATCACCGCCGCCAAATGCAAAACGGCGGCAGGTTTCCCGCCGCCGCATCATTCTTAGCCTGATCTGTGACAGGTCACGCCGCTTGCCTGGCCCCGCGATTGCGCGACCGACGGCGGCGATTGGTCGAGGCGGGTTTGCCCCCCTGCCCACCGGGCTTGCCGCCCGGGCGTCCGCCCCGGCCACGGCCCTTGGGCTTGGCATTGGGATCGGGCAACTCTTCCCAAGCCCGGCCCGAGGCCACGGGAATCTCCAGCTTCATCACCTTCTGGATGTCCTTCAACTCGCCCATCTCATCAGGGGCGCAAAAGGCAATCGCGGCACCATCCTTGCCCGCACGCGCGGTGCGGCCAATCCTATGCACATAGTTTTCCGGCACATTCGGCAGGTCGAAGTTATAAACATGCTTCACGTCGGGGATATCAAGCCCACGGGCGGCCACGTCGGTCGCCACCAGAACCCGCACGTCGCCATTGCGGAAGGCATTGAGCGCGCGCTGCCGCTGACCTTGGCTTTTGTTGCCATGGATCGTGTCCACGGCATAGCCTGCCTGTTGCAGCCGCTTGGCCAGCTTGTCCGAGCCATGTTTGGTGCGCGCGAAAACAAGTGCCAGTTCCTCGCGGTGCGCATCCAGAAGCTCAATCAACAAGTTGGGCTTTTCGGCCTTGGCGATGAAATGGACCGCCTGCGTGACCTTGTCGGCGGTCTTGCCCGGGGGGCTGACCTGCACGCGCTTGGGCTTGTTCAGATAGCTGCTGGCGATTTCGTCCATCTGCTTGGCCATGGTGGCCGAAAACAGCATGGTCTGGCGTTCTTCGGGCAACAGCCCCGCGATCTTGCGCAGCGCGTGAATGAAACCGAGGTCCAGCATCTGGTCGGCCTCGTCAAGCACCAGAAAGCGGGTTTCCGCAAGCGTCAGCGCGCGTCGGTCCAACAGGTCCAACAGACGCCCCGGCGTGGCCACCAGAATATCGGTGCCCTTCTCAAGCCGCTTGATCTGCGCCCCGATCGACGACCCGCCAACGACCAAGCCAACCTTCATCGGCGTGTCCTTGACGAACCCGATCAGGGTGTCGCGGATCTGACCGGCCAATTCCCGCGTGGGGGCCAAAATCAGACTGCGCACGGTCTTGGGCGCGGGCTTGCCGCGATGTTCCATCAGTTGCGCCACCAACGGCAGGCCGAAGGCCGCCGTCTTGCCGGTGCCGGTCTGCGCCAGCCCCATCACGTCAAACCCGTTCAGGGCATGCGGAATGGCGTGGGCCTGAATCGGCGTCGGCTCGGTGATACCTGTCTTTTCCAGTGCTTTGACCAGCGGGGCAGGCAGCCCCATTTCCTTGAATAGTGACAAATTATGTCCTTCCCGGCAGGGACACGCCCATACCGTTACGGCCCCCGAATGCCGGGTGGCCTTTATCGTGGTGTCGCCTGACGCTCCTGTCCGGCCTCATGCCAAACAGCCGTCAAACGGTTCGGACCCACGCGTGATTTTGGGAACTTTCCACGATGTCTCATGAGGCGGGTCTATCCGCACGGCTCACGCGGCCGGAGACATCGGTTGATAGGCAGATGCGCTTTTCCCGGCACAATGTCAAGCATTGGTGGCAATACGGGTGGATTCATTTTTAGGATGAAGCTATCCAACAGCCCGACGACGACCATGGGGGCCGACATGTCCGACACGATCACCGACCGCTGCGAGGCCAAGGGCCTGCGCATGACAGGCCAACGCCGGACCATTGCCAAGGTGCTGCAAGAGTCCGACGATCACCCCGATGTCGAAGAGCTTTACACCCGCGCCTCGTCCCGCGACCCCAAGATTTCCATCGCCACGGTCTATCGCACCGTGAAACTCTTTGAAGAGGCCGGGATTCTGGAAAAGCTGGAATTCGGAGACGGTCGTGCGCGGTATGAAGACGCCGAGCGCGACCACCACGATCACCTGATCGACATGAACTCGGGCGAGGTCATCGAATTCGTCGACCCCGAGATCGAAGCGCTTCAGGAAAAGATCGCCAAGAAACTGGGGTACAAGCTCATCGGTCACCGGCTGGAGCTTTACGGCGTCCCGATCAAGAAGTAAGCCTTGGCAACCTCCGGGGGCCAGCCCCCGGCGTTGAAAATCCTTGGATTTTCAACGCTACCCCCGGGATATTTTTGGCAAGAAGAAAGAGCTTTCGGCTCATCTGAAAGGACGGCATGGAAAACCTGCGCGGAAGCGCCTTGATGGTGCTGGCAATGGCCGGTTTCGCGCTTGAGGATATGTTCATCAAGCGCCTCGCCGGGGATTTGCCCATCGGTCAGATCCTGGTCTTTCTGGGTTCGGGCGGCGCGGTGATCTTTGCGCTTGGCGCTTTGTCGCGCGGGCATCGGCTATTTTCGCGCGACCTGATCAGCCGCCCGGTGCTTTTGCGCAATCTGGGGGAGTTGATCGGGACATTGGGCTTCGTCACCGCCATCGCCCTCACCCCCCTGGCCTCGGCCTCGGCCATCCTGCAAGCCACGCCGCTTGCCGTGACGCTTGGGGCGGCGTTGTTTCTGGGGGAAGACGTCGGCTGGCGCCGCTGGAGCGCGATTCTCGTGGGATTTTGCGGCGTTCTGATGGTGATCCGCCCGGGGTTGGAGGGGTTCGAGCCCGCCTCGCTTTTCGCTGTGCAGGCCGTTGTCGGCCTTGCCCTGCGCGATCTGGCCACCCGCGCCGTGCCGCGCACGGTCACCTCCATGCAACTGTCGTCCTACGGCTTTGCCACAATCGTGCCCGCCGGGGCGGTCATCCTGTGGGTGACGGGCGACCCGGTCAGCCCCTCCGCCGTCAACTGGCGCGACATCGCCTTTGCCATGCTGCTTGGCGTGGCGGCCTATTACGCCATCGTCGCCGCCATGCGCGTCGGCGAGGTCAGCTTCGTCACCCCCTTCCGCTACACGCGCCTGATCTTCGCGCTGATCATCGCGGTGCTGGTCTTCAACGAGCAGCCCGACAGCCTGACCCTTCTGGGGGCCTGCATCATCATCGCCTCGGGCCTCTACACCCTTATCCGCGAACGCAACCTGCGCCGCCGCGCCCGCGTTGTTAGCGCTAGCCCTTGAAAACAAACTATGTTAGCGCTATCAGTCACAGTTGCATTCCCCGCCAGACTTGCTATGGCACCCGCAACCTTTTCCAAGTCCGAGGACGATACCCATGAGCATCATTATCGACATCCACGCCCGCGAAATACTTGACAGCCGGGGCAACCCCACGGTCGAGGTGGACGTGATCCTCGAAGACGGCACCATGGGCCGCGCCGCCGTGCCTTCGGGCGCCTCCACCGGCGCACATGAGGCCGTGGAACGCCGCGATGGCGACAAGACCCGCTACCTCGGCAAAGGCGTGCTTGAGGCCGTGGCCGCCGTCAACGGCGAGATCGCCGAGGAACTGGTGGGCATGGACGCCACCGAACAGGTCAGCATCGACCAAGCGATGATCGAACTCGACGGCACCCCCAACAAGGGCCGCCTTGGCGCCAACGCCATTCTGGGCGTCAGCCTCGCCGTGGCCAAGGCCGCCGCCGATTTCACCACGCAGCCCC
>Ga0209938_1001386_pt1 | contig 12220 bp, 9 predicted proteins | sample SalPonR2_C_D1_MG_FD_185708 | JGI IMG/M metagenome (GOLD analysis project Ga0209938, IMG submission 185708) | Salt pond soil microbial communities from South San Francisco under conditions of wetland restoration - Salt Pond MetaG R2_C_D1_MG... ... | reverse complement strand
AATGGTGCCGCAGATGGGCGCCGGCTGGTGTCCGCCGGGAATGCTGGGTATTGGTATCGGCGGCACCGCCGAAAAGGCGATGGAACTGGCAAAGGAATCCCTGCTGGATCCGATTGATATTCACGATCTGCAGGCCCGGGGTGCTGCCAATCGCGCTGAAGAACTGCGTCTTGAGCTGTTCGAGAAGGTCAACGAACTGGGCATCGGCGCCCAGGGGCTGGGTGGGTTGACCACGGTGCTGGATGTGAAGGTCAAGGACTACCCCACCCACGCCGCCAACAAGCCGGTGGCGATCATTCCCAACTGCGCCGCTACCCGCCATGCGCATTTTGTGCTGGATGGTTCCGGTCCGTCCCTGCAGACGCCGCCAAGTCTGGATGACTGGCCGGAAATTACCTGGGAAGTGGGCGAGAGCGTGCGCCGGGTAAATCTGGATACGGTGACCCCGGAAGATGTGAAGGACTGGAAACCGGGTGAAACCGTGCTGCTGTCCGGCAAGATGCTGACCGGCCGCGACGCTGCCCACAAAAAGATGGTGGATATGATCGAGCGCGGCGAGGAACTGCCAGTCAATATGAAAGGCCGCTTTATCTATTACGTCGGTCCGGTGGACCCGGTGCGCGAGGAAGTGGTCGGCCCCGCCGGCCCCACCACCGCCACGCGGATGGACAAGTTCACCCATACCATGCTGGAAAAAACCGGGCTGACCGGAATGATCGGCAAGGCCGAGCGTGGCCAGGTGGCGATTGACGCGATTCGCGAATTCGGTGCCGTCTATCTGATGGCGGTTGGCGGATCGGCCTATCTGGTGTCCAAAGCCATCAAAAAAGCCGAGGTGGTGGCGTTTGAAGAACTGGGTATGGAAGCTATCTATGAGTTTGAAGTGGAGGACATGCCGGTGACTGTGGCCGTGGATTCCAAAGGCTCGTCGGTTCACCAGACAGGTCCTGTCGAGTGGCATGACAAGATTATTGCCGCCAAGGCCGTCTGATTTGTTAGCCACGGAAGACACGGAAGGACACGGAAAACGAAAGAAGCAAAAATTTTGGTCTTTCATCCTTTTGTCCGTGTTTTCTGTGTCTTCCGTGGCTAAAAAGCCCTTTAATCCCTTCCGCTCTGCGCTTGCTGCAGCCGCTGCTGATAACGCTCCCGCCAGCCATAAGCCTCGCTGCGATTCACCAACAGGCTTTCCGTCTCGCCGATTTCAAGGCGCAGCGACAAATCATGAATCAGCGATCTATACTGCATTGGTACAGGACCTGCAGACCTGGCCCATAGATTGACAACCAGGCCTGCTTTCAGACTGAAATCCGGAACCAGGGAACATAACGGTGCCAGCGCCCGATCTCACGAGCATTACCCGCAAGCTGATTGCCCAGGAAGCTCTACCTGATACCTACGCGGATACGGTCAGCAGGGTCATCCTGCCTCTGGCGGAGCACATCAGGCGTCTTCGCGAGGAGCGCCAGCGGCCGCTGGTGGTCGGTATCAACGGTGCCCAGGGCACCGGTAAATCCACGCTGACGTTATTCCTGAAGGAACTGTTATCCGACCTCTACCAGGTGCCAACCGCCAGCTTTTCTATCGATGATCTGTATCTCACCCGGGCCGGGCGGGAACGGTTGGCGGCGGAATGGCATCCGTTGATGCGCACCCGGGGCGTTCCGGGTACCCACGATCTGACCCTGGGCCGAGAGGTGATCGAACGTCTGACGAGCGCCGGCGAAGGCACCAGAACAGCGATTCCCGCGTTTGACAAATCCCGCGATGATCGCGCCCCCGAAGCCGACTGGCCGGTTTACCAGGGCCGGGCAGAGGTGGTCTTGCTGGAGGGCTGGTGTGTCGGTGCCGTGCCCGAGGACAGCGATTCGCTGGCGAAGCCCATTAATACCCTCGAGCTATGTGAAGATATAGACGGGGCCTGGCGGAGCTTTGTTAACCAGTGCCTGAGCAAAGAATACACGCAGTTTTTCGAACAGATTGACTGCCTGATCATGCTGAAGGCGCCTTCAATGGACGCCATCCTGAAATGGCGCACCCTTCAGGAGCACAAGCTCGGTGCAAAAATCCGGAGTGCACCAAGACAGGGCGGTACCAGGCAGGCCCCGTCGCGCCTGATGACCGAAGAGCAGATCTTCCGGTTCATCATGCACTACGAACGGATCACCCGCGCCTGTCTGGCCGAAATGCCGGCCCGAGCCGATGCACTAATCCAGGTAGACGACAACCATAACTTCAGTGAACCGCTGATCCGTCAGCGCCTGTAAAGGAAACGGCCATGCCCAAACCCCGCCTGATCGTTTTTTCCGACCTGGATGGCACCCTGCTGGATCATGAAAGCTATGACTGGTCACCTGCCAGGCCCGCCATTGAACGCCTTGCCGCCTCTGATATTCCGGTGGTGCTGAATTCCAGCAAGACCATCGGCGAGATCCGCGAGGTCCGCGAACGCATGGGCAATGAGGCCCCGTTTATTGTCGAGAACGGGGCAGCGGTGGTGATTCCGCCGAACTGTTTTGAATCGCCCGGGGAGCAGGTGATACGTTTTGGCGCACCACGCCGCGAGGTGTTGGCACTGCTGGCAGAGCTTCGCAACGAAGGCTTCGAGTTTTCCGGTTTTGCCGATATGACAGCCGCTGAAATAACCCGGCATTCCCGGCTGTCCGAGGCCCAGGCCGAGCTTGCCAGGGACCGTATCGCAACCGAGCCGCTGCTGTGGCTCGGGGACGAGGACTCGCTGGCGGTTTTTCGCCAGAAACTTGAAGCCGCCAATTGTCGTCTGGTGCAGGGCGGCAGATTTCTTCACGCCATGGGCGAGTTTGATAAAGCCGATGGGGTCCGATTTTTGCTGAAGAAATACCGGGAGCAGAACCCGGTGTGCCGGCTGGTGGCAATTGCACTGGGCGACAGCCCCAACGACCAGCATATGCTGGAGCAGGCCGATGTGGCTGTGATCGTGCGGGGAGTGCACTCGGAAAACGTTGTACTGCCGTCCCAGAGTCGCGCCATACGCTCGCTCAAGGCAGGCCCGGGCGGATGGAATGACTGTATTCTGAATCTGCTGATTGAATACGGCTACTGATCAGCGGTTAAAACAATAGGAAAGCGCCATGGGCGATTTTTATCAGAACGGAATAATCACAACGCTCCATAACCTGGTCCGCCGGCCGGTGGAAGATCTGGAAAAGGAGCTGATGAGCTTTCGCAGGGAGCGGCCGATGTCGCTGGTGTTGCCGTCGCTCTATTCAGAGCTTGAAGGGCCGGCGCTGAAGAATATTGTCAATGAACTGGTCCGGGTGCCCTACCTTGAACAGATCGTGATCGGACTGGACAGGGCCGACGAAGCCCAGTATCGGCACGCTCTGGAATACTTCGCGAAACTGCCCCAGCACGTGCGGGTGCTCTGGAACGACGGGCCACGGCTGCGGGCTCTGGACATGAAATTACAGGAGAAAGGGCTGGCGCCGACGGAAATGGGGAAGGGGCGTAATGTATGGTACTGCTTTGGGTATACCCTGGCCTGCGGTCGCAGCAAGGCGGTGGCCCTGCACGATTGCGATATTCTGACCTATTCCCGGGACCTGGTCGCCAGGTTGATTTATCCGGTCGCCAACCCCGGTTTCAATTACATGTTCTGCAAGGGTTATTATTCCCGGGTGGCGGACGGTAACATGAACGGTCGGGTCAGCCGGTTGCTGGTGACGCCACTGATCCGTGCGCTCAAGAAAGTCGCTGGCCCCAATGATTACCTGGATTATCTGGACAGCTTCCGCTATCCGCTGGCCGGTGAGTTTTCCTTCCGCACGGATGTGATCAACGATCTGCGAATTCCCAGTGACTGGGGGCTGGAGGTGGGCGTGCTGTCGGAAATGAAGCGCAACTACGCCACTAACCGCCTGTGCCAGGTGGACATTGCCGACACTTACGATCACAAGCATCAGGACCTGTCGCCGGAAGACGCCAGCCGGGGCCTGTCGAAGATGAGCACCGATATCAGCAAGGCCCTGTTCCGGAAACTGGCCACCAATGGCGAGATTTTTTCCAATGAGAAATTCCGCACTATCAAGGCCACGTATTACCGGATTGCCCTGGATTTTATTGAAACCTACCAGAGCGATGCGGTGATCAACGGCCTGAGTTTTGATCGGCACAAGGAAGAAAAAGCGGTGGAACTGTTTGCCCAGAACGTTATGCGGGCTGGGGCCTATTTTCTCGATAACCCCATGGATACGCCCTTCATTCCAAGCTGGAACCGGGTGGCCAGTGCCATCCCGGATATCAAGGAGCAGTTGATGGAAGCGGTGGAGCTGGACAATGAGGAGTATTCCCGCCTGTGAGTAACAGTCTCCATCACAAGCTGACGGCCATGCTGGGTGTGGTTTATCCGGCCCTGGACACTCCGGCTCTGGCGACCCGATTGCTGGCAACCATGGGGCTGGCGGATGACGCCCCGGCGCCACCGGCGCACCAGAACAACTGGGACGAGTCGGTGGTGATGCTGATTACCTACGCTGACACCATACAGGCCGCGGGTGAGAAGCCCCTGAAAACCCTGCACCGGTTCCTGGATGACTGCCTCAGTGAGACGGTTTCTGTGGTTCATCTGCTGCCGTTCTTCCCCTTCAGCTCCGATGACGGTTTCTCGGTGATGGACTATCTGGCGGTCAACGAATCCCATGGGGAATGGACAGATGTCGAGGCGATTGCCGGCAGCTATCAGGTGATGTCAGACCTGGTCATCAACCACATGTCGGCCCGAAGCCGCTGGTTCGAGAATTTCCGAAAGCGGATAGATCCGGGCAAGGACTATTTTTTCGAGGCCCGGCCCGGTGACGATCTGAGCGCGGTAGTGCGGCCCAGAACCTCGCCGCTGCTGACCGCCGTGCAGACAGACGATGGCGAGCGCCACGTATGGTGTACCTTCAGTGAAGACCAGGTGGACCTGAATTTCGCCAACCCGCAGGTGCTGAACGAGTTTGTCGGAATTATCCGCTATTACCTTGAGCGGGGTGTCACCTATTTCCGGATGGACGCAGTGGCATTTCTCTGGAAGGAAGTGGGCACGTCCTCGATTCACCTGCAGCAGACCCATGAACTGATCAAGATCCTGCGGCTGCTGATGGAACACCATACGCCGGAAAGCGTGGTGGTTACCGAAACCAATGTTCCCAACCGCGAGAACCTGACTTACTTCGGTAACGCCAACGAAGCCCACGTCATCTATAATTTTTCATTACCACCGCTGCTTATCAATACCATGGTCACCGGTAACTGCCGCCACCTTAAAACCTGGCTGATGAGCATGCCGCCGGCACAGATGGGGACCACCTATCTCAACTTCATTGCCTCCCATGACGGGATAGGGCTGCGGCCGACGGATGGCCTGCTGGATGATAGCGAGAAGCAGCGACTGATCAATACCATGGAATCCTTCGGCGCCCGGGTGTCCTATCGCCGCACGCCGGATGGCAAGGATCAGCCCTATGAAATGAACATCGCTCTGTTCGATGCATTAAAAGGCACAGCGGAAAGGGGCGCGGATCACTGGCAACTGCAACGTTTTATCTGCGCCCATACCGTGATGCTGGCGCTGGAAGGTATTCCCGCTTTCTACATTCACAGCCTGTTCGGTAGCGAAAATGACTATGCCCGGATGGAAAACACCGGTCGGTTCCGCTCCATCAACCGCTCCCAGTGGCAGATAGACCATTTGGAGAGCCAGCTGGCGGACCCGCAGACTCATCACCACCAGGTGTTCAAGGAACTCAAGCGGCTGATTGCCATCAGGCGCCGACAGTCGGCGTTTCATCCCAACGCTACCCAGTTCACGCTGCACCTGGGACTGCAGCTGTTCGGTTTCTGGCGCCAGAGCATGCGTCGTGACCAGTCCATTTTCTGCATTCACAATATCTCCGATGCGGTGCAGGAAGTCTCGCTGGCGGAAATCAACCTGATCGGTACCGATCACTGGCAGGATCTGATCTCCGGCATGGCGATTGATGACCTTTCCGGCAGCATAACGCTGAAACCTTACCAAAGTGTGTGGTTGTCGAACCGGGATTAATGGCAGAATGCGGCCATGTCTACCATACCCAAGCCCCGCATTCTGCTGCTGTCCGCTTACGACGCGGGCAGCCACAGGCGTTGGCGGGAGCAGCTGGCCGCCAGCCAGCCGCAATTCCAGTGGGACATGCTGGCACTTCCGCCCCGGTTTTTCCGCTGGCGGATTCGCGGTAATGCGCTGAGCTGGCTGAATGAACCGGCGCTGCACAAACCCTGTGACCTGCTGATTGCCACTTCCATGGTGGACCTGGCCGCGATTCGCGGATTTCACTCCCACCTCGCCCGCACGCCCTGCCTGCTTTATATGCATGAAAACCAGTTTGCCTATCCGGATTCCGGCCAGCAGCATCCCAGCGCCGAGCCGCGGATGGTAAATCTGTCCAGTGCGATTGCCGCTGACCGGGTACTGTTTAACAGCGCCTGGAATCGCGGCAGTTTTCTGAACGGCGCCCGGGATTTTCTGGACCGGATGCCCGATGCGCTGCCGGATGGTCTGGTTGCGGGGCTTGGTGATAAATCCCGGGTTTTGCCGGTGCCCATCGAAGACCACCTGTTCCGGCCGGCTTGCCGACGATTGCAGACCGACTGCCCGCATCTGCTGTGGAACCATCGCTGGGAATACGATAAAGCACCGGACCGGCTGTTATTGTTGCTGGACGCGCTCGCGGATATGGGGCAGGATTTCCGGCTGAGCGTGGTTGGTGAGCAGTTCCGCAAATCACCCGGCGCCTTTGACCAGATCCGGCGGCGCCATGACGCCCGGATTCTTGCCTGGGGTTTTCTGCCAGACCGGGCAGAGTACGACCGGCTGCTGGCGCAGGCCGATGTGGTGGTGTCCACGGCTCTGCATGATTTTCAGGGCCTGTCGGTGCTGGAAGCGATGGCCTCGGGCTGCATGGCTCTTGCCCCTGATCGCCTGGCGTACCCGGAATATGTGCCGGCCAGTCAGCGTTACGCCAGCCACGAAAACGATGCCGGGGCGGAAGCGCTGGACGCGGCGCGAACCCTGAAGGCGCTGCTTGAAATACCGGAACAGATTGAACGCCGGGCGCCGGAGCCCTGGCGTCTGAGTTATTTACAGCAACAGTACTACCAGGAAATCCGGACGTTGTTGAATCGCGATCAGGCCCTATCACGGGCGGGGGAAATGTAAAGATGACAAAAGCCATCAGGGTCACTGGTGAATCACTGAGCTGGGAAGAGTGCGAGCCGGTCGTTGACGTGCCGGAAGATCATGTGGCCATTGATATTGCCTGGACCGCTGTTAATCGCGCTGACCTGATGCAGCGGGCAGGCGCCTACCCGCCACCGCCCGGCGCTTCGGACGTTCTGGGCCTTGAGGTCAGCGGAACCATCGCCAGCGTGGGCGCGGGCGTGAGGACGCTGAAGCCGGGTGAGCAAGTCTGCGCCCTGCTGACCGGGGGCGGTTACGCCACCCGGGTCGTGGTACCCGCGGTGCAGGTATTGCCAGTGCCCAGGGGCTATGGCCTGCGGGAGGCCGCGGCAATCCCTGAGGCGTTCGCCACCGCCTGGCTCAACCTGTACCACGAAGCGCAGCTGAAACCGGGTGAAAAAGTGCTGGTGCACGCTGCTGCCAGTGGTCTGGGCACCACCGTTATTCAACTGGCTACGGCGCTCGGCAACCCGGTATTCGCGACCGCCAGCACTGACGACAAGCTGGAAATCTGCAAGCGCCTGGGAGCCTCCGGTTGCTGGAATCGCAGTAACGGATCCTTCGTTGAGGCCGTGACCAGCTGGGGTGGCGTGGACATGGTGCTGGATCCGGTGGGGGGCAGCTACATTCCCGATGATCAGAAGGTCCTGAACGTGGATGGCCGGATCGTGCTGATCGGGCTGCTGGGCGGACGCATGGGCGAGGTGGATCTGGGGCTGATGCTGGTAAAGCGCCAGCGTCTGATCGGCTCGACCCTTCGTTCACGCCCGGTCAAGGATAAGGGCGATGTGATGAGCGCCCTGTATCAGAATGTCTGGCCGTTGCTGGCCGCCCGCCAGATCGAGCCGAAGATTGACTGTTCCTGGCCGATTGAGGAAGCCGAAGCCGCTATGGCCTATGTTGCGGCTAACAAGAATGTCGGCAAGGTGTTGCTGGAAGTTACGGGGTCAGACCCCGCGCCATTTTGCGAGGCAAAATGCACTGGGGTCTGACCCCTTGATCATTTAGCGGGCAGGGCCCCGAAGGTCTTTCACCCGCACTTCCAGGATTTCTGCGCTGGCGTTTTCCGGCGCTATCGGTGGCTCTGCCAGCAGCTCTATCCGCGACCAGAAGCGTTTTGGCCAGTGCCGCATGGCCGGGCCCCCACAATGGCTGAAGAAGCTGCCCCAGAGCCCGCGCAGGGCCATGGGTACCACCGCAACCGGCCGGCGTTGCAGGATCGTGTCAACGCCGCGGCGGAATGGCGCGATCTCGCCATCGCTGCTCAGCCGTCCTTCCGGAAAAATACAGACCACGTGGCCCGCCTTCAGCTCGTCATCAATACGGTCGAACGCGGCCTGGCAGATATCAGGAACAGTATCCTTTGGCCCGATGGGGATGGCCCTGGCCATCCTGAAAATACCGCCCAGCAGGGGCGTTCTGAAAATCTGGTGATCGATAACGAACCTGACTGGCCGCCGCACCGCACCGGCAATCACCAGGGCGTCCAGATAGGTCACATGATTACACACCAGTAGCACCGGGCCTTGATCAGGAATATTGTGAAGGCCCTGATGTTTTACGCGGTAAATGCTGTGGGACAGGACCCAGACGATAAACCGCAGGGCAAATTCCGGCAGCTGCTGGTACACAAACCCGGCAACGATCAGGTTCATGATCGACAGCACCAGGAAAAATTCCGGGATACTCAGGCCTATCACGCCCAGCATGATCACCGCCATCAGTGCACTGACCACCATAAACAGGGCATTGAATACGTTCAGGGCCGCAATTACCTTGGCTCTCCGGTCTTCCGGGGTCTCGTGCTGTATGAACGCATAGAGCGGCACGATAAACAGCCCTCCGAAAAATCCGATGCCCAGCAGGTCAATGGCAATTCGCCGGTACCCGGCATCCGCGACAATGGTCCACCAGCTGGCAGGGGAGGGATCGCTGGGCATGCTCAGGTAAAGATCCACGCCGAACAGGGTAAGACCGAGTGAACCGACAGGTACTATGCCCAGTTCTATCCGATGGCCGGATAATCGCTCGCAGGCCATGGAGCCCAGGGCAATGCCGATGGTAAAAATGGCCAGCAGGAGGGTGACAACGGTTTCGTCGCCCTGCAGGTTGGTCTGGGCGAAATTGGGGAACTGGGTGAGGTAGGCCGCCCCCAGAAACCAGAACCAGGAAATGGCCAGGATGCACAGCAGGACCGAATGGTTCTCCGTGGCCAGGCGCATCAGGCGCCAGGTTTCCCGGAAGGGATTCAGGCCAATGGCAATGTTGCTATGGGTAACACCGGTTTGCGGAATCTTCCTCGCCGCCAGGTAGCCCAGAATCGCGATACCCAGGGCGCCGATAGCGGCCAGTTTATGGGGGTGGTCCAGTCCCATCAGCAGTCCCGCGGCAATTGTGCCCACCAGAATGGCGACAAAGGTGCCCATTTCCACCAGGGCGTTGCCGCCCACCAGTTCATCGTCCTCCAGCACCTGGGGCAGGATGGCGTATTTGACCGGGCCGAAGAATGTGGACTGGGTGCCCATCAGGAAGAGCAGAAGCAGCAGGAGTTCATACCACTGGTACCATAGGCCAAAGGCGGCGATCGCCATAATGAGGATCTCGGCCAGTTTTACCCAGCGGATAAATCCGGATTTTTCATATTTGTCGGCCATCTGGCCGGCGATGCCGGAAAACACGAAGAAGGGCAGAATGAACAGAAACGCCGCCAGGTTGACCACAACATCAATGGTCATGCCAGCCAGACCGCCGGCGGTATAGGTGATCAGCAGTAACAGTACATTCTTGAACAGGTTGTCGTTGAAGGCCCCGGAGAACTGGGTCAGGAAGAAAGGCAGGAAGCGTTTCTGTGAAAGCAGCCGGAACTGGCTCTGGTCGGCCATGATTGCAACCTTTCGCTATTTTGTAAAAGTGCCACATTCTGCCACACCTGCGGCGCCAGAACGTGACACCGGGGAATCAGGCCGGCGCATCCGGCCATGATGCGGGAACCACAAACACCCGGTTGTGCTCGCGCCAGAAACCCTGCTCTGAATCATACTCAAGCACCGCGAACAGGCGCGGTGCCCCGGTTGCGCGGACCATCTCCAGTGCCTGTTCGGCGTCGCGGCTGTCAGGCGGCGCGTCCTGACGCCAGGCACCAAGCCAGTGAGGTTTGACGAGTGGCACCCACTGGCCCCTGAGAGTCTCCGCCAGGGTCCCTGAACGGTTCATGCGGTCGAAGTCGTCGATGCCGAGCCATTCGCCGCGCAGATGGTTCGGGGCCACACCTTGCGGTGACGGTAGCTGCTGACTGACCGGATAGAACAGATAGCCCGGCATGAAAACCCCTGTCCGCACTGGCACCGGAAGGTTCAGGGCGTCAAGGAGATTCCGGGTTTCAGGCCTTTCGGTCAGCCGGCTCTGGTGTGAGATCAGCCGTTGCGATTTCAGGTCAAGGCGATCGTGGGCATTCGGCCCGTACCAGAGCGGCGCGGTCCGGGTGTTGCCGGGCTGGGCGGCAGTGCAGCCGAGGTAGAACTTGACCGCGATTTCATGGTGCTCAACCGCCTGATCGACAGGGTTGCGCACGATAAAATCCAGCTCACCCAGAGTAATGCCGTTACCTCTGACCGGCTGATTGCTGAGCAGAATCTCCCAGCCCAGCAGATCGCCGAGCAGGCAGTGGTAAAGATTTTCGAAGTATTTTCCCAGCCGCTGTGCCGGTTTTTCCGTCAGCACCGCGGGGCCTGTTTCCGGTGCCTTATCCCACGCCCCGAGCCGGCCTTCCAGATCCCCGGGCAGGTATCCCGACAGATCAAACCTGACCGCCGGGCCGATCAGTTGCGGGGCCCGGCACATCCAGGCCAGATGGCGGACCGCAGGCACACGGTACTGGGCGATGGCCGCAGAGAAAGCTGCAGAGGAAACGGCGGGGTCAGGTTGCTGGTTCATGCCCGCAGGATACCTGAAAGCGCGGGAATTTAATGGCTGCTGGCAGGACATGTCTGCAATCTTTGGGGTAAACTCGGCCAAACTTCAATTCAAAATCCAAGGACGATTCATGCTGGCTGTGATTCTCTCCGGTGGCTCCGGCACTCGGCTCTGGCCGCTTTCCCGTGAAGCTTTTCCGAAACAGTTCCTTCCGGTTGTCTCGGATGCCTCGCTGCTGGCCGAGACCATTGACCGCAGTCTCGGGCTGGACGAGCAGGTGCGGGTGCTGGCCATCACCAATGAAGAGCATCGTTTTGTGGTGGCTGCGCATCTGCAGGCTCAGGCCCCGGAGCGCACGGCAGGCATCATTCTGGAACCGGTCGGCCGCAACACCGCGCCGGCTATCGCGCTGGCGGCGCTGGCGGCGGCGGAGCAGAATCCGGAAGAACTGCTGCTGGTGATGCCTTCGGATCACGTGCTGAAAAACACCGACGCTTTCCGCGTGGCAACAGCACAGGGCGCTGAAGCGGCCAGAACCGGCAAACTCGTTACCTTCGGCATCGTCCCCGATGCGCCCCACACCGGCTATGGCTATATCAAAACCGGGCAGTCTCACGGCGCTTTTCAGGATGTCGCCGCCTTTGTTGAAAAGCCGGATCAGGCCACCGCCGAAGGCTATGTCAGTGACGGTGGCTACTTGTGGAACAGTGGTATGTTCCTGTTCCGTGCCGACCGCTATATCCAGGAGCTGGAACGCCAGCAACCGGAGATGATGGCCTGCTGCCACGAGGCCTGGAACCAGCGCAACACCGACATGGATTTTACCCGGGTGGGAGCCGGGGCTTTCATGGCATGTCCGGCCGATTCCATTGACTATGCGGTGATGGAAAAGACCCGTGATGCCGTGGTAGTGCCGCTGGATGCCGGCTGGTCGGATGTCGGGTCCTGGTCGGCGCTGTGGGATATCCAGCCCCATGACGAGCACAACAACGTTTGCCGTGGCGACGTGATTACCGAGGAGGTCTCCGGCTCCTACATTCATTCCGAGGGCCGCCTTATCGCTGCGCTGGG
>Ga0209938_1001384_pt1 | contig 12238 bp, 8 predicted proteins | sample SalPonR2_C_D1_MG_FD_185708 | JGI IMG/M metagenome (GOLD analysis project Ga0209938, IMG submission 185708) | Salt pond soil microbial communities from South San Francisco under conditions of wetland restoration - Salt Pond MetaG R2_C_D1_MG... ... | reverse complement strand
TCTCGAGCGACAGCGCGGCGGCATCGGAATGCGCGGGCCTGGCGAAACCCAGCTGGAAACCGACCGGCGACTGCTGGCCGGGCGTATTCGGCAGCTCAACAGCCGGCTTGAACGTCTGGAGCGCCATCGCGCACGCGGGCGCAAGGCGCGCGCACGTGGCGCATTGCCGCTGGTTGCATTGGTCGGCTACACCAATGCGGGCAAATCGACTTTGTTCAATCGGATCACCGATGCAGATGTCGTGGCTCGAGACCAGCTCTTTGCGACCCTTGATCCAACCGTGCGCAGGATCGAGATCGAACGGGGCGGAGAATTGCTGGCCAGCGATACGGTCGGCTTTATCCAGGATCTTCCGCACGAACTGGTGGCCGCGTTCAAGGCAACGCTTGAGGAAACGCTTTCCGCTTCGCTGGTCGTCCAGGTCGTCGATGCTTCAGACCCCGAGCGCGGCGCACACAGCGCGACGGTCGAACAAGTCCTGGCCGAGATCGGCGCAGCCGATTTGCCGCGACTGACGGTCTACAACAAGATCGACCTTGTCGATGGCAGTGCGGGGGTGGAGCGGGACGAACACGGACAGGTGATCCGTGTGTGGGTCTCGGCGCAGACCGGTGAGGGGCTGGACATGCTGCTGGATGCGCTCGCCGAGCGCACCGGGCAGGGCAGAATTCGGACCGAAGCAAGGTTGCCCGCTGAATTGCAGAAACTCAGGTCGCAGCTGTTCAAGCTCGGCGCCATCGAATCGGAGTCGGTAGATGACGACGGATCGAGCCGTCTTCGGCTCGATCTGAGCTTGCGCGATGCGCGCGAGCTCGGCCGGATGGCGGGTGCCGGGGGCACGTGGGTTCACCAACACCTGCTAAAATAACTTTTTTTGCCGGGCGTGAGCATCGACGCTGATATAGCGGATGTCGATCGCGGGTCCCGGCCTTGTTTGGCGCATGCAACGCTACGGAGAACCAAATGCCCTGGAACGAGCCCGGACGCGGCGGTGGAAACGGAAAGGACCCCTGGAAAGGGGGCGGTCAGCAACCGCCAGACCTCGACGAGGTTTTCGCCAATGTCCAGAAACGCCTGAAGAAGATCATGGGTGGCGGCGGCGATGACGACGGCGGAGCCCCGCAAAGTTCCGGTGGTCCCGGGATGGGCGGAATCATTGCGCTGGTGGTGGTGCTGACCGGAATCTGGACGGCCTGGAATTCGGTCCATATCATCGACGAATCGGAGCGCGGGGTCGTGTTGCGCTTCGGTGAATACACGCGAACCATGCTGCCCGGCCTGCGGTTCACTTTTCCCGCGCCGATCGAGACCATCGAGAAGGTCAACGTCGCAGAGGTTCGCTCGCAGGAAAACCAGGCGCGAATGCTGACCAGCGACGAGAACCTGATCGAGCTGGGTTTTGCGGTTCAGTATCGCGTCCTCGATCCGGCCAATTTCCTGTTCGAGGTCGAACAACCGGAGGTGACCCTGGCGGAGGCATCCGACAGCGCCATCCGCGAGGTCGTGGGCACCAACCAGATGGATTTCATTCTCGAGCAGGGCCGCGGCGAGATCGCAAGCGCGGCGCGTGAACTGCTGCAGCAGATAGTCGAGCGTTACGATGCCGGGATTGAAATCCTTTCGTTCAACCTGCAGCAGGTCCGCCCGCCGAACCAGGTACAGGCCGCGTTCGACGACGTGGTGCGGGCGCGCGAAGACCAGGTGCGTTTCGCCAACGAGGCCCAGGCCTACGCCAACCAGGTCATCCCGGAAGCGCGCGGTCGTTCCGCCCGCATCATGGAGGAAGCTCAAGGCTACCGGGATTCGGTGATTGCCCAGGCCGAAGGTGAGGCCGACCGCTTCGTGGCCGTCTACGAAGAGTACGCCAAGGCGCCGGAGGTCACGCGCCAGCGCCTGTATCTGCAGGAGCTCGAGAGCCTGTATTCGACCACACCGAAGGTGCTTCTGGACGCAAATTCGTCCAACAACCTGTTGTATTTGCCGCTGGATCGACTCGGTGGCGCCAGCGGTGCACGCAACATGCCGCCGCCACCGCTGATGTCGGCCGGAGAGCGTGAAGGCCAGAACAGCACGCCCACCCAGACCAGGACCCGAACCGGCCGAGAGGGACGATAGACCATGCGCATTCTCATACCCATTCTGATCATCGCGGGCATTTTCACTGCGCTCCAGAGCGTGTTCATCGTCAAGCAGACCGAATACGCGATCAAGTTCCGTCTCGGCGAGGTCGTGCGCGCCGATTACGAGCCCGGGCTGCATTTCAAGACCCCTTTCATCAACAACGTGGTCAAGTTCGACCGGCGTCTCCAGCTGCTGGACATGCAGCCGGAGCAGATGAATACCGCCGAGCAGAAATACGTCGACGTCGATTACTACATCAAGTGGCAGATCGAGGATCCGCGAGAGTTCTATATCTCGACTTCCGGTGGCGATTTCCGCATCGCGCGCACTCGCCTGGCGCAGCTGATCCGCGACGACCTGCGCGAGGAGTTCGCACGACGCTCGCTCAACGAGGTTGTTTCGATCCAGCGCCGCGACATGATGGAAGACCTGCTGTTGCAGGCCAGCCGCAGCGCCGAACAATTCGGCATCGCGATCAATGACGTGCGCATCAAGAAGATCGAGCTGACCGAAGAGGTCCTGGATTCGGTGTTCAATCGGATGGAAACCCAGCGGACCGAGTATGCCAACGAGCTGCGTTCCCTGGGTCGCGAGAGAGCCGAGGAAATTCGGGCCGACGCCGACCGCCAGGTGCGCATCCTGCTGGCCGAGGCCGAGCGTGACGCGGCGCGGCTCAGAGGCGAGGGCGACGCCCAGGCCACGGCCACGTATGCCGCGGCGTATCAGCGCGATCCGGAGTTCTATTCATTCATTCGCAGCCTGGAAGCCTATCGAAACAGCTTCAGTGCGGATGGCGACATGTTGTTGCTCGACAGCGATTCGGATTTCTTCCGTTACATGGAAAGGCGCGATTAAAGTCAGTGAACGGCCGACTTCGCCATGCTTGAAGACTTGTTGCTGGCGTTCGCCCTCGTGATGATTCTGGAAGGGCTTCTACCTGCGCTGAATCCAGGCTCGTGGAGACACGCCGTGGCGCAGTTGGCCGCTCTTCCGGATCACGTCATCCGTCGCATCGGTATCGTGATGCTCGCCGCCGGAGCGCTGCTGTTCCACATTGCGCGCTGATCGGGCGACTGTCGCCAGAGGCAATTCCACCGCGCCGGACAGCAAGGCATCCAGAGAATGCCAGAGCCGGTGACTGCAACCAAAATCGGGAGTCAGTTTCAAATGGCACGCTCAGTCGTAATCCTCGGGACCCAGTGGGGCGATGAAGGCAAGGGCAAGATCGTCGATCTGCTGGCGCATGACGCAGACGCAGTGGTCCGGTTTCAGGGCGGACACAACGCAGGGCATACTCTTCTGGTCGATGGCCGCAAGACCGTTCTCCATCTTATTCCTTCCGGCATCCTGACCAGAAAGGCGCGCTGCCTAATCGGCAACGGCGTCGTGATCTCGCCGGAAGCGCTCATCGGTGAGATCGAGGGCCTGGAGGCGGCCGGCATCGATGTGCGAGGCCGCCTCGGCCTGTCCGGCGCCTGTCCGGTCATCCTTGGTTCTCACGTGGCGCTGGATCGCGCCCGGGAGCAGCGACGAGGCAAGAAGGCAATCGGCACCACTGGACGAGGTATCGGCCCGGTGTACGAAGACAAGGCCTCGCGCCACGGTATTCGGCTGGCGGACCTTGTCGACCCGGCGCGAACCGAAGAAAAGCTTGGCGCCGTTCTCGACTATCACAATTTCCTGTTGACGGAATTTTACGCCGCCGAACCTCTGGATCCGCACAAGGTGGCCGACGACGCCGCGCGCCTCGGCGCGGAACTCAAACCCATGCTATGCGACGTTACCGAAGAACTGCACGAACTTCGAGCGGCCGGCGGCGCGATCCTGTTCGAAGGCGCCCAGGGCAGTCTGCTCGATATCGACCACGGCACATATCCGTTCGTTACGTCTTCGAACACCACGATAGGCGGCGTGATGACCGGTGCCGGCGTCGGCCCGGTCGACATCGATTACGTGCTGGGGATTACCAAGGCGTACACGACGCGCGTCGGTTCCGGGCCGTTTCCGACCGAATTGCACGACGACATCGGCAAGCGCATTGCCGAACGGGGCGTCGAATTCGGCGCGACCACCGGTCGTCCGAGACGCTGCGGCTGGATCGATGCGGTCGCCCTGCGTCGAATGGTGCGGGTCAACGGCATCACCGGCCTGTGCGTGACCAAGCTGGATGTGCTCGACGGACTGGACGAAGTTCGCATCTGCACCGCCTACGACGGCGTGGAGACCTTTCCTCTCGGCGCCGAGGACTGGCAGCGGGTTCAACCGGTTTACGAATCCGTGTCCGGCTGGTCGGGCGACACCCGCGGGATCACGGACGCCGACAAGCTTCCGGGCGCGGCGCGCGACTATCTGGATCGGTTGGAAGTTCTTGTGGGTGCGCCCGTCCACATGCTGTCTACCGGCCCCGAGCGCGAAGCCAACATCATCTTCCGTCATCCCTACGCCGCGGGCTGATGCAGTTCGGGCAGCCCGTGAATGATGCGCTGTGGGGCTAAACTGGCAAACAGATTCACATCATATTCAGGAAAAGCAATGCTCGATCCGCAAATGCTGCGCCACGATCTCGACCAGGTAGCGACCGCCCTGGGGCGTCGCGGCTACCATCTCGATATGGAACAGTACGCATCGCTGGAAAGTCGACGGAAGGAACTGCAAACCCGGGTAGAGGAGCTGCAGAGCCAGCGAAACAAGCGCTCGAAGGAAATCGGCAAGGCCAAGGCGGCCGGAAACGATATCGAGCCGCTAAAGCAGGAAGTCGCAGACCTGGCCGATGAGCTTGATTCGAGCAAGCAAGGTCTCGAGGATATCCGCGCAGCGCTGGATCACTTGTTGCTCGATATGCCGAATCTTCCGGCAGACGATGTGCCGGCCGGCCGCAGCGATACCGACAATGTCGAAGTCTCTCGCAGCGGGGAGCCGCCGAAATTCGGTTTCGAGGCGCGCGATCACGTCGAACTCGGAGAAATTCTGGGCGGAATCGATTTCGAGCGCGCCTCACGCCTGTCGGGCGCCCGTTTTGCCGTTCTCAGCGGTCAGGTTGCACGGCTTCATCGGGCGCTCACGCAGTTCATGCTCGATCTTCACACCAACCAGCATGGTTATCGCGAGGTCGCCGTACCTTATCTGGTGGGCGCTGCGGCCATGCAAGGGACTGGCCAGCTGCCGAAGTTCGAGGAAGACGCCTTCCGGGTCGATGATGATCCGCCGCGCTATCTGATTCCGACCGCCGAGGTGCCGGTGACCAACCTGGTCGCCGGAGAGATTCTGGGCGCTGCGGAATTGCCCTTGAAATTCGTGGCGCACACACCGTGTTTTCGTCGCGAAGCCGGTTCGCACGGAAAGGACACGCGAGGAATGATCCGGCAACACCAGTTCGACAAGGTCGAGTTGGTACAGATCAGCCTGCCTGAGGAGGCAGAGGACTGCCTCGAACGCCTGACTGCAAATGCCGAAGCCGTGCTCGAAAAATTGGAGCTGCCATACAGACGCATGCTGCTTTGCACCGGCGACATGGGCTTTTCGGCTCGCAAGACCTACGATCTCGAAGTCTGGTTGCCCGGCCAGCAGGCCTGGCGCGAAATCTCTTCGTGCAGCCACTTCGGCGATTTCCAGGCGCGTCGCATGAAAGCCAGATGGCGCAATCCGGAAACCGGCAAGACCGAGTTGGTCCATACCCTCAATGGTTCCGGACTGGCCGTGGGTCGAACGCTGGTAGCGGTGCTGGAAAATCATCAGAATCGCGACGGTTCCGTCACTATCCCTGAAGTCCTGCGGCCCTGGATGGGGGGCGCGGAAACGCTTGTGCCCGGGCAATAGCGACGAACGGAAACGGTGTCGGCCGGACGCCGGGCCGGGCGCGTCGGCTCAGGTCACGAACGCGCCACCCTGCAGGTTGATTCTTGCGACGGTGATTACCCGGTTTCGGCCGGCATCCTTGGCATCGTACAGCGCCTGATCGGCGTACGCGTAGAGCACGTCCAGACTGCGTTCGCGAGACAGTTCTGCGACGCCGAAACTCATGGTCACGACAGGCTCTTCATCAGCTGAAGTGCGCCTGTTGAGCATGGCCCGGAAATGCTCGATGCGCGCCACCGTGGTATCTATGTCGCAATCGATCAGGGCGATGCCGAACTCTTCGCCTCCAAGCCGTCCGATGATTGCATCGGGTCCGAATGCCTCTTTCAGTTCAACACCGATGCGTTCGAGTACGCTGTCGCCGACAAGATGGCCGTATACATCGTTGACCTGCTTGAACAGATCGACATCGGCGACGATCAGCGAGAAAGGCGTGGCACTCTGGCGCGCGCGAAGAAAGTCCTGCTGCGCAAGCTCGAAGAAACGGGTGTGGTTGTACAGGCCGGTCAACCCGTCGCGTTGTGAAAGTCGCTGGAACATCTGCCGGTCTCGTCCGGCCTTGATCAGCAGCGTCAGCAGCAGAATGCCGGCGATGAGGGCACCGAACCCCCCGAATGTCAGCGCCAATTCTTCCTGTCGTCTGCTTTCGCGGTTGAGTTCGGCCAATGAGTTTTTCGATCTCAAAAGTTCGACTTCCCGCTCCCGGGCGCGATCGTCGTGGGCGCTCATCAGGAGTGTGAATCGCATGTGTCGAATGCGTGCAGTGTGCTGCTGTCTGTACGCCAATGCGCGTCGGCTGAACTCGTAAACCTGACGCTTGTCCTGCGCAGCTTCGGCAAGCCTTGCGTGAACCTGCATTGCCGCGGCCCGAACCGCGTAACTCCCGGGCGTATCGATCCACTGCATGGTCGGAGCCATTACGCGGCTTGCTTCGTCGGTTCGTCCCTGCTCGAGCAGTACCTCGGCCAGTTTGTAGCGGGCCTCCAGCACACCGTCCATGAAACCACTGGTTTCGAGCACGTCGATGGCGGTGCGCAGGTTGGCCTCGGCCCGGCCCGGATCACCCCGAAGGCCGAAAGCGGTGGCGAGTCCAAGCCTTGAAATACCTGCAAATACAAGATCGGGTATCGATTCGCAAAGGTCCACCGCGGTTCGATAGTCTGAAACGGCCTGCTCCAGTCGGTCGCTACCGAGAGCCGCCCGCGCCCGACGTTCCAGGGCGACGCAGTGTACGCGCGGCGCGACTTCGCGTTCGACTTGCTGCATGGACTGGTTTGCGTATTCGATCGCAGTCGAATATTCGCCGATTCTGGCGTGAAATTCGGCAGCGACACTATAGGTATCGGCGCGCATTGTCGCCGCATCCACACCGGGCGCCAGCGCCAGCGCCTCGCGAAAGTACTCGAATCCGGCTTCAAAACGGTCGTTCACGACCAGCAGATTGGTCGCCAGATTCAGGACGCGCAGTTCCTGGTCCGATGCAAGTTCATCGCGCCGCTGAAGCAGACCGTCGAGCAGATCGAGCGCTTCTTCGCTTCGCTTGTCGAGTGCCGCCGCGCGCGCCTTGACGAGGATGAATGTCACCCGCTCACGCGGACTCGCGTCGTCGAGCAAGGGTTCGAGCTGTTCGATTCGTTCGCTGATTTCCTCGCGTGACCCCGAGTAGGCCAGGCTTTCGAGCCGGGCAAGCTCCTCCGAGAATTCCGTTGGCTGCGCGAATACGGACCCGATCGCCGCAAGCGAAATGGCAGCCGAAATCACGATTGCAGTAATGAGCGGCTTTTGGATGTTGCTGCCTGGCACGTTGGCACCGGGTGTGACGTGACTCAAGAATAACTGCTGCAGCGGCCGACATGCGCCCTCGAGGACGCAAAACTTCGCCGGGCCGAAATTGCCTGGAAAAATGTTTGCAAGGCAATTCCGGAAGCTTCGGTCTAGTATTGCGAGTCCATTGATCGCTCCCCAATGGCACTCGTCAGCCCCGATCCGGAGCGCCCGCTTCGGATCGGGTCTTTTCCCCGGCAACCGGCATTTTCCGGCATAGGTCTCGGTATGCCGACCGGTTTCTGTCGTCACAGCACTTCGGCTATCATTGAAAACTCAGACATTCGCATGGAAGATCGAAGAATGCGACCAAAGACTTTTGATCAGACCCGGGCGCTTGAGGCGGCGATGCTTCAGTTCTGGGAATCCGGATTCGAGGGCTCGTCGATGCAGAACCTGGTGGACCGGATGGGTATCAGCCGCCAGAGTCTCTACGATACCTACGGCAACAAGCGGGATCTCTTCGAGGCCGCACTCAAGAAATACCGAGAGGAAATCATCGAACCGAAGCTCGCTGAGCTTTCCGATAGCTCCCGTTCGCCCACGGACTTGATTCGCGGGCACCTGGAATCGATCGCCGCAGGTGGTGACCGAATGCCGGTCGGCTGTCTGCTGGTGCGTACCGCGACCGAAACCCCGGTCGACGACACCGAGATCGGCAGGTTGCTGGATGATTGCGTGAAGTCGGCCAGACAGGCGATCCAGAAAGTGATAGAGCGCGGTCAGGTCAGCGGCGAATTCGATGCGGGCCGCCCGGCCGGCGACCTGGCGGCAATCGTCATCGCGACCGGTATGGGTCTGCACGTGATGCGAAGACTACCGAATCAGGGTCGTGCGATCCGGCCGTCAATCGATTCGATTCTTGCCGGCCTCAAGGCCTCGGTCACAGAGCACTGATGATCGAATCGTGAATCCCGATACCAAGCCGCTGGTAGTGGCGATCTCCTCGCGGGCCCTGTTCGACCTGGATTCGACCCACCAGATTTACGTTGACGAAGGACTGCAGGCCTATATCGATTATCAGCGGGAGCGCGAAAACGAGGTCTTGCAGCCGGGCGTGGCTTTCCCCCTGGTAGAGAAACTCCTTGCACTCAACGATGATGATCACGATCATCCGGGCGTGGAGATCGTGCTGCTTTCGCGCAATAGCGCCGACACGGGACTGCGCATATTCAATTCGATAGAGCACCACGACCTGCATATTGAACGCGCGGTATTCACCAACGGCGCCAGCCCCGGCAACTACATCGAGCCGTGCGGCGCCGACGTTTTCCTCTCTGCCAATGCCAATGACGTGCGCAAGGTGCTTACGGCGGGCTATGCGGCCGCGACCATTCTTCCGCAGGCCACGCGGGAAAACCGCTCGGGCCAGCTGCGCATTGCCTTCGACGGCGATGCCGTCATCTTCAGCGACGAAGCCGAGCGCATCTACAAGACCCAGGGCCTGGAGGCCTTCAGTTCGAGCGAGCGCGAGGCCGCGGAAAGGCCGTTGCGCGCCGGCCCATTCAAGGCGGTTCTGGAGGCGATCCACAAGATTCAGGCATCTTATCCTGTCGACGAGAACCCGATTCGAACCGCATTGGTCACCGCGCGCTCGGCGCCGGCGCACAAGCGCGTTATCCTGACGCTGCGCGCCTGGGGCATACGCATCGACGAGTCGATGTTTCTCGGCGGACGCGACAAGGCCGCCTTTCTGCGTGCGTTCGGCGCCGATATCTTCTTCGACGATCAGCAGCTCCACTGCGACAGTGCCAGCCAGATGATTGCTACGGGACACGTTCCCCATGGCGTCGCCAACGAGGAGCCCGATACTGATACCAATTCCGGCCCCGACGACTGACCAGAGAAGCCAACGGTCCGGTTCTTCCAGACCACCGGGCCGTTACCTGAAAGCCGAATTTCCAAGATAAATCCACGGGGTAGTCAATGTTCAAGTCTTTACCGATCTTTTCGAATTGTGTGGCCGCGAGCGTGCTGGTCCTTGGGCTGGTGTTACCGGTGGTCGCGCAGGAAACCGACGATGGCGTCGGCAACGACAAGGCATCCTGGTCGGTCCAGGATCCGCCGGGCGAGTGGCGGCCGATCGACATCGATTCCGACGAGGTCAGTTGGTCGACCGTCGATGTGAGCCCGGACGGGGCATTCCTGGTGTTCGATTTCCTCGGCGATCTTTACCGTCTGCCGATCGACGGTGGCGATGCGGTTTCGCTGACCAGCGGCATCGCCTGGGATTTCCAGCCTGCCTTCAGTCCGGACGGCAAGCGGATTGCGTTCATCAGCGATCGTTCCGGCGCCGAGAACGTATGGACCATGGACGTCGACGGCGAAAACATGCAGCAGGTGACCGAGGAGCGCGAACACCTGCTCCACAATCCTGCCTGGACGCCGGACGGTGATTTCATCGCCGCGCGGAAGGCCTATGTCTCGACGCGATCGATACCGGCAGGTTCGATCTGGCTGTACCACCGCAGCGGCGGCGGCGGGGTTGAACTGGTCGAGCGGCTGCACGGAGAACAGTCGCAGAAGAACATCGCAGAGCCGGCATTCTCACCTGACGGGCGTTACCTGTACTTCAGCCAGGACACCACCGGAGGCAGCGTGTGGCAGTACAACAAGGATGCCAACCAGGGGGTGTTCGCGATTCGGCGCCTCGATCGCGAGACCGGCGAAACCGAGACTGTGGTTTCCGGCCCGGGCGGCGCGATTCGCCCGGTGCTTTCGCCCGACGGCAAACGTCTGGCCTTTGTGCGCCGCAATCCGACCGAGCTCACGAGCCGGCTGATGATCAAGGACCTCGAGTCCGGCATCGAGACAACCGTGGTCGACGAAATTTCGCGCGACATGCAGGAAACCAGCGGTGATCGCGGCAACTATCCGGGATTCGCTTGGCTGCCGGACGGCCGGTCGCTGGTCCTCTGGAGCCAGGGCAAGCTGCGCCGGTTCGGCCTCGACGGCTCCGAAGCGGTGATCGACTTCCGGGTGCGCGATCAGCGCATGATCCAGCCGGCACTTCGGCAGACGACCGAGGTCGCGCCCAACAACGTGGACGTCAACATGCTGCGCTGGAATCACGCCTCGCCGAACGGCAACCTTGCCGTCTACCAGGCACTGGGCTACATCTGGATTCACGACCTGGAATCCGGCGAACGCAGGCGCCTGACCCGCCAGGACAGTCACTGGGAGTTCTATCCGCGATTTTCACCCGACGGCCGCTCGATCGTCTTCACTACGTTCGACGACGAAAAGCTCGGCAGCGTGCGCGTCGAACCCGTCGGGCGTGGGCGCGGGCGAGTGCTGACCACCGAGCCGGGGCATTACGTGGAGCCGTCGTTCTCGCCCGACGGAAAGCGAGTGGTATTCCGAAAGACCACCGGCGGCTACCTGACTTCGCCGACCTGGTCGGAACGTCCGGGTCTTTACATCGTTGCAGTCGACGACGGCGCGCCCCGGCGCATCCTCGACAAGGGATCGGAACCACAGTTCTCGGCCGACGGAAAGCGAATCCTGTTCAGCGAGCGCGTCGACGGCACGGACCTCGCGCTCAACAGCGTGAACCTCGACGGCGAGGACCAGCGCGAGCATCTGCTGGGCGATTGGGTGACCGGGTACCGGGTCTCGCCCGACGGTCGCTGGGTGGCTTTCACGGAGCATTACAACGCTTTCGTCGCGCCGTTCTTTCCGGCCGGCAAGCGTGTATCGGTGGGTGGCAAGACCAACGCTTACCCGGTTCGGCAGGTGTCGGCGCGCGGTGGCGAAGTGCTGCACTGGTCGGCCGACGGCAAGGTGCTGGGCTGGTCGTACGGTCAGAATCTCTATCGACGCGACCTGAGTGACGCTTTCGCATTTCTGGACGGCGCCCCCGAAGAATTGCCGGAGGCGGAAACCGAAGGCCGTGACCTGAGTTTCGAGGTCGAGGCCGACAAGCCCGGCGGCCGAATCGCGCTGGTCGGCGCGCGGGTCGTGACGATGCGCAACGCCTATGACCGGCAGGAAGTGATCGAGAACGGCACGATCCTGGTCAACGGCAATCGCATCGAGGCCGTGGGGGCGTTCGGGGAAGTGGAAATTCCCGCCGGTTACCGCAGCATCGACGTGGCGGGGCATACGATCATTCCCGGCCTGGTCGACGCACACGCGCACGGCGCGATGAGCAACGATCAGCTGCAGCCACGCCAGAACTGGATGCAGTTTGCGAACCTCGCGTTCGGTGTCACGACCATCCACGATCCGTCAAACGACAACTGGGGCATCTTTTCGATGGCCGAGCTGCAGCGCACCGGCGCCTCGCTTGCGCCGCGCATCTTCTCTACCGGGCGCATCCTGTACGGCGCCCTGGCGCCGGGCGCGACGGCCCGCGTCGACGATTACGCCGACGCGCTGTTCCACGTGCGGCGGCAAAAGGAGCAGGGTGCAATCTCGGTCAAGAGCTACAACTACC
>Ga0209938_1001377_pt1 | contig 12260 bp, 10 predicted proteins | sample SalPonR2_C_D1_MG_FD_185708 | JGI IMG/M metagenome (GOLD analysis project Ga0209938, IMG submission 185708) | Salt pond soil microbial communities from South San Francisco under conditions of wetland restoration - Salt Pond MetaG R2_C_D1_MG... ... | reverse complement strand
ATAATAGTAAAAAACAAACTATTGGAGGAACATCTGATGATTTATCTGCATTGTTAAAAACTAATGATAATAAAATAGATACAGATACTGGAGAAATACGTGTATTAATTGATATGGAATTATTTGAACTTGATTCAACTTTACGTGTTATAGCTTTGACACTAACACCTAATAGCGATAAAACACATTATATTGGAAAAGATATAATAATTTGTATGGGTGGGTATTATCCAGGATGGGATGACCGGCAATACCCGACAACACTTGATTATGATGAATCTCACAATATTTATACTTCGAATAGTGATAATGATTTATGGGCAGCATTTCAACTAATAGAAAAAAATGGTAATTTAACATCATGTATAATGGGAAATACTGAACAAATAAATGCCAAATATTGTGTAGTTATTGCACTGCCAAGTAGTGAATATGATAGCTATGATAAATATAGTACAGATTGTTGGGATTCTTCATATAGTGGGTCACCAGATTATAAAATGGTACTTGATGCAGATCCTAATAAAAGCATATGTATTAGTAAAGATTGCACATTTACAGATAAAACAAAAAAGAAAAAAAAATCAAGTGATGGCGATGATAATGATGATTTGACACAAACAAATTTTAACGACAATTGGATATTTGGATTATTTATTATTATTGCAATTATAATAGTAATTGTTGTAGTTGTTATAATATTAAAAAAAAAGAAAAAATCATCCGATTCCGATTCTAATTCCAATTCTGATTCTAATTCCAATTCCGATTCTAATTCCAATTCTGATTCCGATTCTGATTTCAATTCCGGTTCCGGTTTACAATAAATTAAAATTATTTTTTTTTTATATAAAATGAGTTTTAAATTTGATATTTACAATTATATGAATCAATCTAAAGATCTCCGAGTTCAGGGTATTCAAGTTCAGGGTGCTGATACTTTTACAATTAAACAAGGAGAAAAACAAACTATATCTGGAAAATTAAAATCCTTATTGCAATTAATTAATTCATCCGACAGTAAAAAAATTGGTAATAAATATATTATACGTGTTAATATTATAGAAAAATCTCCCGATGGAAGTGAAGATTATACTTTGGATGTGTATTTAACATTTATTCAAGATAAAGATAGAATTTGGAAAGGCCAAGATGTAATAGTGTGCATGTTAACATCCGGTAATGCTAGCCGTAGTTACATTTGGCCAAATTCTATTGACACACAAGATACCAATATTTATCAAGGATTTTCATATATTGATTTTAAATTATATTCAATTTTTTATAAAGACGGAACTCCATATTCATGTGTTATTCCAGATTCCGATGCAATATTGCCATATGCATTTATCGCATATAATGATAAAAACTTCTCAAAAAAGTTTGGTGATTATTATGAAGATCCAGATTGTTTAGTATCTTATGTTCCAACTTTCGAACCTGAACCCGAATCCGAATCTGAATCCGAATCCGAATCTAAACCCGAATCTAAACCCGATTCAACATTATATTCAGATTCCGATAATTTAACATGGTGGATTTGGTTACTAATTGTTGCATTTATTGTAATAGTAACCGGAATTGTATTAGCAGTAATATTTAAAAAAAATATAAAATCTGCTTGGTCCAATATTAAAAACCAAACAAAATGAATTTTAAGTTTATTTTTTGTTTTTTAATATTAAAAAATGGACTGGTATGAAAACTTCTATTATATTATATTATACCATTATTGGTTATAATAGTTATTGTCATTGTTGCGTTTGTGATAATAATTATCAAACTTCAGAATAAAAAAGACACTAATACCAATTCCAATTTCAATTTCAATTTCAATTTCAATTCTAATGATGATGGTGATAATGATAAAATTGGTATAAATTTTGATGATTATTATGATTTTAATAAAATCGGGAGATATTAATATATTTCATTTTTAATATTTTTTTTATTTGATAAGAAAAAAATGGAAAATTCGCAATATCTTCCTTATGTAGTAATTATATTTTTATTTGTATTTGTCATATCATTTTTGGTAATTTCATATTATATTTACAATAAGTATAAACGCCCTGATAGAAAAACTGAAAAAAAAAATAATGATAAATTATTCCAACAACATGTGGATCGGATAACTAAATAAGATTAACAATTGAAGATTTACTATCTGTATAATGGTAATAAACTTTCAAAGATTCCAATGTTTGAATTTTTTTTACACTTGGAATCTCATATAAAGTGTCAGTTCGAATTTTATTAAAATGCAAATGGATATTGAAAAATCGCAAGTTGGGTATACATAATGGCAACATTGTAAAACCAATTACTAAATGGCCATATCTATGATAATTAAGAGTTTCCAATTGGGGCATATCTGGCAATACTACAATATGATTTGATGTTCGCCAATTATACTGTTGAGAAAAATGCTCGGAAACAGTTAAATTCCGAACATAGTGTTGGCAACATTCAACTCCGGATAATTCAAATAAAACTTGTGGTGCTTCTAATACTACTGTTGGAAATCCTGTAAGAAATCCACTATTAATTGTAAATGCCGATTTTCCTTTAATTTCCAACTTTAAGTTTGAATATTTAAAATATTTTAAAATAGGATATTCAAATTGAACATTTTCCAAGTTTTTTTTAATATCTGTTATTCTAATTACAATTTCAGGTACCGAACTAGAAAATTGTTCTATTTCTAAATCCATAGAATGGCCATTAGAAAAATTAATAATTTTATCATAAGGAATTTTAATAATTACTTTGACTAATTCCGATTCCGGTGCTGATTTCAATTTTTCAAATGAAACTTTAATAAATTGATTTAAAGTATGGATATCTAATTCAAGAGGACTTTCAAAACTTAGCATTATTTTTTTATTATTTTAAAAAATCATTTTTATTATAAAGAAAAAACCAATGTCATTAGAGCAAGAACAACCCCAAAATGAATTAAAACAACCGGAACAACCAGAACAACCGGAACAACCAGAACAACCGGAACATGAAAATCCGAAACATGAATTGGAAAACTTGGAAAACTTGGAAAACTTGGAAAACTTGGAACATAAAAACTTGGAACATGAAAATCCAGAATATGAAAGTTCGTCAACCAAAGCAACCAAGACGGCCAAAATATATCCAGATAAGCAATTTAAAATTGTTCATGTAGTATATGATTCTCCATTTAAAGTGTTTAACCAAGTAAGAAATTGGTTTAATGAAAATGAATCAATGATATATATATTAATTATATATTTTCTGTTAATAATTATTTCGTTTTTATTAATCTTGGTATCCAAACAAAAGGAATTGTTAAAATTAAATTCTTGTGTATATAAAACTGTATAATTTATTTTATTTTTTTTATGTTGTTTTTTTTAAAAATGGGTTATACATTATTAAATTTATATAACCAATTGGGTGTGGATTTATGTGTAAAATTTAGATATTATTATAATCAAAATAGTTTTAGAGATAAACTGGTTAATATACGAAAAAATGGAATGAATTCTGTTGTATTGGTAGATTATTATGAAGAAATTGGAATTAAATTCATAAGTATAAATAAAATATCCTTAAATTCATCAGATAAAATCTATAATAACATTGCAGTGGTCAATGAAAATTCCAATTGTCCTGGCGAATCAATAGTTTCATATAATAATGAAAATGGAGTTGTACAGGGTATTTCCAATAATAGTCCGACTAGTACTAAAGCATCTTTTTCCATTATACTATGTGTAAATAATTTATCGGATAATCTTAATTATTTTTGGAGAGCATATCCATCTAGTGCACCTGTATCTGATGATTTATTAAGAGCCGACATTTCATCTGCCGGGTTTTACTTTATATTGCCAGGTTACGATTTTGAAAACAATCAATATAGTAACAATTATTACAAATGTTTTATACCCAATAGAGAGTTGGATAAATTGAATGACAATTGGGGTATTTATTCTATTAATGAAAATAATAGTAAACTTCCAGATGCCAAATTAATACTTCCAATTTGCAAAAATAATAAATATTCGCCAAATGTAATATTGGAAAATATACTATATTATGATCAGTATATGCAATTTGCTAATCGGCAACCGGATAAATTAAAATCAATGAAAGATGGGTATACCAACTATATGAATTATATTAGTAAAGAACCAGAACCAGAACCAGAACCAGATTCAAAACCAGAACCAGAACCAAATTCGGATTTTGATATAGATAATTATGATGGTAAAAATATAGAAGATTTTTTAGACAATTATGAAGAACCGCAAGATTCCAATCGGATGGTATTAATGTTCATTATTGTAGTTATTATAATAATTGTAATTGTAATTGTAATTGCTGCAGTTATTGGAAGTACCAAAAATAATAAATCAAAATCAGATAATAAAACCGAAGATAAAACCAAAGATAAAAATGATAAAACTAAAGATAAAACTGAAGATAAAAAATGATAAAGAAAATTAAAAAAAAAAATGAAATAAACATCATTGTGAAATATTAAAAATTATGACCATGGGGTTCAGATCTTAATGGTCTACCAGTAAGTCGGCCAAGATATTTAATACATGATAAAACATCAAAATTGTTATCCATTTTGTCTTTATACTCCCCAAGTATGTGACCGGCTAATGCGCAATCTCCGCAATGATCAAATCCATAAACTTTATTTGCATAAGGATTTTTAAACTTTTGACAAAATCTATAAAGCATGTTATAATAAAATAATTTTTCTTCAAAATCTTTGTTATGATACGGTACTACATCAGATTTAATTTGGTCAATATTACTCCAAAGTCGGGTTTCTCCAGATCTTATACCTGGATATGCTTGGATATATATTGTCCCTGGAAACATTAATAATGCTTTTGATTTTTCAATCTCGGATTTAAAATCAACATTTAGTTTATTTGCTTCATCTAAGTGTTCAGTAAATGCATCCCAATTAACCGAATCATTCAAGTATGCAATTCGGAATTTAAACATTGTAAAGAAATCTCCATTAAACCCTTCGGTCATGTACCTTGCCCAACAAAACATCATTGCAGTATTTGCAATAATATCAATATCTGAAGGATAAAAATCTTCATCATTTCGATCTTTAGTCATATTTGGATTGGAAAAGTTGGTCCGGATATCTGACCAAAATAGTACTGGCTGCAATTTAAATTCTGGACGCTTAATGAGTTTATTAAAAGACTTTGCAAGATCGTAAGTCATATAATCATTAAAAATATAAATCCGGTAGTTGGTAGTTGCAATAAAATCAATCATAGATTCTTCATCATAAGTAATTTCGCCTTCGTATGTTTCAATATCAACAACTCCAAGTTTGTAGTGATTAATTGTCCGTTTAATTTTCCCATTTTCACTTCCAGTTGTTTCTTTATCCAGTTTATACCGACTATCTTTGCATGAACTCATATAAACAATTTTTTCATCTCCGGCATACTTATAGTGATAATCATGAAAATATTTGATATAAATAAGTGCCTCATTTGGATCGATAAAAACGAATTTGACATTCGGAAACATTTCGGCAATTTTCCAAGCTTTATTAGATGGAGCTGATCCGGCATAAAACACTATTGCATCTTGAATTTTATAATCCAAACAATGTGTTAAATGTTGAATTTCGGTGAGAAATAGTTTTACTTGTCCATTATGGCATACCCATCGTATATCAGCACTTGGATATCCAGGTTTATGTTTGTATTCTTTATATTCCAATTTTCCTGGAATATCGTCATATGTTACAATCGGATCTGGATTATCAAAAGATTGATATTTATCTTGAATACTCGGATTAACAAAATCGGATAAATCATACTTAACTCCAATATTCCAAGGAATTGGTCGAGGTTTTCCAGATTTGTTGAATTTCTTATTGAAATTTTTATTGAATTTTTTACCTGATTTTGAATAATTTGGCATTATTTAATATTCAAATATATAATTCAAAAAAAAATATATTTATTTATATTGTATTCGGGCATGGACAATTTCTGTTCAGTGCAAATATAAACATTATTACGGCAACTAATGTAAATGTAATTATCAAAATTAAAATAATTGCAATGAATATTGGAACATCACTGGATGTGCCGCACTGAAATAAATTTCCTACAATTGGAACTTGGCAAATTGTATAATCTCCAGAAAACATTTATATGTTAAAAAAATTAAAAAAAATAATATCTCTTTTAGTATAATTCGATATTGCCAACTTAAGAAAGCATGTTTGTTACATGAATGCTTACTTCCCTAGGGCTAAGATCGGTCTTGCGATGAATGTTTACAATAAACTCTCTACGCAAATTTGCATCTTTCAATTTGGCAGTATCAAAACCTACTTGATGGAGAATTCCTTTAAGTTTGTTCGAATCAAAGTTTCTAACAAGAATTGGATAGACAAGTAAGCCTTCTACAAAATCTGAAAAAGATCTAAGTTTGTAGAATACTTTGTTCTTGTAAATAAATCCGAGATCACCAAAGTTTTGGAATCTCTCGGACTTACTTGTATTGACACCTTTCGGTACATACAAATCCATCTTGCTAGCTTTAAATGTTCTCACACATGATCCCATTATTGCATAAGAAGAAAGAACATACAAATTCTTCTTCACAAGGTGCTTCTTAACAAATTTGTTTATTTCATCTTGAGAAACAATTTGACCAATGCAAAATGACAAATACGGAATAGCGTAATCCGAATTGAAAATAGAAATAAAATTCTTCTTGGATTCATCAGACAATTTTTTGTAAAAATACTTTAACTTGGTTCCATGAACATAAAATTTCATTTTTTCAATATGGTTTACACATTTCTTCGATTCAAGATTGTTAAGATCAGTTCGAATGTCAAAACCATAATCAGATACAATTTCCTTTGAGGATTGTGCCTGTTTAGAATAAATCATATGAAATCCAACTCGTAGAAAATATAAAGGCTCATTGTTTTGCATTGATTCAATACAAATACCAAGTTTTTCTTCAGAATAATCTAAAGAATTGCGCTTTAAATCTTTAACATACAAATAAGTAATAATAGAACTCATAATACTCTAAACTAATTTATTACAAAAAAAAAATCATTTTATTTTTTTTGATAAAAAAATCATTTTATTTTTTATATCAACCAGTTGGCATATAAAGTATTTAATTGTAATTTTATATTATGCCATTTCATGATTATAGTATTTTCATTAGAAACAATTTTTACATTCCAATGTTCTTTATGTTTAAATAACGAATAGTTGGTAATTTTGGAATCTGGCCGGATTACACCCTTTATCATTTCTTCATGCAAACATGATAATTTTCTTATTTCTTTGTGAATACAAAAATTGGTATTGCAAATAGTATTTATGTTTAACATTAATGCGACCAACTTTGCGACTTTTTTATTAATAAAATATTTGGTTCTCCAATTGGAAATATCCGATTTTAATGAAATACTAAAATTTTCAATAATAAAATTAATGAATACAACATCCAAATCGGGCAATATTGATTGCCTGCCAATAGACATTGAATTTGAAATAATTTGACAAAAACTATCCGAATTATTTACACTATCCATAGTGTTTAAGTCAATAATTCCAATTAAATCACATTCTACTTGAACAGCTTTATAACAAAAGTCGGAATAATCCGGATTCTTACAAACTTTCTCAATAGCAAATATATTCATGAATTATAATAAAATTAAATTAAAACATTTTTTTATTTGACGGTCAAAAAAAAAAATAATAACACAAATTAATTAAATAATTAAAATAAACAAATTTATATTTATTTAAAATATCTTTTTATACATTTTTTTAATTTTATCACGAGAATATGTATAATCAATTATTGGTTTGTAATATTCCACATCCGGGTGTTCTTCATTTGGATAATCTTTGTAATGATCCGGCCAATTGTGAATATGGCCAACTTTTGACTTTATTAATGATTCTAATTCCGGCAAGTATTTTAATATATAAACTCCTTCAGGATCAAACTTTTCGCTTTGCCGGAGTGGATTAAGAATTCTATAGTATGGTTGAGAATCCACACCAGATCCAGATATAAATTGCCAATTACCATTATTACTTGCCGGATCGTAATCTACCAATTTTTTTGCAAAATATAATTCCCCTTCTCGCCAATGCCAACCCATTAGTTTTACTAAAAATCCAGATGTTATTAACCGGCCTCTATTATGCATATAACCAGTTTGGTTAAGTTGCCTCATTGCAGCATCAACAATTGGATACCCGGTTTCACCATTGCACCAATCTTTGAATTTGTTTTTTTCATCTTTACTTGCCGACTTTTGAGTTTCCCATTTTACTTTTGAATATTTTTCTTTAAAGTTGGCATTATCCCAATTGTTGCTAAGTACATTTGGATATTGCCAAATAATATTCATATAAAAATCTCGCCAATAAAGTTGCTTAATAAAATCAGTATTACCTTTGGCTGGCCAATAAACTTCCCGAATAGATACACAACCAAACTTGATATATGCCGATAGTTGGGATGTTTCATTATCTAAATCATTCCGAGTTTGGCCATAATCATTTGGTATTTTATTTACCCTTTTGAGACCTTCCGACCTGCCACCAGGAAACAATTCTGAACAAACCGAATTTGGTTGGAAATATTCTTTTAACTTATCTGGACCAAATATTTTAAGTTTTCCAACACTGTTTATTTTTCCATAATTGGATTTATTATTCCGAGTTGGATTTCTTATATTGATAGATTTTATATTATTATAATATGGAGTATATTTCTGATACACCTTTGTTTCCGATGTTGCAATAAAATTTAATAAATATTCACATCTAGAATTTTCCGGAATTTCTTTATCCAAACTTGCAATAAATGGATTTGGATTATCTTTTTGAGCGCCAATTGGTAATAATCCAAAATCTTCAAATAATAAAAATTTGCAATTGTGTTTCTTACATATATCTGCATAATCTAAGTCTCGTTTAATTGCAAATGGTGTATAATTGGCATTACTAATTACTGCTTCCGGATTTACCTTTTTACATAATTCCAATAAAGAATCGGCATTATATAATAAATGTATTTTAGAATCTTTTTTTTTTAATTTTTCATCTAATTCGGATAATGATTCGTACATAAATTGAACAGCATTATCCGATTTTAATTTGTTTTTATCCAATTGGGCCGACTCGGCAATAAACACTGGAATTACAATATCATAATTTTTCAATGCAAACTCCAATCCGGTATTATCTTGCAATCTCAAATCATTGTGAAAAATAAAAATAGAAGTTGTCATTTAAATAATTTAAACAAAATTAAAAATAGGATTAAAAATGAAAAAAAAAAAATAAATTTTTAATTTTGTTTAATTAATTAGTTGATTGATTAGTTGGTTGGTTTGTTGGTTGATTGATTAATTGGTTAAATAACCATTTTTAATTATCCTAGATATCATCATCATCCCAGATATCGTCATCCCATAAATCATTGTCATCATCATCGTCATCGTCATATCTCATACTCTTTCTTTTTTCAATAAGAACAGAAGACATTAAACAATAAACCATGCCGTTATCTTCAGAACTAATTGGTTTAGGTTTTTCTTCTCTAACAACGTGATTTAAATTAACTCCTTTCTTAATTTGAGTAAATATAGTTTCAGGACCTTCATCTTTATGACGCTCTTCTTTTTCCATCTTTCTTAAGTTCTTTCTTTGTAAAAGAATTTCATTTTTAACATCTTCAAAACAATTTACATGAGTTTTGTTAACATGATTCAATTTCAAACTAGTAATAGTTTGAGCAGAAACAGGTTTAGGGTTAAAAACAGGAACAGAAGGAATTGGAGGAGGAGGAGGAACATTACCAGGATCAGGAACATTACCAGGATCAGGAACATTACCAGGATCCGGAACATTACCAGAATCAGGAACATTACCATAATCACCAGGATCCGGAACATTACCAGGATCACCAGGATCAGGAACATTACCAGGATCAGGAACATTACCAGAATCCGGAACATTACCAGGATCAGGAACATTACCGTAAGAAATAGCATTATTACAAGAATAATCTAAAACAGATCTAAAAATTGAAATGTTATTATTGTTCAAAATTCTGCTAATTTCTTTCTTAATCTTATCTCTCTTGTAATAATTGTCAATAAACTGTAACGTTTCATTACTATAAAGACGTTTAAAACCTTTTAATCCATAATTGTTAATGATGAAATAAATTTCAAAAACAGAATAAGGCGGTTTGAGTATTGTTTTGCCAATAATATTATCAACAAATTTGTCAAATTCTATCATTGCTATTGCTTTTAAATCATCCAAATAGATTTCACCAAGACCTCGTTTTAATGAAACAAAGAACATAGGAATTACTTCAGTGTAAAAATTCTTTAAATTAAACAAAGCGTTTTTAATTTTCATGTAAACAGAATGAAAAATATCTCCTGTTACAATTTTGTCCTTTTCTAATTCTTGATAATAACTAGGATGTACATTCTGCAAATACTTTGATTTCAATTGAATATACTGAGATTGATGCAGATTTTGCAGTTGCGTTTGCGGTTGCGTTTGCGGTTGCGATTGCGATTGCGGTTGCGATTGCAGTAATTGCTTCGATCTTATATCATTCAAAACGACAATTAAATTATCCTTGATGATAATATTGAAATTGCTACTATCAATATACCCAAAACATAAAAACTTGAGTGCTTGAAAATTCGTAAACATACGATAGTTGTAATTGTCAAGATTAAAATTGAAATCTTCTAACAATAAACCAATCATACTACCGATATAATTCCAATCTCTGCAAGTTTTTACAAACTTTAGGTTCAAGAATTTAGGTTGAAAAACATTACAAATGTCATATCCTCTATTAGAGAAAACGCCAACTTGCATACCATGTTTAATTTTTCTCTTCAAATCAAAACAAATACTAGGAACGGTTGAGTAATAAAAATTCAAATTAACATTAGAGTTAATATTCTTTAAAATAACATCAAAGTTGAGTCCTGTCTTATAGAAATAATCATCAAATTTGTAATAAAATGAAAATCCATCGTAACAAACATTCATTTTTCCATGAGTTGAAAGATTTTCATAAGAATCAATAAATCTAAATAGCACGTAATTGGAAACTTCGTCAAAAAGGAATATTGGATATCCATTAATTCTAGGTCTAGAAATGCTATGCACATCATCGTCACTGTAAAAAACTTTAGAACTTTCACTAGAAGCAAAAACTATTCTCAAAGACGCAATATTGTTTGCCATAATTAACTAATTAACTAATATATTAAAAACAAGAAAATTCATTTTTTTATAACCAATCAAGCAAAAAAAAAAATGATTTTTTTTGTTTTTAATATATTAGTTAATTAGTTAATTATGAATAATTTTGGCAGACAACAACAATCTCAATTACCAACAAATCAAAACGTTTTAGACAATGAACTTGCTTTATGCAATGATAATAATGTGTTGTATCGACAAAACGACATATTCTTTGATGTTATGACGTCTGAAATAAAGACTATTGATGATAGATTATCTACATTGGAAGGCGATGTTAGAGTAATTAAAGAAAACCAATCTGGAATAATGAATTGTATGGGAAACCTAATGGGAAACCAATTCGGTAACTCAATGCAAAACGGATATCAAATTGGTAATGGTAATCAAAGCAACTATAACCAATTTTCTGGTCAGAGTCAAAATAATGGCTTTGGAAATAACCAGCTTATTGGATATGGAGGTAACCAAAATTTCAATTCTCAACAGCAAGCGATGAGTAGTTATGGTATGCAACAATCATTTGGAGGAAACCAATCATTTGGTGGAAACCAACCATTTGGAGGCAACCAATCATTTGGTGGAAACCAACCATTTGGAGGCAACCAACCATTTGGAGGAAACCAATCATTTGGAGGAAACCAACCATTTGGAGGAAACCAACCATTTGGAGGAAACCAATCATTTGGAGGAAACCAATCATTTGGTGGAAACCAACCATTTGGAGGCAACCAACCATTTGGAGGAAACCAACCATTTGGAGGAAACCAACCATTTGGAGGCAACCAATCATTTGGAGGAAATCAAAATGTTAATGTTCAACAACAACTACAACTGCAACAATTGAAAAAACAAGAGGAATTGCAAGAACAACAACAGACTTTGCAAAAATTGCAAAGACAACAACAGACTTTGCAAGAATTACAGCAG
>Ga0209938_1001372_pt1 | contig 12274 bp, 8 predicted proteins | sample SalPonR2_C_D1_MG_FD_185708 | JGI IMG/M metagenome (GOLD analysis project Ga0209938, IMG submission 185708) | Salt pond soil microbial communities from South San Francisco under conditions of wetland restoration - Salt Pond MetaG R2_C_D1_MG... ... | reverse complement strand
GTAAAACAGAGCTAGCAAAAGCATTGGCTCGCTATATGTTTGATACTGATGATGCCTTGATTCGGTTGGACATGAGTGAGTACATGGAGAAATTCTCCGTAAGTCGACTCATCGGGGCTCCTCCAGGCTATGTGGGATATGAAGAGGGGGGGCAACTTACTGAGCGTGTCCGCCGGAAACCGTATTCTGTCATTCTTCTCGATGAGATAGAGAAAGCCCATCCGGATGTATTTAACATTTTGCTTCAGGTATTGGACGATGGTTTGTTGACCGATGGATTGGGTCGTAAAGTGGACTTTAAGAACACCCTGATCATTATGACTTCCAATATTGGAGTCCGTCAATTGAAGGATTTCGGGCAAGGTGTAGGCTTTAGCACGAAAGCTCAATTGGAGAACAAAGAAGAATACAATAAGGGCGTCATTCAGAATGCACTGAAACGAACCTTTTCGCCTGAGTTTTTAAACCGTATCGATGATGTTGTTATCTTTAATAGCTTAGGAGAAGAAGAGATACATAAAATAATAGATATTGCGCTTGAGGATTTATTCAAGCGATTGAAAGATATGGATTACGAATTAGAGCTATCGCAGAAAGCGAAAGAATTTGTAGCCAAAAAAGGATTTGATCCACAATATGGAGCTCGTCCCCTTCACAGGGCTATACAGAAGTATATCGAGGATCCCCTGGCTGAATTTATTCTGGCTAAAAAGCCGGAGGAAGGAAGTTCTTTTTATGCCGTTATGGACAGTTCAGATGATAAAAAGAAATTGAAAATTCAGTTGAGACAAAAGGTAGACAGTGAGGCTGAATAAATAGGCAGCTAAACTCTTTTATATGATCTAGGCCGAATCATGACCTTAAGATCAGTAAAAAGGGATCCACGGTGTATATTGAGGCTTAAATATTGATCTTAACATGAATATTATGCTCAGAGCATTTGGATAATGTCCGAATTTAAATATATTACGAACGAATATTGATTAACAAAACACAACAATTTGGCTAGAAGACGAGGATTTAAAAAACCACTACGCAGAAAAAAACCACAGTACATTGTCAACGATAAGATTCGAGCACCGAAGGTTCGATTAGTCGGAGAAGACTTAGAAGCAATCAGTAAGGTGGCTGGAAAAGAATTAGGACCAGAAGTATATGACACAGAGGTAGTCAATAAATGGGCTGATGAAATGGGCCTGGATGTGGTCGTTATATCTCCTAATGCGAAGCCACCTGTGGTTAAAATTATCGACTACAATAAGTTTCTCTACGAAAAGAAAAAGCGAGAGAAAGAGATTAAGGCTAAAACACAGAAAACAGTGATCAAAGAGGTTCGGTTTGGACCGAATACAGACGATCATGATTTCAACTTTAAACTAAATCACGCGAAAGGTTTTTTGGAGGATGGCGCCAAATTAAAGGCCTATGTTCACTTTAAGGGGCGCTCTATCGTATTTAAGGATCGGGGAGAGCTTTTACTTCTTCGATTTATTAAAGAGTTAGAAGACTACGGATCAGCAGAGCACATGCCAAAGATGGAAGGGCGGAGAATGAATGTTATGATTGCGCCGAAGAAGAAAAAGAAGTAGAATAAATTTAAGAATAGTGAATTAAAGTGTACATTTGCGTCCACTTTAAATAAAACCATGTAGGTTATGCCAAAGATGAAGACGAATTCGAGTGCAAAAAAGCGTTTCAAGCTGACAGGTAGCGGAAAAGTAAAACGCTACCAGGCGAATGCAGCTCACCTTATGCGCAAGAAAACGAAGAAACGCAAGCTTCGACTGAATGGTTCGACTTTAGTAAATAAATCGGACGAAAGACAAGTTAAGCGACTTCTCTGTAAAAAATAATTATTTAACGAGGGTGTAGGACTTAAGTGAGTAAATCCCCTACATCGAACTAAATTCAAACTTATGCCTAGATCAGTAAATGCGGTCGCGTCCAAGCGAAAACGCAAAAAGTACATTAAGGCCGCAAAAGGCTATTTTGGTGCACGTAAAAATGTTTACACAGTAGCGAAAAATGCTGTTGAAAAAGGATGGCTTTATGCATACCGAGACAGAAGAAATAAAAAGCGCGCTTTCCGACGGTTATGGATTGCCCGTATTAATGCGGCAACGCGTTTAGAAGGAATGAGTTATTCAAAATTCATACACGGACTTAAGCAAAACAACATCGACTTAAATCGAAAAGTCCTTGCGGATTTAGCAGTAAACAATAAAGCTACTTTCAAGTCGATCGTAGATCAGGTGAAATAAATATTTCCCATAAAGATTATGAAAGCCATTACATTGATTTGTAATGGCTTTTTTTTATGAACGGATGGCTACTACCGGATCTAAGCCCGAGGCCTGAATAGCGGGAATAAGTCCTGCAAGTATACCGATAACTACGGACAGGCCCACTCCAAGTACGATATTGGTAATGGAAAGGATAAAGGTGAATGGAAGGACTTGATTGAGCAATAAAAATACTAAAAAGATAAAAATTAGCCCTATCATTCCGCCAAACAGACATAGGACTACAGATTCGATTAAAAATTCTGATAGAATAATGATTCGCTTCGCTCCCAGGGCTTTTTTTATTCCAATAATAGCCGTTCGTTCTTTGACTGAGACAAACATAATATTAGCTACGCTAAACATGCCCACCAATATTGCGAATAAGCCAATAAATATTCCCGCTGAATTCAATACGCCAAAAAAGCTCTGTAGTGAGTCTTCAATCATGGTTAATTCATTGAGTACAAAGTTATTACTTTCGTTAGGTCTCAACTTTCGTCCAGCCCGCAATGCGGAGATTATTTCTCCCTTTAGATTATCATTGGATGGAACCGAGCCTACAGGTTTTACCGTTAAATTACTAGAAAATTGCCTACTGTTGCGATTCAGGAACTTTCTAGCTGTTGGGTACCCAATAATGACAGCCCGATCCAAGGGGAAAACATTAATCAGGGATTCGCCTTCCTCCTCCAGAACGCCGACCACCTGAAATTTTCTTCCCATCATCTTGATAAACCGCCCTACTGCATCCCTACTTCCAAATAAGCGGTCTTTAACCTGATAGCCCAAAATAATTTGGTTCCGAGCTCCTGCGTGTTCTGAGCGTGAAAAATAGCGACCTGAGTCGAAGGTTAGATTATAAATTTTATCGTACTCATAGGTGACGGCGGCCATAAATAGTCCTTCTACACTCGAATTTCTATATTTCAGGACTTTTCCCGGCATAAATAAAGCAAAGGAAGCTGTAGCTTGCCCATCCAAACGTCTCTTTAAGAACTCATAATCCTGATAGTCAGGTTGAGGCCATTTTACATATTTCCAATAATTTCTACTTGGGTCTTCATTCCAGGGTCTTTTATCGACATAAATAACGTCGTTACCTAATTTGTCGAAGCTTGTGACAATACTTTGTTTCAGAGAATCCACGACGCTTAGAACGGCTATGATACAGAATATGCCAATACTTATTCCCAGCAGAGATAGGATCGACCTTAATTTGTTCGCGTATAGCTCCTGCATCGCCTGCAAAAAACTTTCTCCAAAAAGCCGGGGCCAGATCATCTATGATTGATTTATATTTCAAATTAGACATTAAAGAAAGATAAAAAAGGCTATTTATAAGATAATTATCGACAACGCTACCTAAACTATGGATAAATACACCTCATTTTGTTATTTTTGCAATCTTTACGAAAACACAAGACAAAATTTTCACGATATATGCGGACGAAATTATCTCAATTTAAGTTTGATTTGCCCAAAGAATTGATTGCTCAATATCCTACAGAACATCGGGACGAGTCCCGGTTAATGGTCGTTCATAAGGATACGGGTAAAATAGAGCATAAGGTTTTTAAAGATATTGTAGATTACTTTGATAATGGCGACAGCTTTATATTCAACAATACGAAAGTATTTCCCGCTCGGTTATTTGGTCGAAAGGAAAAAACGGGTGCGAAAATCGAGGTTTTTCTACTCCGGGAGTTGAATCCAGATATGTTTTTGTGGGATGTCCTTGTTGACCCTGCCCGTAAAATCCGGGTGGGAAATAAACTATATTTTGCTGATGAAAAGGGAAATGACTTACTTGTAGCTGAGGTTGTAGACAACACCACCTCCAGAGGTCGAACTATCCGATTTTTTTATGAAGGAGACAATGAGACTTTTCGAGAAACACTCTATTCTTTAGGAAACACCCCTCTCCCCAAATACATCAATCGACAAGTCGAAGATATTGATGTTCAGCGGTACCAGACGCTTTATGCCGAAGAGGTGGGTTCTGTAGCAGCACCTACTGCTGGCTTACATTTTAGCGAGCATTTGTTAAAGCGACTTCAAATAAAAGGAGTTGACTTTTCAAATGTCACGCTTCATGTTGGTTTAGGAACATTTAATGACATAGAAGTTGAAGATTTATCGAAGCATAAGATGGAAGCGGAATACTTTAAAATCACTCAGGAAAGTGCTGAGATCGTAAATCAATCCAAAATTAATAACGGACGAGTTTGTGCGATAGGCACAACTTCTATGCGATCCATTGAATCCGCGGTTTCTGCAACAGATACCCTGAAGGCAGCAGAGGGATGGACAAACCTATTTATTTTTCCGCCATATGACTTCCATATAGCGGATAGCATGATTACAAACTTCCATTTACCTAAAAGTAGTCTGGTCATCATGGTAGCAGCTTTTGGTGGTTACGATTTAATTATGGATGCCTATCAGGAAGCCATTAAGGAAAAGTACCGTTTTTACAGTTATGGGGATGCCATGCTAATCATCTAAATATCGGCTAAAGATCTTTCGGCTCAATAGGGTTTATTCGAATCATTACCCAATTCTGATATACCTTTCATCAGCCCTAATTCTTATAAATCTTTCACTTTTGTGTCTTAAAGTGATTTCATTTAAGGAATTCGCTTCTTTTTTATCCATAATTGAAAAGTAAACTTGCATAGATGTGATATTTTTTTACTTTTGTTAGCATATAAAGAAAAAAAAGAAACCTATGTATTGGACATTAGAACTCGCACACCACCTCGAAGATGCCCCATGGCCGGCCACACGAGATGAGTTAATTGATTATGCAGTTCGATCTGGAGCCCCTCTTGAGGTGATCGAGAACCTTCAGGCCATTGAGGATGAAGGTGAAGCCTATGATAGCATGGAAGACATTTGGCCGGACTACCCCAGGAAAGATGATTTCCTTTTTAATGAAGATGAATACTAATTCAGCGAATACTCTTCAAAAGCCTGGCCCTTACTCAGGCATATTTTTTTAGCTTATGAAAAAGCCAATTATCATTGCTATTGATGGATTTTCCGCTTGTGGAAAAAGCACGCTTGCGAAAGATATTTCCAAAAGGTTGAATTCTATCTACATCGATTCCGGGGCAATGTACCGGGCCGTTACTTACTATTTTATCAAAAATAATATAGATGTTTCAGACCTTGCTGCTGTGAGCGCAGCAGCAGATAAGATTCATGTTCATTTTGAGCGTCAGAATAAAGAATCTCAAATTCATCTTAGCGGAGGAAACGTGGAGGGGAAAATCCGGACACAGGAAGTTTCCGACCTTGTGAGTCAGGTAGCAGCGCTATCACCTGTTAGAAAAAAAATGGTCCAACTTCAACGCGAATATGCCAGCGGTGATTCGGTTGTTATGGATGGCCGAGATATCGGGACTGTAGTCTTCCCAAATGCCGATGTAAAGCTCTTTATTACCGCAGATATTAACGAACGCACAAAGCGCAGGTATCTCGAATTAAAAGGAGAAGGGAACCCCGTGAGCAAAAAAGAAGTCAGAGATAATCTTAAAGCCAGAGATCATTTGGACTCTACACGAGAAGACTCTCCTCTCAGAAAAGCTCCAGATGCCATCCTCATAGATAACACTCATTTGTCAAGAAAACAGCAATTAGAAGTAGCACTTGAAAAAATTAAGGAAAAAGTTAGCCTTTAAAGGTAAATGACTATTGGAACCATCGACTTTATACCAATATGGATAAGTAATAATCACTCTCAGAGTAGCTGACTCATTTCCTCAATAATTCTATCTTGACTAAAATTCGCCGGCTAAAAATCCACGATTAGCGGCGGAGGCTTAGATGCTTTTACTAAATACTCATTATCCATCAAGACAAAGTATTATCAGGAAATTGGTAATTTAACTTTTTTACCGTATCATACACTTCATCATTGAACTTTAATCGACCTGTTCATAAAAACAAGACATGAAGTTTTTTATTTACCAAAGCCAATTAAATCAGGACTACTATTTTCGATTTCTGAATAATACAGGACGTCAATTGATGCAGTCCAACAGTTATACATCAGAGAAAGGCGCAAGGAAAGCGATTGATGGTTTTAGGGAGTTGTCTATGAATAAAAGCAACTTCAAAGTAATGGACACTGACCGAGGAAATCTTCAATTTGAGTTAAAAGCAAAAAACAATATGACCATTGCGACTTCTGTCGTATTTGAGTCAAAGGTGAGATTAAAAGAAGCTTTGCGTTACATCATTTCGAATGCGAGCTCTGCCTCCATTGAACTTCAACGACCAATCCCATAAAAAAAGCTGCTGTGGAATTTCCACAGCAGCTTTTTTCACTTGAATTCAATTTCGCAATACTATCGAATAATAGTCACCGTCCCATCCATGATTTCTGTATTTCCATCATCGAATGTAACTTCAACTTTATAGACAAATACTCCTGGAGCTAATTCCCGGCCTCTGTAAGTTCCGTCCCATCCAAAAGAATCATCACCTGGCTGGAAACTTCTACTTTCAAAGACCATATTTCCCCAACGGTCAAATATCTGCATCGAGTTGATTATCTCTACTCTTCGCCCTGCAGTTGGAAGGAATAGATCATTCACACCATCATTATTCGGAGAAAACACATTTGGAATAAATATATCCCGATTTACCCGAACTATAATCCGGGTGGCATCATCATCTGCACATCCTACGCCTCCAACAGCTGTAGCACTAACAGTAATAGTACTTAGCGGCGACAAGAGGATGGATAAACACTCGGGATCAAGACATCTATATGGAGTTTCTTGAGTATCCCAAATAATCGTATCAATAATAGCACTCGGTGGCAAAAATGCGTCCACAATCACACTATCTCCCTCATCGATAATAACAGACTCGCTCAGGGTAATTTCAATAACAGGAGGGTCAACTAATTCTGCTTCCGCCGAAACAACACATCCATTTGCATCAGTTGCCGTAATCGAATAAACACCCGGGCCTAAACCCGTAAATATTCCAGTCGTATTCTGGTTATCTGCATTTAAAACATATGTGATCGGCAATTCACCATCTTCGGCGGTAATTTCAATTTGACCATTTGCATCTCCATTGCACAAAGGATCTCGGGCATCTATATTAATTGCCGTCAATTCATTTTCAACTCTATTGACCTCAATAGTAGCTGAGTCTACACAGCCATTATCCGAGTTTGAAATGACCAAAAGGTATTCACCTTCTTGATCTGCGGTTATTTCAGTCCCACTGGTTTGTCCGACAATGGATCCATCTACTGTACTCCACATATAATCAAACTCAGGGCCTGTTGAAGAGCCTTCACTAGAGATCGAAACCGTCTCATTGGAACAGCTTAACTGAGTAGAGACCTGAAGTTGAACTTCGGGCAATTCGCGTTCTACCAAGACTTCGACTGAAGCAGAAACCTCACAATCATTAGAAGTGTTTCTAACTAATAAACGATAGGTGCCTGCAGCATCAACAGTTATGCTCGCCAGAGAGGTGTCAGACAGGATGTTTCCATCAACTGTAGTCCAGACATATTCGATATCAGGTCCTGAAGAACTTTCAGAGCCGTCTAATGTAACCTCCAGAACCTCACAAGTAAGGATTTCCGGGGTTGCGATTCGGGCTACAGGAACATCATCACTCTGTTCTATAACGACGCTTATTTCATCTGAACATCCACTCAAAGCATCCGTAACAACCAATATATAAGTTCCTCCAGAGTTGACTGTCACAACCGCCTGCGAAGCCGTCCCGGCCTCTATACTGCCATCAGATGTCGTCCAGTTATAGCTTAGTCTGTCTCCAATAGAACCAGAACCATCGATATCAATGGAAGTTAATACGCAGGTGATTTCATCTGCATCAGGAACAGCCACTGCTTCGGGATAAGCCCACCAGGTGACGGGAACATCTCCATCAAACAGGGTGCAATCTTCACCATACTGGAAGTCACCTGCAATCACAGAACCTAAATAAACGCGAACGAAGTACGTTTCGCCCAAATTCATGGTACCTGCATCAAAGCTAAAATCAGCAGATGAACTTTCAAAAAGAATATTATCCATATCATCAACTAATGCAAACCGCAATTCATCATTGCCGTCTCTGTTCTCACCCGATGGGTCATAACTGATTCCACTTATCGTCTCATCTTCACACAAGTTTAACTCCTCACCTTCTAAGGAACCAATTTCAGTCAAACAAGGGCATTCAAAAGCATCCATCAAAGAGGAGGAGCCACAATCATTGGCATCAGAAACGTTGAAATCGTAAGTGTCTCCGCTGGGTATAGGATCAGACACAAAAGTTCTTCCCGTCAAAGTCCCGCTCGTTCCCGCCACTTGCAGACTGCTCTCTTCTCCGAGAAGGATATCAAAAGTCACAGTGTAAGTCTCACCAATATCATCACACACAATTTCGATATTATCAACGTCAATTCGCGGCGTTGAAAGAAAAGTGAGAGAAACGGTATCACGAGAGATACAGCCATTATTTGTTTCAGTAAAGACAAAGTCATGAGTACCAAATGCACCGACAGTGACGGTTGTGGTGTCTGAATTGCCCTGAGCTATCGTAACATTAGCCGAAGGGCCACCAATATAGCCCCAACTTCCCTGGCTTCCATCTACTGATGAAACAGCCCGAAGTTCTCCTTCTAAATCACAAACATCTCGGTCCATTCCAGCGCTTGGGTTTGGCTGCTCATAAAAGACAACCGGTATACCAAAGGAGAGTTTCAAACATTCATCCGTAGTATCCACTCGGCCACCGCCACCATCATTTCCAACGATCCTTGCTACATAAAGTGTGTCTCCAAACGGAACGGTAGCTGTCAAATCACTGTAGCAAAAGACTCCATCTGCTCGCTGAGCAAAGGTTTCCATACCAACTACAGTATCGGATGAAGAATGAAGAATGTATCCTCCAAGATCGTTACCATCCTGAAACTCATCTGTATCATCATAAAATCCTGTTACATCGATACATTCGGTAGAGCAAGCAACCAGCGTGGTGTCTGTATCCATCGTTCCTACCTCGGTGGTGCACTCACACTCCGTTACGATATTAATGGTATCAGGTCCACATCCCAGGTCATTATCTACAACATAAACGACGAGATCTCCCTTGGGAATCGAAGGAGTTTGCAATGAGTCTGGACTCAGGAATGTTCCTTGTCCGGTGGTTTCGAAATAGTTTCCTCCACCCCCACTCAGAATGATGGTTGCTACGTAATTCGTTGCCGTCCCATCACATTCGTAAACAACGCGAAATTCAATATCGCCCTCAAAAGTAACTTGGACCTCATCAGAGTTTATACAGCCTTCATTATTTTCTTCCCACCTTAGAGTATATGTACCTGCTTCATCAGCAGTGACCAAGGCGTTGGGATCTGTGATATCTGAAAATGAAACCGCTCCAGTATCCGGAATGACAGACCAACTCCCTTCACCAACAGATGGTGCGGCCTGCAGGCTGTAATCAAAGCCGCATACAACGGTGTCCATTCCCGCATCTGCTATTGGATTTTCATACCAAACCACAGCTTGACCTATCGGCACTGCAAGACATGGATCGGTCAGGTCTGTCCAACCACCCGGCTGCCCATTTCCGATTACGGCAGATATGTAATAAACCTGTCCGAAATTCAGGTTCGCACTATAATCAAATGATCCATCAGAGAATAGACTAGAATCCAGAACGGTACCCAACTCTGTTGTATCGCCGGTATGAAGCACATAAACAATACTATCATTACCATCATTCACCTCTCCTCCCAGATAGGAAGGATTAGCCGTTTCGTCCTGGCATAAGACCAGCGTATCTGTGCTCATCTGCCCTGCCTCTGTATCACAAGCACAAACTAATGTAATGGGTATAGAATCAGATAAACAACCATTTGCATCTTCTACAACCAGATAAAGGATATCACCGAAATTGGTGTCGAAATCAATGGGAATCGTATCCGAAATAAATGTATCGCCAACAAATTGTCCTCCAATGTCAGAAGTGCTGTGAACCGAGTATCCACCGGCACCGCCTGCGATATCAATTTGGACTAAAAAATCGAGGTCGAAACAGGTATCTACGTAATTCACATCAAAAGGAGATTCATAAAACTCGATAGAAATCGTATCATATCGAGCACAACTAATCGGTCCTTCGCGCCATTCAAAAGTATAGACACCAGGTGCGTCAACACTTACCGTAGCGGTAGGTGATCCCAGCGTTGAAAAAGCTGCCGTATTTCCGGTGGCCGGTGTATCAATAATACTCCATCCACCGCTACTTGCAGATGCCGGAGCGAAAGTGTATGACGTATCGCATGTAGAGTCGTCAGGGCCCATATTAGGTTGATCGGGATCCTCCTGAACCAGGTCGATACATAATTCATCTGAGAAAAAGCACCGTTCTGTAGTAACCTCTAAACACAAGGTTGAACCAGCATTAGAATCCGGTGCTTCGATGGATATGGTATCTGAAGCCGGATTAGAAGGCGGAATAAAGTCAAACCCGTTGGGTATTGTCCAGTTCAGCAAGAAAATATCATCCTGATCTCCATTCGGGGTTGGGAAGTTTGGATCCTCATAGTTTGCATAGAAAACTAGTTCATCTTGTCCCAAACAAAAACTTGTATCTCCCAATACATCAATTATAGAAGGGAAATTATCAGATAAGATAAAAGTGAAGGGGGGCGATTCTTGCGCACAAACTACGGACCCCTGATATCTAATAGTGATATCTAAGCGCAAAGTTAGCTCGCCATTACTTTCATTTTGCTCAATTTCTAGTTGCGATAAGGTCAAATTCTGATCTGTTCCTAAAATCTGGCCGGATCCAACGACCACCCATTCATATTCAATGGTAAAATCAGGATTATTTGCATATTCCTGAAACTGCTCAGACCAAGGCGTATATCCAGCTAAATCGGCATCTTGAAATGAAAATATCATATTACCATTTCCATCACAGAGAGGGTCAATCACATAGGGGCCACCCATCACTAATAAATCAATGACAAAGAAGGTATCACATCCATTCTCTGAAAGTCCTTCACAAGCTTGCTCGAATGTTCCGGGTTCCTCAATTGTTTCGCAGAAATAGTTAAAACCTGCTGTAATGAGTTCATCATAACAAATAAAGGTGTCAACTTGAGTCGGATTATCTTCATTATCATCCAATCGCGTAACATCTATAAAAGCAGAGTAAGGACAACCAAATTCTTCATTCGTGAGCTGAGCTTCGTAGGTCTGCGTCGTTCCAGGAGCGTGACCTTGACCCGGAACCTCAATACCTTCCCAAATCTCTGTTTCGTTTTTGCATAATACTAATGGATCATCAAATCGATCTGGAATTTCCTGTACGTAATACTCTTTACATATCTCGTCTGACGTGCTTCCACATTCGTTAAAGGCGACTGCACAAATTTCAAACGAACCTTCATTGAGAAATGCATCGTTAGGTAAGTCAATAGTGACCGTTCCTCCATTCCCATCAGTAATTACAGATTCTACATCTCCTCCGGGTAATACTTGATATTCTAAAATTGAAGCCCCTGTGGGTGTTACAATATCTAATGTTACCCCAGTTGCCCCTAAACAGAAGGTATCGACATCGTCAAACTCTTCGAGTTGGACCTCTTCGAAGTCACCGAGACCAAATGGTCCTACCTGTGGTGGATCCCCACCTTCCAAAACTTCGACTTCTACCTCACAAAAGGCACCGGCGCAGCCATCAATAACAACAAAGTAGCGTCGTCCTGGCTCGGGCGTCCAATTAGCCGTTACCGGTGTCGTAACACACCCACACTGGGTAAATACGGGGTTAAGACTTTGCTGACTCGGATTGCAAGAATTACAATCCGGATCTGGTGGGAAGTCGGCTTGATCAGAAGAGTAGATACCAATTTGAATTCCATTGGCGCCTCCCTGAGGAACACAATCATTGGGAGTGATTAATAAAGATATGGGGTCTTCACCGGCGAT
>Ga0209938_1001365_pt1 | contig 12304 bp, 11 predicted proteins | sample SalPonR2_C_D1_MG_FD_185708 | JGI IMG/M metagenome (GOLD analysis project Ga0209938, IMG submission 185708) | Salt pond soil microbial communities from South San Francisco under conditions of wetland restoration - Salt Pond MetaG R2_C_D1_MG... ... | reverse complement strand
GCCAGTTTTGCACCGATAATGGCATGGGCCCCATCAACTTCATGGTCCACTGCCTTGCCGATATCATGCAGCAACCCCATGCGCTTGGCCAGCTTGATGTCCAGTTTCAGTTCCGCTGCAATGGTACCTGCCAGAAATGCCACTTCAAATGAATGCTGCAGTACGTTCTGGGCATAGGATGTTCTGAATTTGAGTTTTCCCAGGACCTTGATCAGTTCCGGATTGATGCCGTGAACCCCCAGATCAAAGGCAGCCTGCTCACCTGCTTCCTTAATGGCCTGTTCCACTTCCTGGGAGGCCCGTTCCACCACATCTTCAATCCTGGCCGGATGGATCCTGCCGTCTGAAATCAGTTTTCCCAGCGCAAGCCTGGCCACTTCCCGCCGAATCGGGTTGAAACCCGAAAGAATTACCGCTTCAGGGGTATCATCGATGATGAGATCAATACCGGTGGCAGCTTCCAGCGCCCTGATGTTCCGCCCTTCCCTGCCGATAATCCTGCCTTTCATTTCATCTCCGGGCAAATGCACCACAGATACGGTTTTTTCAGCCACATATTCCCCTGCATACCGCTGCACAGCAGTGGATATGATTTTCTTGGCTTCCTTGTCAGCCTGTTCTCTGGCTTCATTGTTGATCTTTTTCACAAGGGCGGCTCCCTCATGCCTGGCTTCTTCCTCCATTGCCTTGAGCAGCAGGTCTCTGGCCTGCTCCAGGGTCAGACCGGACACCTTTTCCAGCTCTTTTTTTGTCTCTTCCAGCAAGGCATTGTAATGTTCCTCTGTCTGGGCAACCGCATCGAGTTTTTTGTGTATCTCGATCTCTTTTTTCTGAAGCGAAGCTTCCCTTTTTCCCAACAGATCCTCTGTCTGGTCCAGTTTTTCACTTTTCCTGGAAAGCCTGCGTGCCTCGTTTTTCAATTCTTCCCGGGTTTCCTGGGTTTCTGCATCAAAGCTGCTTTTCATTTCCAGAAGCCGGGATTTGGCCTCCAGTTTGGCTTCTTTTAAAAGTGTCTCTGATTTTCTTTCTGCTTCTTCAACGATCCTTTTTTGTTCTGCCTCTATATTCAGATTTTCCTGGTGGATCTTTTTTTTGAGCACAAAAAATGCAATGACTCCCAATCCCAGCAACAAAACAATAATCAATGAGAGTACGGTTTCCATTCAACATATCTCCTTCAAACATAGAATATTTTCATCGCACCAAAAGGTGCGCTGCATAACTTTTTCACAAATTATAAAATGGGATAATGATAGGGTGGGGAAATGAAAATTGAAAAGGACTTGCGTAAAAAAAAGCAGTTACCCCCACAAATTGCCGTGTTGTGTTTAGGGCTTTGAACCATTGGTTCAAAAGTGGGCATCCAGATAATACCTTCAGGCTTTTCCTTGCTTCTGAGGAACCTGCGCACCAGTATCAGGGTGGACTCCCTTTTATATATGCGTTAGGACAAAGTCTATTTTACAATCACGCACATTGCAGGGGTGTTGGTTTGTCACAACGAACTGTTTTCATTCAAGTCCTTTATCAATTTTGTATACCAGAGATGCCATTTTTCTTTCCACATCTCTTTCAAATTCAGAATGTTGCCGTTTCAACTCATGAAAATCCTTGGACAGGTTCATGGCCGCAAGAAGCAGAATAGCGGTTTTGTTACGTTCTGAGCTTTTGCTTTCGAACATCGCTTCTGCCTCCTGAATATAATCGGTTACATATTGCGCAACTTTTTCCGGATTTTTCACCTGGCCATCAGGCTTAAATCTAAACGCTTCCCCAAAAAGATCAATTTTGATAATTTCATCCAATGAAATCCCTTTACCGAAAAAACCCCGGTGAAACTGTCCAGTTTTGTCAGAAGTGCGTCAATTTTTGATTGAATAAACGCTTCTTTTTCAGAAAATCTCTCCTCTGTCTGGTTCTTTTCTTCCAGGTCTGATTCCAACCGCTTTATCTGTACCCGCAAATCCTGGTTCTCAGACCGAAGTGTCTGGCAAAGTGCAATCAACGCATCGATTTTATTGCTGATATCATCAAATTTGCTCTTAACTGAATCATTACCCAATTTCATCATCTCACAAAGTATTAAGTTGGAATTCAGTATAGATCAAAAGTTTTGCCAAAGTCAAGGCAATTCCTTTTTGATGTGCCCGATGAGATCCTGTGCTTTTTCAAGTTCATCCAGGGTGTTGATGCCCAAAACCTGCCGGTGATCCGCCAGCACGGTTACGGCAATTTTTTCTTTGTTCTTCACACCGATATCCACAACATCCGTTAGATAATACTCCCCCTGGCGGTTATCCGGCCGCAGCTGTTCCACTGCCCGGGCCAAAAAACTGCGGTCAAAACAATAGATGCCGGTATTGATACGCCTGATTTTTTTTTCAGACGCACTGGCATCCGCCTCTTCCCGGATGGCAACCATATTCCCCTGCGCATCCTGGATGATCCGGCCGTATCCAAAGGGATTTTCCAGATCTGTCGCTAGAACCGTCACCACGGCACCATTGCTGCGATGGACCAAAATCAGATCAGCAAGGTTTTTTGGCTGTATCAACGGCACATCTCCGCACAGTACCAACACATCCCGGATATGGGCTGCCAGATGCGGCAGGGCGGATTTAACCGCATCACCGGTTCCCAAAAGCCGCTCCTGCACACAAAAATCCACCCCGAATTGGACCGCCACTTCCCGTCTTACTTTTTCTGCCTGATGTCCCACCACCACATGGATATTATCACGGGTCACATGCTTGGCACAGGAAATGACATAGGAAAGCATGCTCCTGCCTGCCACCTTGTGCAGCACTTTGGGCAGATCTGATTTCATCCGGGTGCCCTTGCCGGCTGCCAGAATGATCACACTCAACGCATCCATTATTCTTTCCTTTATTATCCGGGTTTGAGTTTGCGGCATGCCCAAAAAAAGGGGTGCTGCCCCTGTGGGTGCACCCCTTTACACCTAACTGTACAAGCGAACCTGTTTATAAATGATTACTGCATTATTTGCGTGCTGATACAATGTTGAGCCTATGTATGGCCCGCCGCAAGGCCATTTCAGCCCGCAGAAGGTCAATTCCGGCAGCCCGGTTGGCCAGGCGCTGTTCCGCCCGCTCCTTTGCCGCCTGGGCCCTGGCAATATCGATGTCACTGCCGCGTTCGGCTGACTCTGCCAGAACGGTTACCTTTTCAGGCAGAACTTCTGCAAATCCGCCGTTTACAAACAGATGCCGCTCTGTTCCCCGGGCATCGGTATACCTGAGTGTTCCCAGTTTCAGGGATGTCAAAAAAGGCGTGTGTCCCCTGAGGGCACCGAATTCCCCCTCGGTACCCGGTGCCACGACAGTGTCGACCGGTTCGCTGACAACTGCCTTCTGGGGTGTCACCACTTCAAGAAAAAGTTTCTCGGCCATGATTTTCCTCCGAATTAAGCGGATTGTGCCTTTTTAACGGCATCTTCAATGGAACCAACCATATAAAAAGCATTTTCCGGAAGATCATCATGCTTGCCTTCAATGATCTCTTTGAATGATCTTACGGTATCTTCAACTTTTACAAAAACACCCGGCATACCGGTAAAGGTTTCCGCTACATGGAAGGGCTGGGACAGAAATTTCTGCAGTTTTCTGGCCCGCTGTACCGTGATTTTGTCCTCATCAGACAGTTCATCCATCCCGAGAATGGCAATGATGTCCTGGAGTTCCTTGTATTTTTGCAGGGTCTGTTGCACAACCCGGGCCACGTAATAATGTTCTTCCCCGATAAAGGTGGCATCCAGAATCCGGGATGTGGAGTCCAGGGGGTCAACCGCCGGATAGATTCCCAGCTCGGCAATCTGCCGGGAGAGAACAACGGTGCCGTCCAGATGGGCGAATGTGGTGGCCGGTGCCGGGTCGGTCAGGTCATCAGCCGGCACATACACACATTGAACAGCGGTGATGGAGCCTTTGTCCGTGGAGGTGATACGTTCCTGAAGTTCCCCCATGTCCACCGCCAGGGTGGGCTGGTATCCCACCGCAGAGGGCATACGTCCCAGAGTTGCAGACACTTCCGCACCTGCCTGGGTAAACCGGAAGATGTTGTCAACGAACAGCAGCACATCCTGGCCTTCCACATCCCGAAAGTGTTCGGCACAGGTCAATGCGGACAGGGCAACCCTGGCACGGGCTCCCGGAGGTTCTGTCATCTGCCCGTACACCAGGGCACACTTGGGAAGAACCCCTGAATCCTTCATTTCATGGTACAGGTCATTTCCTTCACGGGTCCGCTCGCCCACACCGCCGAAAACGGAAATACCGCCATGCTGCATGGCAATGTTGTTTACCATTTCCATCATGATAACGGTTTTGCCGACACCGGCGCCGCCGAACATGCCCATCTTGCCGCCCCTGGGAAAGGGCACCAGCAGGTCGATCACCTTGACACCGGTTTCCAGCACCCGCACCGTGGTATCCTGTTCAATGAATGTGGGGGCATGTCTGTGAATGGGCAGTGTCTGTTCTCTGGAAATGTCTCCCAGACCATCCACAGGTTTTCCCACAACATTGAGCACACGGCCCAGGGAGGCTTCCCCCACCGGCATCAATATGGGAGAACCGGTATCTTTTACCGGCATACCCCGCTGAAGCCCGTCGGTCACATCCATGCCGATGCACCTGACCATATTGTCACCCAGATGCTGGGCCACTTCAATAACCAGGTTGTCCTCTTCATCCCCGATGGTGGGATTGGTTACGGTCAGAGCGGTAAGAACCGACGGAAGGTTGCCGGGTGCAAATTCTACATCGACAACCGCCCCAATAACCTGTGCTACTTTACCTATATTTTCAGCCATTTTCTTCTCCTAATAAAGCTGTTTACATATTTTTGCAAATCTTTGCTATTGTATGACGCGTTATCCCTTGAGTGCTTCCGCACCCCCGACAATATCCATAAGGTCTGCTGTAATGCCGGCCTGTCTGGTCTTGTTATAAATTCCCTGGAGTTCTGCCACCATGTCTTCACAGGCCTTGGTGGCATTTTCCATGGCCCGCATACGGGCGGCATGTTCGCTGGTGGAGGTCTGAAGCAGGGCATCATATATCTGAATAAACACATTTTTGGGGAGCATTTCTCCCAAAAGTGCATCAGATGACGGTTCACAGATATGTTCCGGAAGAAAGTCCGCATCTGTTTGATCAGGTTTTTCCGCCACCACCTCTGCAAGGGATGGGATGGGCAGAATCTGTTTGACGCTGGGTTCCTGTCTTGCCATGCTCTGAAACTCGGAATAAATCAGATATACTTCATCAACCGCTTCTTCCAGGAAACTGTCTATCAACAACTGTCCGGGTGTAGAGGCATGGGAAAACCCGATCTTGCCCCCCACCACATCCAGAAATTCTGCGTCAAGGTCATAGGGAGATTTTCTGGCCCAGTCTCTGCCTTTTTTACCGTAGCAGTAAAAAGAGATCTCCTTGCCCTGCAGCTCGGACTGGATCAGTTTTCTGGTTTTCTCAATCAGATTGATATTGAATCCGCCACACAGTCCTCTGTCAGATGTACAAAGAACAAGTACCACTTTTTTGACTTCTTCGCGGGGAACCAGCAAAGGACTCGCATCGGCGCTGGATTTGCCGGCAATACTGCCCAGAACTTCGGAAAATTTGGAGGCATAGGGTTTAAATTGCTCCATGTTGGTCTGACAACCGCGCAACCGTGAAGTGGCAACCATTTTCATGGCAGAGGTAATCTGCTTTGTCTTTTTGACACTGCCGATCTTTGATTTAACTTCTTTTAATGTTGCCATGATATCTACCTTTCAAGCCTGTTGTTGGTGAAAAAGTTTTTCAACTTAGGTGCATCCATACCCTGATATGTTTAGAGGGTATCCTTGAATTCTTCATCATAGGCTTCCAAAGCTTGTTTAAGCTTGGATTCGATATCCTGGGTAATTTCTTTTTTCTCTATCAGGCCCTGGTAGATTTCAGGAAACCGGTTTTCAATAAAGGGATACAGTCCTTCTTCATATTTGGAGACCGCTTCTTTGGGGTATTTGTCAATATACCCTTTGGTGCCTGCATACAGGGCGGTTACCATTTTTTCCATGGGAATGGGCTGAAATTGGGGCTGTTTGAGCAGTTCCACCAGGCGTTCCCCACGGGTCAGCTGTTTCTGGGTGGCGGCATCCAGGTCGGATCCAAACGCGGCAAACGCTTCCAGTTCACGGTACTGGGCCAGGTCCAGGCGCAGGGTGCCTGCCACCTGTTTCATGGCCTTTTCCTGGGCAGCCCCACCGACCCGGGATACGGAAAGCCCCACATCAATGGCCGGGCGTATCCCGGCAAAGAACAGGTCCTTGTCCAAAAAGATCTGGCCATCGGTAATGGAGATAACATTGGTGGGAATGAATGCAGACACATCCCCTTCCTGGGTTTCAATGATGGGAAGCGCGGTCAAAGACCCTGCTCCCTTTTCATCACTGAGTTTGGCGGCTCTTTCCAGCAGCCGGGAATGGTTGTAGAAAATATCACCGGGATAGGCTTCACGTGCCGGCGGCCGTCTCAGGAGCAAAGACACCTGGCGGTAAGCCACCGCCTGTTTGGACAGGTCATCATAAATAATCAAGGCGTGTTCGCCTTTGTCCCTGAAATATTCTCCCATGGCGCATCCGGCATAGGGTGCCAGGTACTGCATGGCAGCGGATTCAGAAGCGGATGCCACAACAACGGTTGTGTACTCCATGGCACCATGTTCTTCTAAGGCCGCCACCACCTGGGCAACAGTGGATTTTTTCTGACCGCAGGCAACATAGATGCATTTCATATCGGTATTTTTCTGGGCAAGGATGGCGTCCACAGCCACAGCGGTTTTACCGATCTGCCGGTCACCGATGATCAACTCTCTTTGCCCCCGGCCCACAGGGGTCATGCCGTCAACCGCCTTGGCACCGGTGTAGCAAGGTTCATGAACGGATTTTCTCGCGATGACCCCCGGGGCCACCAGTTCCATGTTCATCATGACATCGGAGTTGATGGGGCCTTTGCCGTCAATGGGGTCACCGGTTGTGGTGACAACCCGTCCCAGCATTGCTTCACCCACAGGTACTGATGCAATGCGGTCGGTCCGTTTGACCACATCCCCTTCCTTGATAAGTTTATCATCCCCCAGAATGGCAATACCGACGTTGTCAGCTTCAAGGTTCAGTGCAAGCCCCAGAATCCCGCCGGGAAATTCCACCAGCTCCATTGCTTTTACTTTTTCCAACCCATATACACGGGCAATACCATCACCCGCAGAAAGCACAACACCGGTCTCGTTCAGATCAACCTCGGCATCAAACCCTTTGATCTGGTCTTTGATAATCTGGCTTATCTCTTCTGCTTTAATTTCCATTAGACACTCTCACCTTTTTTTAAAGTTTCCCTCATATTGATCAGCTGAGTTCTCACGCTGCCATCCAGAACAAGATCACCGATTTTTGTGACGACACCGCCGATGAGACTTGGATCCTGTTCGACCTTCAGAACAACCGTTTTGCCCACTCTTTTGGACAAGGCATCCCGGATTTTTTCCACCGCTTCGGAAGACAATTGTGTTGCTGAGGTGATACTGGCCTTGACAATACCCTTGAGTTCATCAGCCAGATCCTTGTAATATGCGGCAATATCCCGCAGAAAATTGATTCTTCCCTTGTCAAACAGCAACATCAGAAAAGATGTCATCACCTTTGACAGCTCTGTGGCATCCAGTACGGTTTCCAGCACTTTTTTTCGATCATTTTTGTTGTAGAGAGGATTGGTCAATGCATCTTCAAAGCCCTCCTGGGTATCAAAAAGATCCACCATGGCCGCCAGTTCTTCACTGTACAGTTCGGCCTTCCCATCTTCCTGGCCAATAAGAATCAACGCTTTGGCATAACGCCTGGAAACTGCAAGATTTTTCATTATGCCACCACCTTTTTCAAATAGTCGTCAACCAGTTTCTCCTGATCATCTGCTGAAATGGATTCTCGAATGACTGCTTCAGCCTGTTCAACCGCCAGCGCAGCAATGTCCTGCTGCAGCGTTGTCCTGGCTGTTTTGAATTCCTGTTCGATATTGCGTTTCGCCGTATCTTCCAGTTTTGCTGCCTGTGCTTCTGCCTGGGCAATAATACGCGCTTTGGCTTTTTCACCCTGCTTGATATACTCCTCAAAAATCTGTCTGGATTCCTGGTCCAGGTTTTTGAATTTGGCCTGGTATTCCGCCAGCTGATTTTCCGCTTCCGCTTTTTTTTGTTCCAGGTCCCTTATTTCTTCTGCGATCTCTTTTTTGCGGGATGAAAAGAAATTTTTGGCCGGCTTTCTGCCCAGAAAATACAAAGCAATGGCAAGAACGGCAAAATTCAATGTTTTCCAGGTATCGATGGCCAGCCAGTTGTTGTGTACTTCTCCTTCGGCTGCCGCTGCCCATGCCATGGCCGTGCTCAAGGCCACAAACATGACAGCCATAATGGAACCGATGACAACCTTTTTTCCAAAATTGTTTTTTTTCATCAGAACGCCCTCCCCAGAATTTTTTCACCAATGGCTCTGGCAAATGTATCCACCTCGCCTTCCAGGGCTTTGCGGGCCTTTTCTGTTTCATCTGTCACCTGTTGTTTGATCTGTGCCAGGTTGGCCTGCGCCTTTTTGTTGATCTGCTCGATAATTTCCCGCTCCTGCTTGGATGCCTCCTCCACAAAGGCTTCTTTCTTTTTCAAGCCTTCGGATCTGGCCTGCCGCAATCCGTTTTTGTAAGATTCCTCCTGGGAAGCCAGATCTGCAGACGCTTTTTCAACGCCGTTTGATAGATCTTGCATTTTGGCTTTTCTTTCCAGGATCACTTTCCGGATAGGTTTGTACAGCACCAGATTGAGTACAAAAAGCAGAATCAGGAAATTGATCATCTGATACACCAATGATATATCAGGAATCACAGTTATCATAAAATCCCCTCCGCCAGTTAATAATTATTAAAAAAATCAACCACTTATATATTGATGACTGTTTTTGCGCAAAAACAGTCCTGATTCCGGTCAAATCGTGACTTGAGTACCATCCGGGTAACCATTTGTCAACATGGAATAAGAAAATATTTCTCATATCAGTAGAACGTGTCAACACCTGTATTCCGGGCACAATGAAAGACAACACAGATACCTCATGCAGAGGAAAATTTCCGCATGCTGATATTGAGCAGAATTCCGAATCCCATCATATTGGTAATAACCGATGATCCACCGTAGGATACAAGTGGCAGGGGCACCCCCACCACCGGCATCAGCCCCATGACCATGCTGACATTGATAAAAATCTGCCAGAAAACCATGCTGGTTATACCGAATGCCAGAATCGATCCAAACATGTTCCGGCAATTGTAGGCAATATTCAACCCCCAGAGCAACAGCAGAAAATACAACACAAGGAGTACGGTACATCCTGCCAGTCCCCACTCCTCCGCCAGAACAGACAAAATAAAATCCGTATGCTGTTCCGGCAGAAAAGACAGGGCATTCTGGGTGCCCTGCAAAAAGCCTTTCCCCGTTATCATGCCGGATCCAATGGCGATTTTGGACTGGATGATATGATACCCTGTACCCAGCGGGTCACGGCCCGGATCCAGAAAGGTCAAAATTCGCTCTTTCTGGTATGCCTTGAGCCCTGTAAACCATACCAGCGGCACAATACAAATCAGTATGCTCCCCAGGGTAAGCACCACTTTTTTTTCAACCTTCACAAACAAGGTGATGGATCCGGCAATAAGCAAAAGCAGCAGCCCTGTACCCAGATCCGGCTGAATGACGATCAAGGCAACGGGAATCATACACAAAACCGCAGGCTTGAGCAGATTCCTGAAATTCAGTCCTTCCGGAGACACGGTTGTGGCATAAAGGGATGACAGGCTGATGATCAACGAAATTTTCATCAGCTCGGACGGCTGAATGTTTGCAACTCCCAGGGACAACCAGCGCCTGGAACCGCCCCCGGCCTGACCAAAGAAAAAAATGCTTACCAGAAGACCGACACACACGGCATAAATCACCAGGTTCAGCTTGTCCAGTTCCCGAAAATCGATGAGCAGAATCCCCAGTACAACAACCAGTCCGGCGCCCATCCAGATCATCTGTTTTTCAAACAGATAATGCAGGCCTGACCCCTGCCATCCGGCACTGACCGCGGAATACAGAATCACCAGCCCACAGGCTCCCACAAGCAGTATCACCGCCAGAAATCCCCAGTCAAAATGTTCTATCAGCCGCCTGTCAAACATGAGGTGTCATCCTTGTTCAGATGTTTCTTCCCGGGTTTCCGGTTCAGGCAGACCCAGGTATTTCTTCACCAAGGCACCGGCAACCGGTGCCGCTGCCGAAGAGCCGTGTTCACCATGTTCAATAATCACTGAAATGGCGATCACCGGATTCTGTTCCGGGGCATAACACACAAACCAGGCATGGTCCTGTAGTTTTTTTGCCAGTGTCTCGTTGTCGAATTTTTCACCGGTTTTTCTGGAAAATACCTGGGCTGTTCCTGTTTTTCCCGCCATCTCAATGCCTTTGATGCGAATTGCCCGGGCAGTGCCCCGATCCCCCTGAACCACATCAAGAAGGCCTTTTTTGACAATATTCAGGGTGTCTTTTCCAGCCGGGATACCGCCGGTGATTTCCGGCTCAATTGTCTTTACCACATTGCCGTTGGTGTCAGTAATGGTTTTTACTATCCTGGGCCGGTACAAGGTGCCGCCATTGGCAACGGCAGCCGTAAAGATTGCCATCTGAAGCGGGGTTACCAGATTGAAGCCCTGGCCGATACTGATGGAAAGGGTTTCCCCTGCATGCCATCTTTCCTGGAACCGCCTGCGTTTCCAGGAGGAGGTGGGAATCAGCCCGGGGCGTTCATGGGCCAGGGCAATACCTGTGGTTCTTCCGAGACCGCACCCTCTGGCATACTGGGCCAGGGCATCCACCCCCACTTTTTCTCCGGCCTGATAAAAAAACACATCACAGGACTGGGCAATGGCCGCCTCCACAGACAGTTTTCCATGGCCATACCTGCTCCAGCAATGGTACCGCCGTTTGCCAAAGACATAATATCCGGGACAGAATGTGGTGGTATGCCTGTCAATAACCTTTTCTTCCAAAGCAGCAATGGCGGTAAGGGTTTTATAGGTTGATGCGGGGGGATATTCCGCCTGAATCGCTTTGTTGGTCATGGGATGGCCCGGGTTGTCCATGAGGCGGCCCCATTTTTTACTGGAAATGCCGCCGATGAAATCGTTCTGGTCAAAAGCAGGGCTGCTGGCCATGACCAGCACATCACCGTTTGACGGATCGATTGCCACCACAGCCCCCTCCTTGTCGGAAAGCATCTCTTCGGCCACCTGCTGCAAAGAAAGATCCAGGGTCAGGTGAAGGTCGTTTCCTGATGCAGGTGCCACGGTTTTCAACACCTTGACCACACGGCCGTTGACATCCACTTCCACCTGCCGTCCACCGCGCCTGCCCTGCAGAAACGGTTCAAAACTTTTTTCCACCCCGTACCGGCCTATGCTGTCACCGGATTTCACATGGGGATACTGGCCGCTTTCCAGTTCTTTTCTGTTCACCTCCCCCAGGTATCCCAGAAGATGGGAAGCGGTTTTTGGATAGATATAATGACGGGTGGGTTCAATTTCGATCTGAATGCCGGGCAGATCGAATTTATGGGCCTCCACAACAGCCAGCTGGTCCCGGGAAATATCCTTTTTCAATATAACCGGTTTGTAGGAAGCGGTATTTCCGGCTTTCTGAATATTGTCCATGAGGTCTGCGTATGGCGCCTGGATCAAAGAGGACAAAAGAGAAACCGTATCCGGTACCGGTGCTGCATCTTCCAGCACAATCACCAGATCAAATGACGGCCGGTTGTCCACCAGCAGGGCCTTGTTCTGCCAGCCGTGGGGCACCGCCACGTGACACCAGGAGCAGCGTATGCCGGCGTCGATTCTGTCGCCGGAGCCGTGCACGTGGTGGCCATTGCCCCGGTCAGTATCGAAACCGCTGGCGAACCCATCACTGGTGCCGGGATTAGCGTACGCATCGTAATTGTGGCATTTGAAGCACAGGTCGTTCGGAGTGCCCTCGCCGGTACCGGAATCCCAGTCGCCCTTGAGCAGGAAGTTGCTCTCGGAGCCGTGGGGGCCCCAGGGCCGGCCGGCCGGCGGCTCGGCGGTGCCCTGGGCGGTACGCCGGCCGTGACAGTCGGAGCAGTACATGGTCTGGGTGCCCACCGCGTCGTCCCAGGGGTCCAGCCACAGGCCGGTACCCATCT
>Ga0209938_1001362_pt1 | contig 12336 bp, 10 predicted proteins | sample SalPonR2_C_D1_MG_FD_185708 | JGI IMG/M metagenome (GOLD analysis project Ga0209938, IMG submission 185708) | Salt pond soil microbial communities from South San Francisco under conditions of wetland restoration - Salt Pond MetaG R2_C_D1_MG... ... | reverse complement strand
CGTCACGGGTAGCTTTTTTACCAGTAGAAACAATTTTATCGAGCATGGTATTATTGAATTCTTAGTGGTTAGGAAATGGGGAAGTCACCGAGCGTTTCTTCCAGTTGGCTAAGGGCATCGGCCATTTGCTCATCATTGGGAGCTTTGCCGTGCCACTTGTGGGTGCCCTGCATAAAGTCTACGCCGTATCCCATTTCAGTTTTCATCAGGATAACGATAGGTTTGCCCTGCCCGGTAGCGGCTTTGGCTTCCGCCAAAACGCGCAGTACATCTTCCATATCATTGCCGTTCATATGCAACACATGCCACCCGAAGGCCTCCCACTTAGCGGGTAGGTCACCCAGGGTAATGACGTCGTCGTTAGCTCCGTCAATTTGCTGGCCGTTCCAGTCGACAGTAAGAATGAGGTTGTCCACCTTGTAGTGGTTACCAAAAAGGGCAGCTTCCCAAATTTGACCTTCCTGGAGCTCACCATCTCCACAGAGGCAATACACCAGGTGATCGTCTTGATTGAGCTTCTTGGCCAGGGCCACGCCAATGGCGATGGATAGCCCCTGGCCGAGGGAACCGGATGCTACGCGTACGCCGGGTAAGCCTTCGTGGGTAGCAGGATGCCCCTGCAGGCGGGAATTGATCTGGCGAAAGGTGGCTAGCTCTTCTACCGGAAAATAACCACTGCGCGCCAGAACGCTGTACCAAACCGGAGAAATGTGGCCGTTGGACAGGAAAAACATATCTTCATTAGTCCCCTTCATGTGGAAGGCATTGTCCTGGCGCAATACATCAAAGTAGAGGGCCACAAAGAAGTCGGTACAACCCAGAGAGCCGCCCGGGTGTCCACTGCTAGCCAGGTTGGTCTGGCGGATGATATCGCGGCGCACCTGTGAGGTAATCCGCTGAAGTTGCTGAATGTCAGCCATAATGTATGTATATGATTTAGGAGGTCAGATGTTTGGTAATAGGGGCAAAATTACAACAAAAAGGGCAATCCAAACGAATGGATTGCCCTTTTCTCATGAGGTTCAACCGGATGGTTGCCTCTTTGATATGTAATTCTTAGTTGACAGAGTCAGACAGTTCTTTGCCTGGCTTGAACTTCACTACATTTTTTGCCGCAATTTGAATGGTTTCACCGGTTTGTGGGTTACGGCCTGTACGCGCTTTGCGCTCAGAAATTGAGAATGTACCGAAACCAATAAGAGTGACTTTGTCGCCATCTTTCAGTGCTCCGCTAATGTTGTCTAATACGGCATTCAGTGCATCCGTAGCCTGGGCTTTAGAAATATCAGCACCCTCTGCAATCTTGTTGATCAGATCTCCTTTGTTCATTTCGAAGTGTTTGATTAGCAAATGATGCGTCAAATTTAGGCGCAAACTTTAGGAATACCAAGTTTTTACCTTTAAAAAGCAGTCCAAAATGCCTATTTTTACTAGGGTTTTGGCCGCCTTATGCGCTGTTTGGCGGTTATGTTCTCAAATAAGTTATGTAAAACACGAATTCATGAAACTGCGTACTCCGATTATCGTTTTCTTCGCACTTGCTTTATTTACCGCGGCCACCTCTTTTTCCTGCAGTCGTAAAACAGGATGTCCCGCCTACGAGGAGGTCCATGTCAAACGCAATAAGAAAGGTAAGCCTAAAGAGCGGGGTACGTCCAATCTGTTTCCAAAAAAAATGCGCAAAAGAGGGGGAGGGAAGTAGCAATGGGAACACACCTCAAACCTTCATCGCTTCTGATAATCCTTCTCCAATCAGGTTGAAGATGGTCACGGTGATAAAAATGGCGAACCCTGGGAAAAGGGCCAGCCACCAGGCATCGGTATCGGTCTTTATTTTATTCAGGAGGGTTCCCCAGGTCACCGCATCGGCAGGGAGGCCAATGCTGAGGAAGGATAGAAAGGCCTCCAACAAAATAGCTCCGGAAATACCAAAAGCAATCGTAATGAGTACCGGACGCAGCCCATTGGGTAGGGCGTGGCGCAGGAGAATGCGCCCCTCTGAAATACCCAGCGCACGGGCTGCTTCAATGTAGTTTTGCTCGCGGATACGCAGGAGCTCAGCCCTTACGAAGCGGGCAATGCTTGTCCAGCCGATCACCCCAATAATAGCCATGACCAGAAGTAAAGAGGATTGCTCAATGGTGGCAACAATCGCCAACAACAGCATGAGCGCCGGAATAGAATTCATGACTTCGATGAGCCGCATTACCCCAAAATCGAGGGGCCAGGCGGTCTGCCTGTGGTTGGCCCGCTCCGGTACGAATAAACGGCAAACCCACAGCAGCAGCACCAGGGTGGCTATAATCCACAGTACTCGTCCGATGAGGCTTTCGCCAAAAAACCAGGGTGCCGGGGCGATCCAACCAAAAAATATCCAGGGTATCAGCCCGAGCCCAAAGAGCCAGAACCGTCGCCGTGGCCACTGCAAACGGTCGTCGCCAAAATAGCCAGCTACGGCACCCAAAAAGATGCCGATGAGCGAAGCTACGGTCATAGCCACCAACCCAACCAGCAGAGCGGTACGGGTTCCATGGATGAGACCGGCGGCTACATCCTTGCCCAGTTCGTCGGTGCCCAGCCAGTGTTGGAAATAGCGGGAAGGGGTGTTTTGCCGCTCAAAAGGCCCTATTGCCCGCATGTTGCGACGGTCAATTGTCGTCGGCGAGTAGGGGATAGGCGCACGCACCACGGCTTCGTATTCCCGGGTGAGCCAGTTCATTCGCTCGAAGTCGCCCCGTGGAGGCTGTAGCCCCAGATCGACAGCGTAGCTGCGCAGAACCGGCCAGTATGTCTCGCCTTCTATTTGGCAATACAAAGGCTTTTCGTTGGCGAAAAAATCGGCCGTCAGGGCGATGAAGACCAGAAGATACAGGATGCGTAGAGACCAGCGATTAATTGGTTTTTCGCGAAAGCGTCGCCATACCTGCCTGCGGGGTGCCTCATTTTTATATGTTGCAGATGGGGTACTCATGACGACTGCTTCTTTTGGTAGCTCACCCTGGGGTCGGCCAGGGAGTAGAGCAGGTCAGCCAATAGAATGCCCGCCATGGTCATCACCGCCGAGAGTAGCAAAAGAACATACACGACCGGCCAGTCTTGATTGCGGATGGAGTCGACCGTCAGCTTACCCATACCGGGAATATTGAAAATGTACTCAATAATCACTGATCCAGCCAGCATAGCGGGGAAAAGGCTGGCAAACAGGGTGATTAGGGGGAATAATGCGTTGCGAAAGGCATGTTTCCAGATGACTCGTCGCTGGGATAGCCCCTTGGCCCTTGCCGTGCGGATAAAGTCTTGCTGCAATACCTCGATCATGCCGCCCCGCATCTGACGGGCAATAAAGGCCAGGGAGCCGTAGACCAAACAAAAGACTGGAAGTGCAATCTGTCGTAGGGTAGCACCAACTTGTTGCCAGAGATTCCCCTCATTTACGGCATCGTTAACCCGGGTAATGCTAAAAAATTGCAGTCCCAGTTGCGGGTCGGTGAAGATAACCAGAAGCAGAGAGCCTACCCAGAATGAGGGCAGCGAATAGAGCATAAACAGGGCCACCGTACTGACACGATCAAAACGACTGTCTTTATGCACGGCCATATAGACCCCCAGGGGAACGGATAGTCCGTAAGCTAGGATAATGGCCAACAGGTTAATGAGTAGTGTCCAACGCAGGGCCCGGCCAATTTTGGCAGCCGCGGGCTGACCATCGAGGTAAGAACGGCCAAAGTCGCCGTGCAACATACTCTTCAGCCAATGGTGGTACTGATTGTCGAGGCCGTACCAATACAGGGCAGGGGTGTATAAAGCGGCCGGCCGGGAAGACTGTCTCACTTCCTGCCAGGCATCAATTAGGTCGTCATCCGCATTGCCCAAAGTACGAGCAAGAGACGGCTTGTTGTACAGAAGGGTGTCCAGTCGGTAGACCTGTCGATTGATAAAGGTCGTATCGCTGCGCAGGGGGAGGCCGGTAAGTATTTTTTGCACCTGATTGACCACATTGGGGGCCAGAGTGTCGGGTAGTTGTCCACAGGCTGCGAATAACTGTTCGGTGGATCGATAATATTGTTGAATGGCCGGCCAATTTCCACTCTGACGGATCAATTGCCGAAGGTTTTGCCGGTGCTCGCGCCGCGTGATACGGTAGAGTGTATCTGGATAGGCTTTTGCCGTAAAGGCGAAATAGAAAACAGGTTTGTCGAGGCCGAGCTGTGCCCGGGTATCGGTGTAGATACGCTCGGCTTGCGCGCCCCCTTCTCCCAATTCACCAAAGGCACCCCGGTGATAGAGCTCTACCGGGTCACCCGGGGCCGTTTTACTCAAAAAGAAGGCCAGCACCGAGATGAGAATCAGGGTGGGCAGAAAGAAAAACAGTCGCTTGAGCAGGTAGGCCCCCATAGTGTTTATTGCAGGGGTTCCTTGAGGTTGAAATATTGGGGGTTGAAGCCGGGAGCCAATTCGAAGGGCTCCATGTCAAAGCGCTTATGAACAGCCATGCGTTCGCGCGGGATAAATAGGAAAATATTAACCATCTCGTCGTAGATGATTTCTTGTAGCTCCCGGTACATTTCGTAGCGTTTTTCCGTATCGAGGGTGGTTGTGATTTCATCGATCAGGGCATCGGTCTCGGCATTACCGAAGCCGGTGCGGTTATTTCCCTGCGTATGCCAGCTTTGCTTGGGGTACCAGTCGAGGGTAGAGGTGCTTCCCGCTGATGCCAGTTGATAATCGAGGGCATTCATCAGGCGGAAACCTTCGCGAGGCTCTACGCCATTCGGTTGAATGTCGATGCCGGCTTGCTGGGCATTATCCTGCAAAAGTAGGGCGATGTTGCGGCTGATGTCGCTGGAGGCCGTAAAATTATATGTCAGGGATAGTTCCTGACGTTCGCCATCTATGTTCTTATCGACCGTCCCGTTGTCGTTAGTGTCTTCCCATCCCGCTTCGGCTAGTAATTCCTGCGCCCGCTTAATGTCAAAAGGAATGGGCTGGAGATCGTCGTTGTAGTAGGCAAACTCTTTATAGACCGGGCTGGCGATACGGTCACCCATCCCGGCATAGAGGTTGTCGATGATTTCCTGCACATTGACGGTATGGGCCAGGGCCTGGCGCACTTTTTTGTCAGCCAGGAGAGGGTCGGTACTGTTGACCGAGATGAAATAGTAGGTCATGCTGGGAGGAGAGTACAAGTTGTAGCGCTCGGAGACAAAGGGCTCGTTTTTCAGTTCAACGAACTCGTTGGCGGGAATACTCCGCATGACATCGATCTCTTCGGCACGTAGCGCCTGCATGGCGGTTGCCGGACTCTCAATGGGGACGTAGACAAGGGCTTTGGGGTTGGCTGCCAGTTGGGGATTGTCTTTGGCCAGAGCGTCGCCCCACCAATCTTCTTTTTTATTTAGCACAAGGCGCTCGCCCTGCTGCCACTCGGCGAGGGTGTAGGGGCCACAGCCGGCGATGCGATCGGGGCTGGTTGAGGTTTCCGGCGCATTGAAGTATTCGGCAAAGGTCATTAGGTCTTCCTCGGTCTTCAGTCGCTCATCATTGGCGCGGTCGCCTAATTCGGCCAGGGTATAGTCATCGAGCAATCCCTCCTGATCGTACTTGTATTTGGGGAGAATGGTTAACGTATTGGTAATGATACCCCGGGAGATGATATTCTGGGGGTAGGCTATGACTCGAAGTTTTTTAGGATTATTTTCGTCAACCTGTACATCTTTGATCACCGAGACATAAGCGCGGTAGACAGGAGCTTGCACCAATGGATTTAGGGCAGCTTTATAGGTGAAGGCCACGTCGTGGCCCGTTACCGGGGTGCCATTATCCCAAACTGCTTCGGGGCGTATCTCCAGATCGTAGGCCACACCCCCCGCATAGGGGCCTTCTTCCACGGTGGAGATAGTGGGCGCACTGCTAATTAATACGGGCATGTAATCCAGGGTATAAGGATCAATCTCCTCCAGCAAAGACCCGATGCGTTCGAATACAGCCCGGGAATAGCTGCTGGTCGATAGAATTGGATTAATGCGGTCGGGCTCTACTTCCTGGCGCACAATCACGGTATCTGAGGTACGCTTAAAGTCAACGGTAGCTTCTTTAGGTTCGGTACGGCAAGAAGCCAATGCTAAAAAACTAAAGAGTACGAGGTAGAAAAAAGGTATACGGTTCATAGGATTTCATTTTGCATTTTCATTAGGGCACGCAGGCATAGCGGGTATAAAATTAGGGTATTTGCGCCGAAAAGCCGTAGTATTACGCAGGTGTTTTTGGCGGAAGCCCTTGAGATGGCCAAACAATTTCGCTAAAAACCTATTCCTGTACATAAAACGAATGTATGCCAACTGTATTGATTGGAGGAGGTACCGGGCTTGTCGGTAGCCGCTTGAGCGAACGCCTGGAAGCCAAAGGATACACTGTACTTCACCTGAGCCGAACGGCTAACCTGGCTGCCCGGTTCCCGGCCTACCACTGGGATGTCGAGGCCGGAACGATCGACCCTGAGGCCGTAAAGCAGGCCGACTACGTCATTAATTTGGCCGGTGCGGGGATTGCTGATAAACCGTGGACGCAAGCGCGCAAAGAGCTAATCATCAGTAGTCGTACGGAGACGACAGCTCTGCTGCGACGCAGCTTCACCGATCTGGAGCATCGCCCACAGGCCTTTATCTCCGGTGCTGCTATTGGCTACTACGGGGATCGGGGGGATACGGTACTCACCGAGGAAGCACAACCGGGAGAAGGCTTCTTATCGGAAAGTTGTGTAGCCTGGGAAAAGGCAATTGAGCAAGTTAGCGCAACCGGAATTCGTACGGTAGGCATCCGTATTGGGGTGGTGCTGACGCCTAAGGGTGGTGCCCTTGAGAAAATGCTGTTGCCTCTGAAAGCCGGTGTGTCGACGTACTTTGGTTCGGGAAAGCAGTGGTACTCCTGGATTCATATCGACGACCTGTGCGATTTATTTATTCATGCACTGGAGCAGGGTAGTATGCAGGGCTTCTATAATGGAGTAGCCCCCAATCCGGTACGCAATAAAGAACTGGCCCGCACGCTTTTGTCGGCTTCCGCCAAAAAAGGGCTGGTACTGCCGGCACCGGCTTTCGTCCTGCGTATCGCTATGGGCGAAATGGCCGATGTGGTATTGCAAAGTACCCGGGTTAGCTCCGAAAAAACCGAACATACAGGCTTCATCTTTCAGTATCCGGAATTGGAGCCGGCTTTGGTGGATTTGTTTGATGGTAGACATTAGACATTAGAGGCTAGAGGATTTGTGTATGCTACCACTAACCACTAACCACTAACCACTAACTATACTGGCAAGAGAACCTGGAGACACTTTGAGCTAGTACCAAATGGATCTATTGAGCAGTACTTTAGTTGAGTAGTACGTAGCAAGATGAAGGTACAGGACAAATTGGCTGAACAAGGAGATATACCTACTTTGCGTGCCACCTGCTACTTGCTAGGATGCCCCGATAATTGCCCCGTAGACCAATAAGCAACTGATAAGTAATAAAGCCCCTAAGTTAACAAGGCACTACATCTAGCCTCTAGCAATAAACCAAAGGTTTATGATTTAACATCGCCTCTAATCTTTAAATACCTCGATTTCGCGCTTCTCGACTACGAGGTCAGTAAACTTACCCTTGAAGCGGGTAGCTTTCACAATGTGGTTGTCGATCCAATGGTAGTTTCCACCGCGGGGTTTACCAAACAAGATGGCGTGGTATTTGAAGTTGTGTTTGGCCAGCCATTCTTCCGTTACGGCGCGGTGCTCTTCGGTACGCGAGGTAAAGAAGGTGATGACGTGTCCTTCGTCGTACCATTTATTGAGGATCTTGAGGGCATCCGGATAAGGCATGCACGTCAGCATGCGCTCGGGCTCCTCGTTGGGGATATCATCGCAGATGGTACCGTCGATATCGATGAGGAAATTCTTCACCGTATCGGGCAGAACGGGACTTATGGATTCGCCTTTTTCGTTGTAAGTGGCTTGTAGATTCTTTTGTTTGCTCATGGATGATAGATTGATACCGGATTAAATAAAATAGCCGTGTGCCGGACATCCGGACAAGCACAGGGGCAGATATTTGAACTAATTTTTTCTCCTGGTTAGATTTAGTGTAGGCGAGATTTGCGTTTTGGTGGAACAAAAGTGCAAAAAAATGTAATGGAACTCAAATAAAGTAACTGGTAATAGGATTCATCTTAGAAACTAATATAGTCGATGGGGTTCATAGGCTTGCCGTTGTACCACATTTCAAAATGCAGATGTGGGCCGTCGGAAAGGGTTCCGGTATTGCCAATAATGGCAATTGCTTCCCCTGCTTTTACATAGCTCCCCGCTTTTTTAAGGAGGGAAGAATTGTGTTTGTAGAAGGTGATGATGTTATTTTCGTGCTGAATGCCGATGGTGTTTCCCGTTTCCAGGGTCCAGTCGGATAGAAAAACATAACCGTCGAGGGCTGCTTTAACGGGGGTGTTTTTAGGGGCTAATACATCTACCCCGAGGTGACCTTTATCGGGAGTAAATGCGGCACTAATTTCTCCGTTTAGGGGCGGAATAAAGTAAATTTGTGCCAGGCTGGTACGGCGGTTCTGGAAAGATCGGCTTTCACTCTGTTGTACGATTGCCCCTATTTGGTCAAGTTCGACTTCTTTGCGCAATTGCTCATCGAGCTCCGAGGCTTCTACCGGTTGCAATGAATCTGTCAGGGGGCTAATTTCTTCCGTATTGCGGACGTCATCGGCCGTTTGTACATCGTTGACCAGCATACGTTGTACGTTTTCGTAGTACAAATGGTACGCATTAACCTGACTCTCCAGGGAGTCGATGGATCGATTTAATATACGCACCTCTTTTTCGGCGATTCCGGTACCGTAACCGGGAATATATTTTTTAAGCGGGGTAGCGGCGATCATCAGGATGACAATAAAGGCGACCACTACGATAATGGAAGAGAGTAAAATATAGAAATTGAGCATGGTCAACCGATACGAACCTACCTCCTCGAACGTTTCGTCGTTCATAATTACGAGGCGATAGATATGCCGTAGGTTTTTCAGCCGTTCTTTTAGTGCATTCCATTTCATAAGCGGCAAAGATAGCAGTTTGTATGTAAACACATGCCTTTTCAACGTAGATCAATGCTTGATTTTCGCTCCAGAAAAGGTTAAAATTTAACGTAAGTTTAAAATAAAAAGTACCTGATTGAGTTTAATGGACAAGTTGTTCCGCTCACCAAGGAATGGGTGTTGCCCTTTACTGTCTAGCGGATTTATAGCTGACTCACAGTAGTTTGGGATAATGCATGCACTTCGAGTCAGGTATAAATAGACGGTTCTTTTAGGCTTTACCTAAATGGAAACCGTATCTTTGTCAAGATTAATGCGGAAAATAATAACGGTTTGGAAAAGAGAACGTTAGCTATACTGGCCCTGACGGCGATAAGTCTTCTTTCTTCTTGTGTTACGCAAAAAAGCAAGGACGACCCTTCGGCCTTGAGTATGTTCTACCACAACACCACTGCCCGGTACAATGGCTACTTTAATGCCAAGGAGATTATGAAGGCAACTGTGCTCACACTCGAAGAGCAGCAACAGCATAATTACAGCCAGGTACTCAACTTGTATCCTTATTCTCCGGAGACGGACATGCAGTCGGTCAAAGGGGAATTAGATCGAGCTATGGAAAAAGTGACGCGGGTCGTGGCACTGCACGAAATATCGGAATGGACTGATGATTGTTATTTGCTGGCCGGACAGGCACAGTTCCTTGCTCAGGATTACGAATCGGCCGAAGAAACACTGCGCTACCTGATCAATAATTTCGATCCGGTAGAAGACGCCAAAGATGAACTACGCGAAGAGCGCGAAGGAGAGAAAAAAAGTAAAAAAGTCAATAAGAAGAAATTAGCCCGTCAGCGTAAAAAAGAGGCTAAGCGCAAACGGCGGGAATATAATAAGGAAGTACGCCGCCGTAAAAAAGGTAAAAGTAGTCGGAAAAAAAGCCTGAAAAAAGAGAAAGAAGAAGAAGAAGAGGAAGAACCCAAGGTAAACCTTGACGCTAAAGAGGAAAAGCGCAATCAGATCATCACCGATGAAGACGTAGAGCTTCCCGACAATTACTTTCTCAAGCACCGCCCTGCTTTCCAGGAAGGACGCATTTGGCTGGCGAAAACACTGGTCGAAAGAGATAATTACGATGCTGCAGGACGTATTTTACAAGAAATGCAGGAAGATCCCCGCACCTTCGACGACCTCAAGGAAGAGCTATGGACTACGCAAGCCTACCTGTACCTCGTGCAGGACAACCAACAGCTGGCGATCACGCCGCTAAAAAATGCGATTCAATTTGCTAAACGACGGGAGCGAAAAGCTCACTATTCCTTTATGGTCGCCCAGCTACAGGAACGGGTAGGACTGGTAGCCGACGCTGTGGCTAGTTATGAAGATGCCATTCGTTACAGCAGTAAATATGAGCTAGAATTCAACGCCCGGCTCAATATGACTATCGGCGGATATCGCGCCGGCACGGAGTCAAGCGAGCGCGCTTTGCGCGCCCTGGAGGCCTTACTAAAAGATGATAAAAACCTGGACTTTGCCGGGCAGATCTACTATGCTATGGCTGATATTGCTCTGCAAAATGGGCAACAAGAGAAAGGGATTGAGTACCTGAAAAAGAGTTTGCGCGAAGGCGGAGGAAATGCGGCCCAAATGGCGGCATCTTACCTGACACTGGGCGATTTGTTTTACGAAAGTGAAGACTACGTGCAGGCTAAGCTCTATTACGACAGTACGCTTACTTCCTTACCTAAGCAAGACGAGCGCTATCCAGAGGTATCTGCCCTGGCAGAAAACCTGACCGATATTGCAAGAAATATTACCGTCATTGAGACGCAGGATAGCCTGATTAAAGTCGGTCAGCTTACGCCGGATGAACAAAGAGAGCTGGCTTACAAGTTACTGAAAGAACAACAGGAAGCTGCCCGTGCCCGCGCTGCGAGCAGCAACGGTCAGGGAAACGAGACTTCTAACCGGGGGGCGGTTGCCGGGCGACGCAATGTCGGTCTGAATACTCCGGCTTTGCAGCAGGAAAGTTCCTTTTTTGCGTACGATGATCGCTCGGTAAAACGCGGTATCCGCGATTTTCAGCAACAGTGGGGAAACCGTTCGCTGCAAGATAACTGGCGGCGTGCTAATAATCAGGGGATCAATACTCAGGATGCCGAAGAGGTGCAGGAGGACGAAGTTGTAGCAGCAGCAGCCACAGCACTTACCGACGAACAAATGGATGAATTGCTGGGCGACGTTCCTCGTACCGAGTCGGATCGACGTCGGGCTGAACTGAAAATTATTGAAGCCCTGTTTGATTTAGGTACGTTGTATCGCGATCGCCTTGATAATAATGCTAAAGCCATCGAAACGCTGGAAGAGCTAGACCGTCGCTTTCCACGCAATAACTATCAGCTTGATTCCTGGTACTATATTTACCTCGCTTACCGCGAACTCAACCAAATGGATAAGGCCGAAGAGTACAAAAATAAGATCATCCAAAAGTACTCCGGAACTACCTACGCCAAGGTGCTGCAGAATCCTAATTATGCCGACCAACTGGCGAATAAGGAACGGGACATGAATAAGTATTACGATCAGGCTCTAAATGCCTTCCAGAATGGTCGTCCCGGTGAAGCCAAAGAGATGGCAGAACAGGCTAAAGTTCGCTTTGGTGCTGATAATCCGCTGCAGCCCCGTTTTGCGCTTCTCTCGGCGATGGCCGTAGGGAGCCTGGAAGGGGAAGCCTCATACAAACAGGCACTGGCGGAGGTCATCTCTAAATATAATGGTACAGATGCCCAACGCCGGGCCCGGGAAATCCTGCGTATCCTGGGTGGCGCTACCGCTGCTCTGCCGGGTGAGGCTGAAGAAGAGGCTGCCGGTAATTTTGAGATGACCGAAAATCAGGTGCATTTCGTCCTCGTCGTTTTTAGTGGCGATGTCAATCTGAATAATGCAAAAGTTTCGGTTTCAGACTACCATCGCGAATACCATAAGCTGGATCGACTACGAATTTCTAATATCTTTTTGGGTAATTCGGCGGAGGATCGCATGCCTATGCTCATCGTACGGTCGTTCAAGAATCGCAAAGACGCTATGAAGTATTACAGCGGTGCAATGTCTAATCGCGATGCCTTTATTCCGAAGGATACGAATTATGAGGTTTTTCCGGTAAGCTTGAATAATTACCGGGAAATTCTGCGTAATAAGAGTATTCAGGGGTATCGGTCATTCTTTGAAAATAACTACCTGAATTAAGGTAATGGCATTGGTGGACGGCGGTAG
>Ga0209938_1001361_pt1 | contig 12338 bp, 12 predicted proteins | sample SalPonR2_C_D1_MG_FD_185708 | JGI IMG/M metagenome (GOLD analysis project Ga0209938, IMG submission 185708) | Salt pond soil microbial communities from South San Francisco under conditions of wetland restoration - Salt Pond MetaG R2_C_D1_MG... ... | reverse complement strand
AAAAATGGAGAGAGAGGAAGCGGACCGCCTCCGCTGTTTAAGAGCTACACCGGTCAAGGAATGAGGATGCTATTGTTGGGTTCTATTTTTTTCGTTAAAAGACCCCGATGCGGGATCCCCTGCTCGTATGCCGTTTTATTTACTAGGGATTCCGCATCAAGTGCCCTTAGTCCCTAAAGAATAGGGGAGAGGGCAGGCGGAATGAGGATGCTATTGTTGTTTTTGTACTGTTTAATTCCAAAAATTATTGACACGCGAAATCTATTACACCCACACCGTCCCATTACATACAGACCCCATATTATTCGCGTCAGCGCTGGGGAAGGGCGCGCCACTGCGCGCGTGCGAGCGGAGCGAGCACCGATAGCCTGGACCATAGCGCCCAGCCCTAATTCCTTAGGGCTGGGGACGCCCAAATCCAAATAATAGGAAAGAATAGCTTAATTTTCTCTTTTTGAAATGAGAATAGGGATAAGCCCGAAGTATTTGTATTTTTGAGCATCAATTAGAAAGAATGGAAGGGGAACGGTATTTACTCCAGACGGCACAGCTAGACATTACACTTCAACGTCTGGCTCATCAATTGATTGAAAATTACGAAGATTTTCAGGATACTTGTATTATCGGAATTCAGCCCCGAGGGGGACTGCTTTCTGATCGTCTGCGCGATATATTGTCAGACTTAGGTCCTTTTCATTTTGATTATGGGAAATTGGATATTACCTTTTATAGAGATGACTTTCGCAAGCGAGAGCAACCTTTGACCGCATATGAGACCCAAATTGATTTTTTGGTTGAAAATAAAAAGGTGGTTCTCATTGACGATGTTTTATTTACGGGGCGTACGGTGCAAGCCGCTCTTACTGCTTTATCTGATTTTGGTCGTCCGCAAGCTGTTGAGCTGCTTGTTTTAGTGGATAGACGATTTCATCGAGAACTTCCTCTAGAGGCTGATTATGTCGGTGCTCAGGTGGATGCTCTTGATGATGCCTATGTCCGCGTAGAATGGGAGAAGCAAAACGGACAGGATGCCGTCAGATTACTGAGTGCTAAAGAATTGGGAAAATGAGCGACTATAATCAATTAAGCACGAAGCACCTGTTGGGCATTCAGCATTTGAATTCGGAAGATATCCAGCTCATTTTTGAACACACCAAGCGATTTAAAGAAGTTATAAACAGGCCGATTAAAAAAGTGCCTTCTCTTCGCGATGTTACGATTGCAAATCTATTTTTTGAAAACTCGACTCGCACTCGAATCTCCTTTGAGTTAGCAGAAAAACGACTCTCTGCAGATACAGTCAATTTTTCCGCTTCCAGCTCATCGGTGAAGAAAGGAGAGACTCTGCTCGATACAGTCAACAATATTCTTTCCATGAAGGTGGATATCGTTGTGATCCGTCATCCTTCGGAGGGCGCGGCTCAATTTTTGAGTGATCACATCCCTGCCCAAATTGTCAACGCCGGTGATGGAACGCATGAACACCCTACTCAGGCCTTGCTTGACTTGTATTCTTTGCAGGAGAAATGGGGCTCACTAAAGGGTAAGCGCGTAGCCATTGTGGGTGATATTGTTCACTCCCGAGTGGCTTTGAGCAATATTTTTGGATTGAAAAAGCTAGGTGCCGATGTCAAAGTCTGCGGGCCACCCACTTTAATTCCTATGCATTTAGAAGAACTCGGTGTTGATATTTCTTACGATCTGGATGAAACTCTTCAATGGAGCGAGGCTGTTAACGTATTACGAATTCAGTTGGAACGCCAGGAAGGAAAGTATTTTCCGTCACTTCGGGAATATACTCGGTATTACGGCATTGATCTTGCCCGATTAGAAAAGGTCGACCACACACTAACCATTATGCATCCAGGCCCTATAAATCGGGGTATTGAACTGCATAGTGACGTGGCTGATTCAGAACATTCGATTATACTGGATCAGGTAGAAAATGGAGTGGCCGTTCGTATGGCGGTCTTGTACTTGTTGGCTGCTCAAAAAGGAGCTAAAATTGACACTTTGGATTCATAACATTCAGACGTGACTCTTCGTTTTTATAAAAAAAAATATATATGGTCTTGATTCGCTTTTGTTTCTTGTGTTTTTTAGCGCAGCTGGCTTTTTCAGCACAGGCTCAATTAGATCTCAGAGTTGAAGTAGAGAACTATTCTGATGACACCTTATATTTGGGGTATTACTATGCGAATAAGCAGTACTTTTTGGATACCGCCGTGCGGAACGCAGATGGTTTCCGGTTTTCGGAAGAAGAAAACATTCCTCAAGGTCTGTATTTATTGTATAATCCCTCCAATCGGAAGTACCACGACTTAATCCTTAACGAAAACCAATCGTTTTCTTTAGAAACAGATACTTCCTTTAGTTTAAGCTCTATTTCATTTTCAGGCCATAAAGAGAATGCTGATTTTTACGAGTATATGCGTTTCATCTCCGAAATGCGCCCGAAAGCGCAGAAGCTTCAGGAAAAGCTTCCGGATGAAAAGGCTCAAAATAGTCTGAACAAGTTAAATGAAGAAGTCCGAACAAAGCAAGATGAGATTATTGAGAAATACAATAACTCCATCTCGGGATTAATTGTCAAAAATAGCCGAGAAATGGACTTCCCTGACTTTGAAGGCTCAAAAGAAGAGGTCCAAAAGAAAAAGTATCAATATTTTAAGGATCATTTTTTAGATCATATCGATGTTACTGATGAACGGCTTATGCGTACGCCTTTTTTCTTTAATAGTATTGAACAGTATGTTACGAAAATAATTCCCCAAATTCCTGATTCTATCATCACAGAATTGGATAAGGTTCTTCTGCCGATGCACGAACATAATTCGGATGCGTTTCGTTTTTTCCTATCTCATTTTTTGAATAAATATGCTCAAAGTAAAATAGTAGGGCAAGATGCCATTTATGTGCATTTGGCTCAGAATTATTATGGAAAGGGACTAGCGGATTGGGTATCTGAAGAAACGTTAAATAAAATAATCGATGAAGCTGATAAGAAATCAGGTGTTTTGATCGGAAATAAGGCTCCGGATATTAAACTGCTTTCATTACCCGGGAATGAGCGTTTTTCATTGTATGACGTTGAAGCGCCGTACACGGTCTTGTATTTCTGGGATCCGGATTGTGGGCACTGTAAGAAACAAACGCCGGATGTAATATCATTTTACAAAGAATTCAAGGAGAGAGGTATTGAATTGGTTGCTATTTGCACAAAGTTGAATACCGACGCGGAAAAAGAGTGCCTATCCTCCATTGAGGAAAAAGAGGACATGGAGATTTTGACTAATGCGTACGATCCATTCTTGCGTTCTCGTTACAAGCAAAAATATGATATACGGACAACGCCACGCATTTATATCCTGGATGAAAATAAAACCATACTGATGAAAGGAATTGCAGGCAATAAGCTGGTGGAGGTAATGAATTATTTGATGCAGAATAAGGATAAATCATAAACCAAGCTGAGCCGTGTTTAAAAGTCTGGATCGATATATTGTGAAAAAAATAGGGCCACCTTTTCTGGTGGCCTTCTTCATATCCCTTTTTGTTTTAATGATGCAGGTGTTGATGGTTTATATTAAATCCATTTTGGGTAAAGGCGTGAGCAACCTGGAATTATTAGAGTTAGTGGGATACCTTACGATTTCCTTGGTTCCCAGAGCCCTTCCCCTTGCCGTTCTAATTGCTATGGTCATGGTATTTGGTGACCTCTCAGAAAAATACGAACTAGCTACAATGAAATCCGCGGGAATATCACTCAAACGTATTTTACGCCCCGCTTTAATTTTCGGCTTTGCGGTCAGTGCTTTTAGCTATTACGTCTCGAATACAGTCATTCCCATCACGAATCTAAAGTGGATGACTCGCATGAGCGATATTCGGAACCAAAAGCCTGCACTAAGTCTGGAGGAGGGCGTTTTCAATTATGATTTTGGCGGTTATGCGATAAAGATTAGTAGCCGAAATGATGAAACGGGTGAATTAAGGGATGTGATGATCTATGATCACAAAAATGTAAGGGAAGGTGTTGTCAACATTATAACCGCAGACAAAGGGAAAATGTATACGACCCCGGACCAAGGCTATTTGGTCATGGAGCTTTTCGAGGGATTTCAGTTTCAAGAATTAAAGGAAGATCCGGGTAAGAATAACCGGCCAACCATTCGGTCAGATTTCGAATCCTATACGAAAATGTTTGATATGAGTCAGTTTGAACTCAACAAAACCGACGAAGAGCGATACAAGTCCCTGGAAACCATGCTGTCTGCCCGCCAGTTAATGAAAGGTCTGGATTCCTTAAAAAAGGTTCGAACTGAGATTGAAAATATAATGAGTGAAACTGTACAGCGATTTGAAAAAACCCCTGGAACAGACTCTATCGGACAATCTGAAAATAGCAGTAAACAACTGAAGATAGCGGATACTTCTCGATCTTCGGTTCAGAATCAGGGGAGTCCAGGCACTATGGAACGATATCGAGGTGAGCCCCGTGATACCCTTTCGGACTACTTACCAGACTCTTTACAAGCTTTTGTTTTAGCGAGTTTGCCTCGAGAGGAGTGGAGCCGCATTCTTTCGAGATCTAGTGGAATAGCTACCAGCCGTTACAATTCATTGCGATCGGCCAGTTTTAAAACCGAGCGCCTCGAACGATCGACAGCCAAGCATTACTATGAATTAAACACTAAATTTTCAACCGCCTTGATGTGTTTAATCTTTGTTTTAATCGGTGCTCCCATGGGAGCAATCATCCGAAAAGGAGGCTACGGTTATCCGCTTTTGGTCAGCATTATCTTTTTTATGCTGTATATCGTTTTGTTTATTCTTACGGGGCAATTATCCAAATCCCTGACGATGAATCCCGTTCTTGCCGCATGGTTGCCAAATTTAGTTTTATTACCCATTGGTCTCTACCTAAGTTATAAAGCCTCTCAGGATTCAAAATTTGATGCGCTTCAACGTATAGCGGGAAAAATCAAAAGTTGGTTTAAAAAGTCATGACTTACTTACACTTTCCACGAAGAGTCCATTTTTTTCTCCTTCTTTTTCTGGTGATCTGGGCGATTGGATTGGTTTTTTCGATATTTATCCCTGATGAGGTGACTCTCTATGCTCTTCATTCATTCATGTCCCCTTTTTTCGATTATTATTTTTCTATGGTCAATTACTGGCCAGAGCCCATTACTATTATCATAGTGGCTGTAGTTTACCTTTTAATTAAACCCTATCGATTTCTGGTTTTACTTATGAATTTGATAGTTATCATGCCGATTACTTTCGGTCTTAAATCTCTGTTCGAAAAGAGCCGGCCGGTACAAGAATTGGGAGCTGATTTAGCCTTGGTGTTATCAAGAGACCTTTCTTTTTTCGCGGCAGATAGTATGTCATTCCCGTCTGGTCACAGCACGAGTGCCTTTGCTTTGGCTGTATTTATTTTGTACGAACCCTTGATAAAGCACAAGGGATTTACTCTCGGCCTTTTTATTATTGCTGCGTCTGCTGCCATTAGCCGGGTGTATTGGGGGCATCACTATTTAATTGACATACTGGGAGGAGCATTTCTGGGAACATTTTTGGCACTGATTATTACAGGAATTGCAGAGAAAGCTTTACCAGAAAAACTAAAAAATTGGCGTTGGAAGCCCCTTGATTTTTAGTGAAGACCCTGTGTGGGTATTATGAGAGCACTTAAACGCTAAGAAAATCAGTATCTACTTTTCAGCCTAGCATTTGGGGATACAGCAAAGTGAGGTATCTATCTACTATTTATAGATTGTCACTCCGATGGATCATCTCCTTCTAACTTTTCTTCTATCGCTTTGAGTTGGGTTTCACAAGCTTGAATAAGTTCTCTGGCTTTTAGTACTTTTTCCTCTAATTGGCTCATCTTAATTTGAGGGTCTTGTAGCTCTTCCAATAACGTATTGATTTGTTCCATAGCTTTGTCATAATCAAAGGAAGTACTCATTTTGAAGTGTTTTGTGGTTTAAGAGTTAGGGTACCATCGCTAAAGGTAAGATCCATATTCTCCTCTAATTTGAAATCCGATAATCGTGATATGCGCTTATCGCCTTGCTCCAGGGCAACAAAACCTCGTTTTAAAATGTAAGCGGGATGCAAATCACGAAGTCGTTGTTTTTTTTGCTCAATATCAGTCGAATACTTTTCAAGGGTCATTTTTACCCTGTTTGAGAGTTTCTCCGTGTAGCGATGAAGCTCGTTATACTTTTTATCGCAGGCTGATTTTGATAAAAAGCTTAACTCCTGCCGGATTTGTTTTAATTCCGTATGGCTATCCAATAATCGAACTCGGGAAATATCAGAAATTGTAGTTTTAGCGCTATCCAGTTGATACAAAAACTGTCGGTTGTACTCATCAATGTGTTGAGCCACGGCTGTTGGGGTTTTGCAGGAGATATTTGCGACCATGTCTGCAATAGTTTGATCCGTGGCATGTCCGATTCCCACCCACACGGGTAATGAGCTTTCTGCAATTTGTATAGCAATAGCCAAATTGTCAAAGTATCTCAGATCCATACTTCCACCTCCACCACGTATAATAACGATCAAGTCAAATGAATTGGACTTCTTTTGAATACGCTTTATTTGTTCACAAACTTCCGATTCTGTATTATTTCCCTGCATACTGGCCTGAAATAGAGTCGTTCGATATTTGATATTGAAAGGAGAGTTCTTTAAGGTTTGGGAAAAATCTGCGTAGCCCGCAGCAGTTGGAGAAGATATGATGGCAATATCTTGGATAATACCGGGTAGAGTTTGTTTGGCATTCGCATCGAGCAAATCCTTTTCTTTTAGCTCTTGAATGATCTGAATGCGCCGCTGACTTTCTTTGCCCAAGGTGAAGGTGGGGTCAATGGATTGAATATGAAGTTTGAGTCCATAAACTTCATGATACTGTACTTCGGCCCGAAACCCAATCTCAACACCCGGCTTTAACACATCGTCCAAAACGGATCCATACTTTTTGGAAAGCGTTTCATATACATTTTTCCACATGATTGCTGTTGACTTGGCCTTTAATTGCTGGCCATCTTCGTCTTTTTCCGCTAATTCGATATACCAATGACCACGACTGGTATTTATTTTTACAATCTCTGCAGAAATATATAATACCTCATCAAAATTTAGGGCTATAACACGCCTTAGCTGTCTATGCAGATCGTAAAGCGAAATCGGAGTCATAACTAAAATTCTAATCCATAAAAAAAGCCCGAAACTGCTTTTCAACAAATCGGGCTTTTAGTCTTTAAATAAGTTCTTTTAGGCAAAAACTTTTGCCACTCTATCAGCCGCCTCCTGCAAAAGGATAGCGGATTGCACCTTCAGTCCCGATTCATCAATGATTTTTTTCGCTTCCTCGGCATTTGTACCTTGTAAACGGACAATAATGGGAACATCTATTTCCCCTAAATTCTTATAGGCATCAACGACACCTTGCGCGACGCGATCGCATCTCACGATACCTCCAAATATATTGATCAATATCGCCTTTACTTTATCATCTCTTAGAATAATTCGGAATGCCTGCTCCACTCGCTCAGCATTCGCTGTTCCTCCCACATCAAGAAAATTGGCCGGTTCTCCTCCCGACAACTTAATTATGTCCATAGTAGCCATGGCTAATCCAGCGCCATTAACCATACAACCTACATTTCCATCTAAGTTTACGTAATTCAGGCCATGATTTTTAGCTTCAACCTCTATCGGGTCTTCCTCATCTAAATCGCGAAGCTCAGCCAGATCTTTATGGCGATACAAGGCACTATCATCTAAACTTACTTTACAATCTACGGCAATGATATTATCACCATTTTTGGTACAGGGATTTATTTCAAATAGGGATGCATCTGCGCCAACAAATGCCTGATAAAGGTTAGTAATAAACCGTGTCATTTCTTTGAAGGCTTTACCTGAAAGCCCTAGGTTAAAGGCAACTTTACGTGCTTGAAAGCCTTGAAGACCAATTCCTGGATGCACATATTCTTTATAAACTAGATTTGGTGTTTCTTCTGCCACTTTTTCAATGTCCATCCCTCCTTCAGGCGAGTAAACAATAACGTTTTGTTTGCGCTCTCTGTCCATCAAAACTGAAATATAGAACTCTTCGCATGCATCGAAATCTGGAGCATAAGAATCTTCTGCAATCAATATTTTTCGAACTAGTTTTCCTTCTCCATCCAGTCCACCAGGCGTTTGTGGAGTTTTGAGCTGCATGCCTAAAATATTTGAGGCATGTTCCTTCAGTTCATCTACATTTTTTGCCAGTTTAACTCCGCCACCTTTTCCTCGTCCTCCGGCATGGATTTGAGCTTTCACCACTGCCGCTTTATTTCCAGATTGAGCTGTTATTTTTTTGTAAGCTTCTACGGCCTCTTCAACCGTATCGGCCACAAACCCTTCTTGAATGTTTACGCCGTAGTCTTTGAGGAGTTGTTTCCCCTGATATTCATGTAGATTCATGTAAGATTATATTTTGCTTTAAAGATGTTCAAAAATAGAAAATCTTGGTCAATCCTCATCGGTTTTGCTCCTTAATCTTGACCGTTACTTTCTATTTGGTAGAGTTTGCAGTCCTACGTTTAATTGACAATAACCTTTTTAGTTTGTATTTCCTGAGCTGTGGTTAATCGTATAAAATAGAGTCCCGAAGTTTGCGGGGCTTGAATTTGCAATCGATTCGAGCCGGAAAATCCATTTACTCTTTTATTTTGAATCAGTTTGCCCTTGTTATCTAATAAATCTAAATCGATAGTTCCGGCATTTTTCATTTGATAGATTAATTGCACGGTTGATCCACTGACTACCGGATTAGGGAAAACTTGCATTTGGGTTTTTGAAACAACAGTCTCATCAGACGAGAGTTGGGTAGCCAGAAATCTGTTTTTACCTGATGAAGGTGCACAAGCATCCCCGGGATGAAAAGGATAGACTTCCCAGTCATAGAAAAAGTCAATATCCAGAAAGTCAAAATTTAGAACCGTATCTGTAGTTAGAAACTCAAAGCTAGGAGCGGTCGAGAAGGGGAGAACCCTAGTAAGCTCAACTACATAGGCATCTGCTCCTTCTATAGATTTCCATCGGATAGTAGCATCATCATACTGCATAGGTTCTTCATCATAGCCTTGCATGGCTTCAAAGTCTTCAGACTCGAAATCTATGGGATCTGGAATTTCATTAGAACTGATGTGATTCACTCGACCTGCAGTGATGTCAAATCTCATGGCATCGGCTTGCTCCTCAGAGAATATCCTTTGGCAGCCATCATTAGAATAGGACATTATATTTTCACCTACTGCTCGGAAATTGACAGAGTCGGGATCTGTAAGAACTATCGGGCTCAACCCATTTACACAAGTCCATCGATAAGAAAGGTAATCTGCTTTCGTGTCACAAAACCCATCTCCGGCAATGCGGCAGTTACTGGAATCTGCTAATTCCACAAGACGATTTCTGTTCCCTATCCGCACGGGTGCCACCTGACCCTCTTCATACATTGTGCCTTCCCAACCGGAAAAGGTATGAGGCAATGAGAAGAAATGCCCCAATTCATGGGACCATGTAGCGCTTGCCTCCCCTAAACACGATTTGCGGAGTGCTACGGCATCACGGCTTGGGGAAAAATATCCACAATTTCCTGCGGGGTCGGCAACAATGTAGCAATTCACTTTGCCCGGTTCGTTATATTGGCTCATCATTTGAGCGCCTGTCGAAAAGTCATGTACATTATACCGGGAACTTGAAATATAATTTATATCCAGGTCCATCTCCATATAAATTCCAGCGGGCGCCATATCCTCATTAAGCTTACAAACAGAGGTAAGTAAATTTGAAAGTCTATAAAAACCTTCTCCGTTATCATCTCCTACGATGTGAACTTTCATTTTTACGTAGATCGGATCTTCATTTCGCAAACTGGCGATTTGCCCTCGTTGCGCCTGCCACTCTTGAAGCCGCTCGGAATGTATATCCGGTGTCCCACAAGGAGACTCCCATTGTTGACCCCATATAAATTGGGTGCTGAAAAGGAAAAGAAAAGCACTGAGGATTATAGTGTGTGGGTAGATCATTATGTAGTTATTTTGCTTCAAATATAAAAATTTGAAAGGTTTTCTCAAGTGATAAACATTACACACGCCCTATTTAGTTCATATTTCATTAATCATTCCTCTCGAATGTAAGCTCAATTGCTTATTTTTGATCAAATTATTAATCGAATAAAAACACACGAATAATTATGGGAAAAGTGACCGTTGTAGGCGCTGGTAACGTCGGTGCTACAGTTGCAAACGTTTTAGCACACAAAGATGCTGTTGAAGAAGTGGTATTGTTGGACATTAAAGGAGATATGGCGAAAGGAAAAGCTCTTGATTCTTATCAGCAAGCATCCATTGATTACTACAGTACAAATTTAACAGGAACAGAAGATTATAAAGATACCGCTGATTCAGATGTGGTTGTTATTACGGCAGGCATTCCCAGAAAGCCCGGGATGAGTCGAGATGATTTGATCTCCACTAATGCGGGCATTGTAAAGGATGTAACAAAAAACATTTTACAGCATTCTGATAATCCCATTATTATTATCGTATCCAACCCATTGGATGTAATGACCTATGCTGCGCATACTGCTTCCGGCTTAGATAGTTCGAGAGTATTTGGTATGGCGGGAATTCTCGATACGGCGAGATACAGAGCTTTTTTAGCCATGGAACTCGATACATCCCCTAAAGATATTCAGGCTGTATTAATGGGTGGTCATGGAGACACTATGGTTCCTTTACCGAGATATACTACTGTGGCAGGTATTCCTGTTACCGAATTAGTGAAAGAAGATCGCTTGAACGAGATCATCAAGCGCACGAAAATGGGAGGGGGTGAACTTGTTAAGCTCATGGGTACTTCTGCATGGTATGCTCCCGGAGCGGCGGCGGCGCAAATGGTTACAACCATTCTTCGAAATGAAAAGCGCATTTTCCCTTGCTGCGTGAAGCTTAATGGGGAGTATGGAATGGATGACGTTTATCTGGGCGCTCCTGTTAAACTTTCCAGAAATGGAATTGAGAATATTCTAGAATTAGATCTCAATGAAGATGAAAGAAAACTTTTATCCACCTCAGCAGATCATGTGCGGGATGTGATGAAGGTATATGACGATATGCAGTAGGTAGATCGTCTATGATTTTTTTTGGCAGTGATTCAGATTTTCTGGGTCACTGTTTTTTTTTACAATGAATCACTATCCGCTCCCCCTAGTCGATAAACGGTATGGGAGCAGGTGATCCCGCGTCGGGCCGAACCAACTTTGCTCCTTTGGAGCTTCGTCGATCAAAGGATGAGAAATTTGTTGTTGGTTTTCATATTTAAGCCCCGAAGGGGCGCAGTATAGAAGCCCAGGCCTTTAGGCCTGGGTTGAGAGTAATCATGCCTCAAGCCCTGAAAGGGCGCAGTAGCTAACCCCAAACATAGCGCTCATCAAACCTTACATTCCATTCCATCAAAATATTTCTATATTCCTCTTCAAACGAAATATTTTGATGATGTTCTTTTTTACTTCTAATATAGGTACGTATGGTGGTAACTTGAGAAGAGGTTATTGAAAATGTTCCGTATCCATTTTGCCAATAAAAAGAGGTATAAGCTGAGCCTTTCGATTTGATCCATTTTGAGAATTTTGACTTTACCTTCGCAACTAGCGTAGTTAACGTCACCTTTTTAGATAGCATGCATAATATATGACCATTATTTTTATAGCCACCAACCTCAAGAGGTGGACATTCAAGATTTTTACAGAGCCCTCCAATATATCGAAAAACGTCTTGTTCAATTGATTCTGAAATGAGTGGCTTGCGGTTTTTTACAGAAAAAATAAAATGCAAATAATTTTGAGCTAATGATTGTCCCATAAATTATGAATTCATTTTGGTTGCGGTCAAATATAGAATAATTTGTTACTGCGCCCCTTCAGGGCTGAGAATTGGCTTTGATAATACCCAGGCCTTTGGCCTGGGCTATTGTATATCGCCCTTTCAGGGCTTGGGGCTACGACCCGGAATCCCCTAGTAAATAAAACGTTTTGCGTGCAGGGGATCCCGGATCAGGGTCCGGGATGAGGATTTTTTTTACATATTGGGGTGGACTATAAAAAGTCGATGAACGAGATGCGAGCTGGGGATCCCGCGACGAGCCGAACCATCTTTGCTCCTTTGGAACTGCGTCGGTCAATGAATGAGGTGGATTTTTTAGTTTGTATTGAGTGGATAGGAATGAAAAGAAGAGGACACACGCACTTCTAATCTATTCATGATGAT
>Ga0209938_1001358_pt1 | contig 12349 bp, 6 predicted proteins | sample SalPonR2_C_D1_MG_FD_185708 | JGI IMG/M metagenome (GOLD analysis project Ga0209938, IMG submission 185708) | Salt pond soil microbial communities from South San Francisco under conditions of wetland restoration - Salt Pond MetaG R2_C_D1_MG... ... | reverse complement strand
TGCTACTTTTTTTTCTTCCCCTTCCATTTCTCCTCTCAAAACAAAAGCATCTGCTATTTCTTCCTCAGAAAATTGCTTCCTTAAATCTTCGTAATCCTACCCACCTTACGTCCCTAACGGGACTTTTACAGGAGGATTGCAAATTTTAGGAACGACCGTTCTTCCACCTGAGGAATTGCTACCTGCGATGCTGAAAAAATAATATCTGCTTCGAGTTGAAGACTTCGTTGAATGCAGATTTCCCGCACAACTATCCCTCAGCCTGGCCCTGGTGATCTGGTTGGTGATACAGACGGCCAGCTCGGAAGTAGTGCCGTTTATTTATTTTCAGTTTTAAGGAGGGAGGAATAAGCTTCTACCTGCATAATCCCAGCGTAAAGGTAAGCTTTTTGGTCTAGCAACAAACAAGCAGGTACTATTAAACCTTCTATTATCAGAACTAATGAAAAACGTTCTTCATCAAATAGCCTGCATAACGTATATTACCAGACGTTAATAAAACCATCATCCTGAAAAAAACACTCAAAATAGGCAGTCGCATCATTGGTGTGATCCTGGGCTTGCTACTGCTACTGGCCCTGATCATCCAGATCCCTACTGTGCAAAATAGTCTGGTGCGAAAGATTACCAATACCCTATCGGATCAGACCGATACGGAAATTCAGATCGACCATCTGTACCTGGGCTTTTTTAACACCGTCAACCTGCGGGGTGTCTATGCCGAGGACCTGACTCAAGACACCCTGCTGTACGCAGGTCGACTGGGCGTCGATTTGAATATGTTGGCGCTCCTGGGGCGGCGCGTTCAGATCAAGGAGCTTGATTTGCGAGATATTACCGTTAATCTGTCCCGTACGACCAGGGATAGCAGCTTTAATTTTCAGTTTTTAATCGACGCTTTTGCCGGTGAGCAAAAAGAAAAGACCAGTACTTCTGCCCCCTGGACCATCCTAGTTGATCAAATCAAATTGAGCAACACCCAACTGCGCCTGCTGGACGAAATAGGACGCTACGAGCTTAATACGGACATTGGTTATCTGCAAATTGACATCAATAGTCTGGACCTGGTCGCGCAAACATTAGATATCCGTCAGTTACAATTGGCTAATTCTGCGATTCGCTATACTCAATTTGCCGGAGGTAATTCAGATACAAGCAGCAGGTCTTCCGACCCCACAACGGAAACCGGCAGTGCTTATCCACAGCCTCCAATGGCCATCTCGCTCGAACGCCTATCCCTCACGGATAATCAATTTGCTTATTCCAATAACAATACGGTCCGGCAGAAGAACTTACTGGACTTCAGTCATCTGGATCTTAAAGATCTTAATCTGGAAGCGCGTCAAATCAGTTGGCAGACCGACAGCCTAAAAGCCCAAATCCGACAACTGAGTGTAGAAGACCACAGTGGTTTTAAAATTAATCGCTTTGAGACCGAAGCCTTCTTTGGTAACCAACAAATTCGCGCTAAGGACCTCTTATTGCGAACCCCCCAAACCAATATCCAACTGAATTATACCGCCGACTATGAAGATTTTTCGGTCTGGGGAAGCGACCTAGCGGAGCGAGTGCGCATGCAGTTCGAACTGGATAATACCAGTATTGCCTTTCAGGACCTAAATTATTTTGCGCCCGCTATCAAAGAAATTAAACAGATCAACACCGGACTGACGCGCACTATTTTGGCGAAAGCCAAAGCCAGCGGCACCCTGGCCCAACTGAACCAGTTTAATATTAACCTTTCCGTAGCCAATGATCTAAGACTGGTTGCCGATGGCCAGGCCCGTAACTTAACTGCACCCAAAAAATTAAGCTACCGCCTTAATCTCCGGGACTTATCCACCTCCCATGATCAGTTAAAGAATCTTACCCGGAACGTCAATATTCCCGCTGGCCTGGAACCATTGGGACGCATCAAACTATCGGGACAATTACGGGGGAGTCTCGATACGGTCAATGGTAATAATATCGAATTAAAAACCAACAGCACTAGCTATTTTGCCGGTGATTTACGGACTCGTCATTTACAATCTTCTACCCCAATTGCCTTTCAACTCGACATTAATGCCCTGCGAACGGAAGCGGCCGACTTGGCGGGCTTTAGCAGCAGCCCTCTTCCGGCAGCGCTCTACCGTCTGGGAAAAATTAATTACGGAGGTACCATTCAGGGAAATCAGTACGATATCACTTCCCGAGGCGTACTCAACTCGGACGCTGGCATGGTACAAACCAACGCCCGGATTCAGTTCAATACCGACTATACCGATGCGGAGTATGAGGGTTCGGTCCGTCTGGACAGCTTTGAGCTGGGGTATGTACTACAGGATACCAGTATCGGGACGACCTCGCTGGCGCTGCAAGGAGAAGGAAATGGTCTGCAGGCAGATAGCTTACGCGTAAAGGTAGCGGGTACGGTTCAGGCTTTTGAATACCGGGATTATCTTTATAAAAATTTAGTGATTGATGGTCTGGTACGACAAAATCTTTTTGAGGGAAATGCACAATTTGATGATCCCAATTTACGCTTTGATTTTTCGGGAGCCGTCAATCTGCGGGATTCTATCCCGGCCTTGCAATTTGAGGCCCGAATAGACACACTGAATCTGTCCAATCTCAAACTGGGAGAACTGCCTTACGCTTTTAGCGGCAGCCTAAAAAGTGACTTCACCGGTCAGCAACTGAATACCCTGAACGGAATGGTCCGCCTGAATAATAGCTACCTCTCGAACGATACCAGTAGCTATTATTTAGATTCTCTGCTCATGCAGGCGGCGATGCTGCGTCCGGGCAATCGACTCAGTATCGTGGCGCCGTTCTTAAACTTTCAAATCAGCGGTGATTACGATCCAGCCCAATTACCTGATTTATTAAAGGATTATCTAAATGACTATTTCCCGGTCGACACCCTGTTATCCCGGGTAGAAGAAATGGATAGTTTGGCGATTCGCCCCGCCCCCCAGGCCTCTTCGCAGCAGAATTTTTCAGGGCAACTGCGACTACAACAGGCTACCCCTCTGATTCGTATTTTCAGTCCAGCAATTGAGCACCTGGATACGGCCGATGTATCTTTTTCCTTTAATTCTATAGCTAAAGACTTAAAATTAACAGCGGCTATACCTGCCTTGCGCGTCGCCGGACAACAAATGGATAGTTTAGGAATTTCAATCGACGGCAGCTCAGAAAACCTAGAATTGGCACTGAGTGCCTTTCAGCTGGACTACGGCATGGACCGCCCACTAAGTCGCCTGCAATTCGACAGCCGCCTGGGTAACGACAGCCTGTATCTAGACCTTTCGGCCATTGAGGAACAAGGGAAGCAAGCAAGAAAAAAACTGGCTTTTAGTGGAGAGGCAACCGAAGCCGATGGGGCCTATCTGTTCTCCTTTGTCAATGATTTTTGGCTCAATAATCAGCCCTGGAAAGTCAATCCTGGGCACGCATTTTTGTATAAAAATAAGATTCTGGACATCCGGCAGCTCAACCTGAGTAATCGACAGCAAAAGCTAAGCCTACAAACGAAAAAATCAAATGCCGAAGGAGAAATGCCGCCACTGCAGATTGGCTTCAACGACTTTCGCATCAGCGAAATCCTAAAAGTACTGCAACTACAAGAGCTCGACTACGAAGGGGAAATCAATGGGTCCGTTACCTTACGCGACTACAATAAAAACCTGAACTATCTGGCTGACCTGCAGGTAGACAATATTATGCTCCAGGAGCAAGCCGTCGGTAATCTGCGGCTGGAAGCAACCCAGGAGAGTAGTCGCAAACCCCTCATTCGTCTCAATGCAGCCCTCGACGGTCCGGAAGGGCAGCTAAATGCGAAAGGCACCTATGCAATTAATAATCAATACCTCGATCTGGATGCCTCCTTTCGTGATTTACGGGTGCGCCTGCTGGACCCCTTCCTCTTCGGGCTTATCCGGGAAAGCCGGGGACGAGTGGAAGGCGACTTTGCCCTCAGCGGGAAAGCCAGTGCCCCTAAGATTGATGGCACCATGCAATTAGATAGTATTTCCACCATCTTTGGTCTGTCGGGCGTGCGGTATACCATCCTGAAGGAGACCCTGCGTTTCAATAACAACCGTATACAATTTGAAACGGCCGAACTGTTAGACAAAGAAGGTAATCGCGCCTTTCTGGATGGTTATCTGGACATTAGTGACTTTGGAGACGTAGGACTGGGGCTCGACTTCCAGACCAGTCGATTCCAGATTCTGAATACCGACAGCGAAGACGAGGACCTCTACTACGGTACCCTTTTTGTGGCCGCTGACGTCACCCTGCGGGGCTCGGCCCTCAACCCTGTTATCAATATGCAGGCGCGTACGCTACAACCCAGTCAACTTTTTGTACAACCATTATCTATTGACCAGGCGGTGGCCAGCCAGGAAGACTTCATTATTTATGGAAACCCGGCCGCCTACGAGCCCCAAGACAGCAGCCAAACGATTGACGATGTCTATCAGCTCGATCGCAATGGCATCGACTTAACCCTTAATATGGAGGTCACCCCCGCCGCCGAATTACAAGTCATTATTGACCCGGCAACCGGCGACAAACTGGTCTGTCGCGGTAATGCCGAAGCAACGGTACGCATGACTCCCGATGGTCGGCTGGATATTTTAGGTAATTATAGAATCACCGACGGCCGTTATGCCCTCAATTACCAGGGTATTCTAAAAAAGGACTTCGCCATCGAATCCGGTAGCCGTCTGGATTTTATTGGAGATCCGCTGGCAACTCGTTTTGACATAAGTGCCATTTACACGACCCAGACACCCACCTTTGAGCTTATCCGCAATCGACTAACCGATGAGAACAGTCCCGAAGCACTGGCCGCCAAGCGACGCAAAAGAGTTGACGTGGTCTTGAGTATTGAGGGTGATCTGGATGAACCCGATATTGGATTTGATATCCAAATTCCAGAAAGCAGCTCCATTACCAGCGCTACCCGACAGGAACTGCAACGCATCCGGGAGAATAATACGGAACTGAATAAGCAGGTCTTCAGTCTTTTACTGCTGAATAGCTTCCTTTCGCAGCAGAGCGGTGGAGGTGACCTGGCCGATGCCGGGGCCTCGGTTTACTTGTCTAGTGTAAGTGCTTTATTAACGAATCAATTGAACCGGCTGGCCGATAATTACCTGAAGGGGGTGGATGTCAATATTGGCATCGACTCTTACCAATCGGCTTATGATTTGGGCGACAGCGGAAATACCGTTACCGAATTGAACCTCGGCGTATCGAAGCAATTGTTTAACGATCGGCTTTCACTAAAAGTGGGCGGTAATGTCAATCTGAACAGCGATAATACCAGTCTCGTCGAAGGGGCGAACTTTAGTTCTATCGCCGGAGATTTTGTCCTGGAATACAAGCTGACCGAGGCTGGCGATATCCGGCTACGAGTGTTTCGCCGCGATAATTACGACGTACTGAATCAGAATAATGTCCCCCAGACGGGGGTGGGGATATCTTTCAGCAAATCGTTTGGGGACGTGAATAAGCAGGCAGAAAAAGAAAAGAAAAAACAAAAAGAAAAATAAGACTTGCTAAGTCTTGAAGACTTGGCAAGTCTATGCTAAATTTATGCAGCATAGAAAAGCCACGTATACTTTCGTAAAAAACAAATACCTATCCTATTTACTAAGCGGGATTGGCGGGATCCTCCTGTTGCTGTTAAGCAGTTGCCAACCTACAAAATACCTGACGGAAGAAGAACTGCTCTACGATGGTGCCCAGATCGAATTACTCCAACCCGATAGTATTCGACAGACGGCGCAACTTAAAAAAGAACTATTACGGTATGCGCAACCGAAAAAAAATAGTGGCCTCCAACTCTGGATCTACAATCGCTTCCACCGGCCGGATAAGGAAAAAGGAATATTTAATTGGATTGCCGACCGCCTGGGGCAAGCTCCCCGTACTTTCACCAATCAGGATCGTACCCGCAGCCGAGCCCTAATGGAAAATTACCTGCAAGACAACGGTTATTTCAACTCCAGCGTCCGTAGTGATACCAGTCAACTTGGTGGACAAAGGGTACGCGTCCGGTACCAGATAAACAGCCACGGGCGCTATGACTTTGGTCGTCTCCAATTTCTCGGAGATACCAGCACTCCGGTCCAAACCCTTTTGCAGCAGCAGGCCCCCAAAACCCTAATCAAAGAAAATAAACCATACCAGGTATCCGCCCTGAAAGCCGAGCGGAGCCGCCTGACCCGCATCACCCGCAACCAGGGGTACTATAACTTTCGCCCCGATTATATCTACTATTTTGTGGACACCCTACCCGCCCCCAAAGAAGCAGATATCTACCTGCGCGTCAACGAACCGGAAAGTCTAAAGCAATACTACATTGATACGCCCTTTCTCTACCCTACTTACCAGCTGGATCAGGTAGAGACCCAGGTGATGGAGACAGCAGACACCCTGAGGTACAAAGATATGACCTTTATTCAGGCGCGTACTTACGTAAAACCCGCTACACTGGAACGCATCATTACCCAGAGTGCCGGCGAATTGTATAGCGAAAAGTTACAAGACCAGACCATCAATCACCTGCTGGACCTGGGGCTTTTTAAGTTTGTCAACGTGAAATACGAAGAATCCATTCGAAATGATACCAGCTTTCTTCAGCCCCGTATCTACTTGACTCCTTCGCTTACGCAAAACGTCAATGGAGAGCTGGAAGCCAGTACCGAGACCACCAACTTCCTGGGATCCGCATTACGCGGCACCTATACCCATCGCAATTTATTCCGTGGTGCAGAGCGCTTTGATTTTCAACTATCGGTGGGAGTAGAGACCCAAATCAATAACCCAGACCTACCCTTTATCAATACTCTGGAGTTATCTGCACAGGCCAGCCTGGAATTTCCGCGTTTTCTCATTCCTTTCCGCAAACAGAAAAGCTTTACCTATTACGTCCCGCGCACGCGAATCTCCCTGAGTAATGACTATCAGGATCGGACCGGATTCTTCACCATCAATGCCTTTCGGGCAGAGTTTGGTTACCAGTGGCAGGAAAACCGCTACCGCAAACATAGCTTTAAGCCCCTGAGTATGAACCTTGTCCAATTGCTCAATACCAGTGCCGATTTTGAGACCACCCTGGACCAGAATGCCCGCCTTCGACAGAGCTTCGACAATATCGCTATCCTGAGTATGGTCTATCGATTCACTTACAACGAGCAGGAGATCAACCGACTCAAGAATTACCTCTATTTTCAGGGGACGGTGGAATCTTCCGGTAATGTAGCCGACTGGCTGGCCGGGTCGGATAACCGAATACTGGGTACCAGGTTCTCACAATTCCTCAAACTGGATGCAGATCTGCGGTATACGATTCAAAAACCCACCCAAAGTTGGGTAGGACGCCTGGCCCTGGGCTTCGGTTATTCCTACAACAACTCCAGTGTCATGCCTTATACCAAGCAGTACTTTGTGGGAGGTGCCAATAGTATCCGTGCTTTTCAACTGCGTGGAGTAGGTCCGGGTAGTGTATTACCCGACACTTCCTTAGCCGGTAGCTTTTTTGACCAGACCGGTGACATTAAAATTGAGGCCAACGTGGAGTACCGTTTTGATTTATTTCCCTATACCGAAGGTGCCTTGTTTGTCGATGCCGGAAATGTCTATTTCCTGCGTAATCAGGACGACGACGAGCGCTTTCGCGAAGCCGTATTTACCTGGGACAAGTTTTACCGTCAACTGGCCGTGGGTGCCGGAGCGGGACTACGACTGGACCTGGATTTTGTACTGCTGCGTTTTGATGTGGCTATTCCCCTGCGGCGTCCATCCCGTATGCCCGGTCAACGCTGGGTGTTCGATGAGATCGCTCCGGGCAAAAAAAGCTGGCGACAGGATAATATTGCCTATAATCTGGCGATTGGGTATCCGTTTTAAATTACTTCAGATTATAACTCCTTAATCCGAATATCCTTAAAAGCCATCTTCAATTCATCACCCCGATGTAGTTGTAGCGCAATGTGTCCCTTTTGGTCAATACCCCGTTGTTGATGCCATTCATCATCCAGCAGCCCGGCACCGTCAAAATCCGCTATGGTAATGCCATTCACAATGGTGGTGATTTGATTGTCCTCGCAAATAATGACCAAATCATTCCAGGCCGGTTGCTCGTCGGCAAAATAATGGCGGAATTCGGCAGGCGCATAGGTCGCACTATCCATGCGCCAGTCCGGCAGATCGGGCTCAATCCAGCGCTGCTGCCCACGAGTCTCGTCGTAAATATAGCCCGTACGCCAGGCCCGCCATCATGGCCGATACGGCCCCACTACTTCCAGCTGATCCCCCGAAAGGTCTACTTCAAAGAAATGCGGTACCCGGTGGTAGCGACCATCTATCACAGCGTGGCTGTGCAGGCACATTAGGGTCTGCCCCTCAAAGGTCTCGAAAAGCATCCCGTGCCCGTAATTGGGAGGCGTAATAATTTTTTCTTCGTGTACCCAGGGGCCATCCAGGGTCCCACTCTCCGAGTAAGCTACCCCCTGAACGTAATCACTGAAGCGCCAGCTGGTCCAGATCATGCCCAGACGTCCGGTGCCGGTAGTGAATAACCAGGGGCCATCGGTCACTTTATTAGGCACTACCTCACCTTCATTGTTTCGCTCCCTACTCCAGGGCGAATCGTGGGCCCGGAAGAGTACTTCCCCCTCGCCAATGGAACCCGATAAATCGGACTTTAATTCAATCTTCTCCATAGTCCCGTCCCAGTTTTGTAGCCATTCGTAGCAATAGACCATATAGGGATTACCATCCTTGTCTACCCAGAAAGTACCATCCAGGGTCGGCATCTCGGGTGGCAGGTATACAGAATCCTGCATCGGAAAATAAGGTCCTTCCGGCCAATCACTCACCAGTACGTGGCTGGCCCGCCGCTCAATGACGTTCCCCTTTACCGTATCGATCTTCACATCGCGATTGGTGAAGGTGGCGAAATAGTAGTATTTACCTTGATAAGCGTGTAGTTCAGCGGCCCAGATCATAGGTTTTGGGCCCATCCAGGATTCGGGATCGGTCTCGGCAACCACGAAAGGCCCCGTCCAGTTTTTCAGGTTTTTACTCTTCCAAAGCAAACCACCAGTGCCCGTCATGTAATAGGTCTGGGTAGCCGAATCGGCTAAAATACAGGGATCGCTGAGCCGAATGGAATCCAAAGGAATATCCTTACGCACTTCGGGTGGCCAGTTTTGTGCTGACAAAATCACCGGTATTAGCAGAAAGAAAAGAGCGAGTCTATACATTGTCTTGTAATAGATATTTATTTAAGTAGATATTATAGTTGGTTTCAAGAGCTATTGAGCCAAGGCATGCCTTGGCTTTACCATTACTTCAGCTTCACCGTCTTGCCCTTTTGTGCACTCTTCACTGCTGCGGTCAGTATCTCCATGGCCAGCAGATTATTCTCGAGCGAAGAGAGATCATAGGGCGCCGGATTTATTTCCTCCCTAATCACCGCAGTGAGGTATAAAAAAGGATCGTTGTAAGGCGCGGGACGTTCTTCCAAAGTCATCTTTTCCTCGTCAAAACCATCGTATCCTTTCGCCATCCGAACGCGTAAATCATGCCGATTATCAGCGTAGACCACCCCCGTTAAACCATAAATCTCCATATCCTTGCGGCCGATCGGCCAGTTCCAGGAGGCCTGAATGATGGCTACAGCATCGTCATAATTCAGTATAATAATCGCCTCATCATCTACCTTTGAATTATTTTCGGCTTGTAACTGCCGAGTGACCGCCGTTACACTGTTGGGGCGCTCGCCCTGCATCAGCCAGGTCAACAGGTTCGCGCCGTAACAACCAAAGTCAATAATCGCGCCCCCTCCGTTGAGTTTGGGGTCAGTCAACCATTCGAAGAATTCTTTACTCACCCCAATCTTTTTAGGACCCCGGTGTCCGTCGCGCACCACCACTTTACGGATTTCGCCGATCTTACCTTCCTCTATTAGCTCGTAAGCCAGGTGATTGGTCGGATACCAGGTGGTCTCGTAGTTGGTCAGCAGGTGGATATCGTTTTTTTCCGCCAGGGCGGCCATTTTTTTCGCTTGCGCAAAAGTAGTCGCCAGGGGTTTTTCTACCATGACGTGGATGCCCCGGGGAGCAAAAGTCTCGACGACCTGTAAGTGATCGTAGATATTTCCAAAGGCGGTCACCGCCTCTATTTTCGCCCCTGCTTCCGCCAGCAAGGCTTCGGAGCACTCGTAGACCTTATCCATCGGAAATTCGTGCTGGGCGGCGTAGCGCGCCGCCAGATTACGGTCGGGTTCTACAATACCAATGATCTCTATATCGCCACGCGCCTCGCTGTCAAAGACCCAGTTGACGTGGCCGTGGGTTAGGCTGATCACAGCGATGCGCAGGGGGCTATCCTGAGCTGCTAATTGGGTACTTAAAGCCAGGCTGAGCGCCAGGCATATCCATTGATTGTTTTTCATAATATTACACTTTCTACTTTTTTCACCTAACTTCCTCAATTACCTCCTTTAATGCTTCGTACAGAATCGGTGCCGTCTGCGGACCCACCGAATTAATTTCGCCGTAAGGCGCCTCCTCATAATCATAAATAAAAGGTGGTTTTTGATCCCATTCGCTGCGGGGAATGATATAACCGATCATATCATTCGACAGCCCCACCGTAAAGCGGTATTTTTGCCCCATTAACTCCCGTAAAGGTGGCGTCTCGACTGGAGCTACCCCAAAGTCGGCTCCTTCCGGCGCTTCTACCCCACCATTAATGATCTCGGGATAGATCTCGCCGGGCTGATGCAGGAAACTTGCCGGCCCCAACTCCCAGTAGCAAACCTCCGATCGAATCTGTAGCCAGCCCGAAAACCCACGATTCAGAATCCCGGTAAAGGCGCCCAGCCGATAGAGCGGATTGGTCATTGGCAGACGCAGCGATTTGGCGCGCAAGGCAATACTGCCCCGACTGATTTCATCGTAGGCTTCCAGTGCTCGTAGGCTGAGTAAGGCCAGATGATCTCCCTGGGCTTTGGCTTTCGCAAAAGTAGGCGCCAGGTAGCTCGTATCTCCATCCAGGGAAGGAATTCCCATCGAAGGAGAAGTCGTCATCAATCCGCCAATCGCCCCGTTTAAAAAGACCGTTGTTCCGCCCAGTCCGTTGGCGTAAAGGGAATCCCCTTCCACTACCCCTTTTTCAATACCCTCGCGAAGGTAATGTACGAAGTCGGAAGTGATCTGCAAATTATCGCTCCATAGCGTTTCGGGATGGTTGGACCATTGTACCAGAGTACCCAAGGTCGTATCCGCTTCCGCATCAATGGCTTGCATCAGGCGAATAGCCGGATCGAGCACTATCGGAGGCCGACTATCTTCAACCAGGAAGGCCGCTCCCTCGGGATCATCCGCAAAGCGTAGTTTGGCTGGACGTAAGGCCGCTACGGCTGCATCCACGGAACGAGCCGCCTGGCTTACCAGATATGCCAGGTATTCCCGGTCTACGCCACTTTGAAAACGGCTGCCGCCCCAAAGGCCAATCACATCGGGGCCCTCGTGCGTATGACTACTACTAACGATCACGTAATCGACGGCCGAGCTTTCCTGTACCGCTTGGCGAATACGAATCACGTCATCCGCTCCCAGACCGATACAATCCAGGGCTACGGTAGCTAAGCGGGTTTGTCCGTCATCAATGACCATGGTACGGGCCCAGAGTTCATCGTGAACGCCCTGCGCCGGACGACGATTCTGAAAGCCAGCGATCCAGACCGCATCGAATTGACCATTCCCATTGCCATCCTCGTAAGTATCCTCCTGATCAGGATCGTATTGGGCATTATCATTGGTGTCGATCCAGGTATCGGGCACTTCCGGGGTGATAGAGAGGGCGGCAAAGCCTACTTGCAGATTCTGCGGTGCCCCGGCTTCGATCTGTAGATCTACTTCATAACCTGGAAAGCGGTCTTTCACCTGGACGATCAAAAAAATCAATACACTAAGTAAGATGATCCCGATAGACAGTGATATTCGTAAGAACCATTTTTGCATAAGTACTCTTTTTCACTTTATCCTAAGATACCAATTTGTTTCTTATTTTTGGCTAGTCAATGCAAAAACCAGGGCAAACGCATTCAAGGGTGATCATTCAAAAAAAAAGGAATTTCAAACCCTTTCCTGTCTGGAAAAGATCTCCACTTTTTAATTTTTGTTCATCAGTGGATCTTTATCCACTGATTTTCACGAATTGAGCCACAGATAAGCACGAATTATTTTGATGTGCTTACCCTAAGTAGGTTGCCCATATTGAGTCTGTAATAAGGTGCTGGCTTTTTTGGGCTAGTTCGAGGCGCAAAAATCGCGGATAG
>Ga0209938_1001350_pt1 | contig 12380 bp, 9 predicted proteins | sample SalPonR2_C_D1_MG_FD_185708 | JGI IMG/M metagenome (GOLD analysis project Ga0209938, IMG submission 185708) | Salt pond soil microbial communities from South San Francisco under conditions of wetland restoration - Salt Pond MetaG R2_C_D1_MG... ... | reverse complement strand
TCGTAACGAGCTGTTTTAATTTCACTCTCGGAAACAGCAAATGTTTCCATGTATTTATCGTATTTGATTTGCTCTTCTTTACTCATTTTTTGATATTTTCAACCGGAAATAACTTTCACCATATAACGATAACTCAAGGTGGGTTTAGAGACTTTGATCGACAGCTCATTTTTTTTACTGATTCGTTTCTAGTTTCTGTGTCACACCTTGCTGAGAAGACCGTATTCTACTAATATTCTCTTCACTTCATTTTCAGTTCGATCTGCAATATCTGCAATTATTGAGATGGGAAGCCCTTTTTTATGGGCATTCAGTATCATTTGTATTCTACCCTCTTCTCTACCTTCTTCTCTACCTTCTTCTCTACCTTCTTCTCTACCTTCTTCTCTACCCTCGTAACGAGCTGTTTTAATTTCACTCTCGGAAACAGCAAATGTTTCCATGTATTTATCGTATTTGATTTGCTCTTCTTTACTCATTTTTTGATATTTTAATTTCTCACCAGCCTCCTTGAGTCCCGGCGCTGAAAATACGGTTGGGAGTTCACTATTTTTCAAAAAATATATCCATTCATCGAGATTATTTTTCGCTAATTTATTGAAGTTGTTCACCTTCAAGATATAATATTCAGGATATATTTCGTAAACATCATTGTATCCAAAATAGTTCCGCTGATGCTTACTGAGACTGAGTTTGTCCTGTTCATTCACCCCAATAAAATCAGTGCACCCGCGATATATATAATCATTGCCTTGCCCCAAATCAAAGTACAATATATTTATAGAGTAGACCTTTCGAAGCTTTTCATACCTATCTCCCTTATCCATGTAATTTGTTAACAGTTTGGAGGCGCCAAAAAGGATGCGGTGAAAAAAGTCTATCTGCCTGAGATATTGAACTTCAATAAAAATAAGTCGCTGGTTGTTGTCCTCGCATAGGATATCGAGTTTGTTGTTTTTATCTAAGTTGTTTTCCGGATTGCTTTCAGATTCCAATATGGATTGGATTTTAACCTCAAAGCGCAACAGCGTGGACAAAAAACCTTCAAGCACGTCGAAATTTACCTTTTGGCGAAGAAGCTTTTTCATTGCCCAATCAAAGCTTATGTAGGTTCTTGATCTTTTCATAAAAGCAAGAATTCGAAAAAACTATTAATTTTACATTGAGAAAATAATACTCAAATATAACACATTGCATTTTATAGTGGAAGCCCAAAGCCGATCTCGATAAGAAATACGTTCATAGAAAAGTGCTTGCAATTAAAAATAGCGAAAGGGAAAATTGCCTCACTTAAAATGTCAATCTTCAATAATGGTTCGAATTGATCAGTACGATTACTATCAAATAAGTATGAAAAAGTCGAAGCAGATATATACTCAGGTCAAGATGCCATGAAGGAGTTTATTAGAAGAGACGAGGCACGACTTATCTCTACACCTGATGAGAAACGAAGAGCTCTCAAGAGTCGGTTCTTAGCGAATTTAGTGGTAATGACATTAGCCTTAAGTCAACATATGAAAGCATTTTTGCATTTGCTAGCCTCTACGCACTAAATCAATGCTTGTCAACTCCTTACGCTGTTGAAAAGAGAAGAGACTTTCGCATAAGAACACCTAATTTGGCTTTAGACATGAAAGAGTCCGAGAGCTGTTCTATTGTCGAATCATTCTTTCGCCAACAACTTTTTCTCTCACTCAATAATCTTTGCTATACAAGTGATGGAACATGAGAGTTAATAGGCCTTAGCAAACAATACTCGTCCTTTCGAAGGGCGCCCAGAAAACACGCATGATCCCGCTTCTTCTTTCTGATCGAGTGGGATACATCGCAGGGTTGCTTTGGTTGCCTCTTTAATTGCCTTTTCAGTTTCTGCGGTTCCATCCCAATGCGCACTGACAAATCCGCCTTTCTCCTCAATAACCGATTTGAAATCGTCGAAGTTATCCACTTCGGTGGTATGTTCCTCTTGATAGTTTCGCGCTCGCCGAAGTAGATTATCCTGAATATCATCGAGCAAATTCTCCACATAAATTCCAATCTGATCCAGAGAAACGAGTTTTTTCTCCTTGGTATCCCGCCGAGCCACTTCCACCTGATTGTTCTTAATGTCTCTTGGGCCCAATCCCAAGCGAACGGGTGTGCCCTTTAGCTCGTGTTCAGCAAACTTAAAGCCGCATCGTTTCGTGGTGTCACAATCGTATTCCACGCTGATTCCTTTTTCCTTCAATTCGCGAATAATCTTTTGGGCTACCTCGTCGATTTCAGGCTTTACTGTCGGAATCGGTACGATAACCACTTTGGTAGGAGCGAGTTTGGGGGGTAACACTAATCCGCACTCATCCGAATGCGTCATAATTAATCCCCCAATCAGGCGTGTTGACACGCCCCATGAAGTAGCCCAGACAAACTCTTCTTCGTTCTCTGAAGTCATAAACTTCACATCGAAAGCTTTAGCGAAGTTTTGTCCCAGAAAGTGACTCGTTCCCGCTTGCAAGGCTTTTCCGTCCTGCATAAGAGCTTCTATGGTGTATGTTTCTTCTGCTCCGGCAAAACGCTCATTCTCACTTTTAATCCCTTTGATGACAGGCATCGCCATATAATCTTCAGCAAACCGGGTGTACACATTATGAATCAATTCTGCTTCCCGGATGGCCTCTTCGCGCGTTGCATGAGCGGTGTGTCCCTCTTGCCAAAGAAATTCTGCTGTTCTCAAAAATGGACGTGTGCGCATTTCCCAGCGAACCACATTTGCCCACTGATTAATAAGAAGAGGTAAATCGCGATAGGACTGAATCCAATCTTTATAGGTATTCCAAATAATGGTCTCTGAAGTGGGTCGAACGATTAATTCTTCCTCTAGTTTGGCCTCTGGGTCTACAATGACTTCTTTTCCATCCTCACTGGTTTTAAGTCGATGATGTGTGACCACAGCACACTCTTTAGCAAAGCCCTCTACGTGAGCTGCCTCTCGACTGAGGAAGGATTTAGGGATAAAAAGAGGGAAATAGGCATTTTTGTGCCCCGTTTCTTTAAACATTCGATCGAGTTGATCCCTCATATGTTCCCATATAGCGTATCCTAAGGGTTTTATAACCATACATCCACGAACGGCGCTGTGGTCTGCCAATCCCGCTTTGCGTACAATATCATTGTACCATTGCGAATAGTTTTCTTCCTTGCTTGCGATTGCCTTAGCCATATAAATGTTAAACTTTTCCCAAGAGAGAACTAATCCTTGCTCTTGTGGTGTTTTAATGGTGAATAAAGAGAAAAAATAGTGAATAGTTTATCTTTAAACTGCTCATTATTTCGTATACTTTACTTGTTTTGCAATGACAAAAGTAATAAATTGCAGATAACATTTTCGGAGAAACCGAATGAACTTGTAAACCCCAACGTTATGAAATTTTTAAAATTTAAATTCGCCTTTCTGGCCTCGATGCTTTTTGCACTCACCAGTTCATCATTTGCACAATTTGATGATTTATATTATAATCCCGAAACGGATTATGTTGCGGTTCAAACGACAAGTCGAGATTACGATCAGCCTCGTGAGCAGACTTACTCTGACCCAGCCCCTGCCAGTCAGTATAATGAAAATAACTACGATGATGAATACGCTAGTCGTATCGACGATTACGATTTCCACTACTCGAGCCGTATTCGAAGGTTTAACCGCCCAATGATGGGAAATGGCTTTGGATTTTATGATCCGTTTTTCGTTGATCGATTTCACTACGATCCCTTTTATCAGCCTGGAGTGTCCATCTACGTCAATACAGGGTGGAATGCCTTTTCGCCTTGGAATCGAAGACCTTGGGGATATAACCGCAGAGGCTTTGGCTGGGGTGCCGGATGGGGAAGTCCCTGGTGTCCTACACCTCGAATGGGTTTTGGAAACCCCTACGCTTTCAATGGCATGGGAATGGGATTTGTCAGACCGATGGGTTTTGGCATGAGTCCCTGGGGTATGAACCCCTATGGAGGATGGGGTAATACCATGATCATTAACAACTTCTATGGAGGTGGTGGAGGTTTTGCCGGTTCCGATCCGTGGGCAATGGATAATAGTTACAATCGGTTTTCTAGAATCGATAATCCTCAACGAGCAGTACGCTCTGTTTCTTACGGACCCAGAACAATAGGTGCTTCTCGAACCACTGGAACGACGACGGGGAGAACTCGTGATGGATTGAATTCGGGAAGGTCAAATTACGACCAATACCCCGCATCCAGACGTCAGCCTTCCGACGGTCGATCTACAACAGGTCGTACACGTGCATCAGATCAAAGAAATGCAGAATCGGCCGGACGAATAGATGGTCGACAATCGACCAGTCCTCAATCTTCCCGCGAAGCTTCGGGTAGAAATTCTGAAGCTACGCGTACCAGCCGGCAGCAAGAGGCACGAAGTCAGCCGCAACAGACGAGAAGAAGTTTATTTAATAATTCGAGCAGAAATTCGAATTCTCGAAGCACCGCTCCTCGATCCAGCTCTCCGAGCAGATCGTCAGGGGTGAATCGTTCCTCCAGAAGTTCATCGCGCTCTTCAGGGGTGAATCGGCCCTCTAGAAGCTCATCGCGTTCTTCGGGGATCAACAGATCATCCAGAAGTTCATCGCGCTCTTCAGGTATTAACAGATCATCCAGAAGTTCATCGCGTTCTTCAGGTGTCAACAGATCATCCAGAAGTTCATCGCGCTCTTCAGGTGTCAACAGATCGTCCAGAAGTTCATCGCGCTCTTCAGGTGTCAGATCATCTGGCAGTTCCAGTCGATCTTCCAGTAGTAGATCTTCACGAAGTCGCGGTAGAGGATAAAAAATTACATCCCTTTTAACCAGCCGATTGATTTTTCAATCGGCTTTTTAATGTATGCTAATATGAACAGATTACTTTTTTGCCTTGGATGGGCATTAATATTTCTTGCGCCGAATGCATCTGCGCAGCTGCCCACCGACATGATTCGATTCACCCAGCAAGATGTTGTGGGTACAGCAAGGACATTAGGTGTAAGTGGCAGTAACGGGGCTCTGGGTGGTGATTTTGGCGCTATCCATAGCAACCCGGCTTCACTGGCTATATACAGAAAGTCAGAATTTATGTTTAGTCCGGGCTTGCATTTTTACCGAAGCAGATCGAATGTAATAGAAGATCCAGCCTCTTTTGAACTCAGAGAGTCCAACTCTAATATTACCGTGGATAATATTGGCTTTGTCATAGCCAGCAATATTCAAAATGATCCCAATAAAACATTTAATGTAGCGGTAGGGTATAATCGGTTGGCTCGTTTTAATAATGCTTATGAATATTCCGGACTGACTCCAGGCTCGATAGGCAATCGATTTACTGAACTTGCTGAGGGGTTTACACCGATCGAATTAGATGAGTTTTACGAGGGATTAGCTTATGAAACCTATGCCATAGGATTAGAGCCTGAGGGATTAAGCTATTTTAGTGATTTTGAGGAACAGGATCTCGTTTTTAAAAATGGTCAAGTTTTAGGGGAAGGTGGAGTGAATGAATTCAACCTAGCTTTTGCTTCCAATTTCAATAATAAACTCAGCGTGGGGATCAAGTTCGGTGTGCCCTTTTTCTCTTATGAGGAGGAATCCTTATATACCGAATTCGACGATGAAGACAACAGTATTTATTTCAACCGACTGGAATTTGATCAGTACCTAAACACGACTGGAGTAGGATTTCACACCAATGTAGGCGTCGTTTACTCTCCATCATTTCCTTTTCGATTGGGTTTTACAATTCAAACACCTACTTGGTATAGCATGAATGATGATTTTGACAGCCGAATGCTCTATGACTATGTAGACGATCCGGATGTTTTCCCTGAAGCGCCACCCGTTGAAGAGATTTCGCCAGATGGGCGGTTCAGTTATAATGTAACCACGCCTTGGGTCATTCGGGGGCAGGCAGGTTATTTGTTGGGTAAAAGTGGTTTCGTCTCTGCTCAGCTGGAATATTTGAATTACAGCAATTCAACATTCAGGTATGAAAATCAATTTGCTGCGGCAGAACGCAATGTGAATCGAGATATTCGAGACCAACTTCAAAGTGTCATTAACTTCAGCATGGGAGGTGAGTTAGCTCTTGATAAATTCAGAGCTCGGGTAGGAACCAGCTTGCGCCAGAATCCCACTTCCACAACCAGTAGTTATAATCCGGGTCTCACTTTGGGTGCCGGGTTTAGAGACGACAACTTCTTTTTAGACGTAGCTTACCGCTGGCAGCGAAATGAGTTTACCTCTCAACCTTATATTAGAGACAACCCCGATGCGCCGGTAACAACCGTAGATGTCAATGGAGCTCAGCAGCAAGTGTTATTGACATTCGGGTTTAAGTTGAACTAGACAATTTATAAAGTAGGAAGGACGTATTGGAGATTACTCATGTATTGTTGGCACCAAAAGAAAAGACGTCAGTTGATCAGGGTTTTCTAAATTATGGAAATCAATTCCTTGATTATCTTCTAATTTTTCATATATTCCTACCCTTAAAACAACAATTATGCATTATCACACTCTGGGAAATATACCGCAAAAAAGACATACTCAGTTTAGAAAACCCGACGGCAGTTTGTATCATGAACAGCTGTTTTCAACCGAGGGCTTTAGCAACACCTTATCGCTTCTTTATCACTGCAACCCGCCCACACAAATTCTGCAAGTAGGCGACCCGATTTCTCTCGAACCTCAGTTGGTTCACGACAAGCAATTGAAACACCGCTGTTTATCCGGATTTCAAATCAAGCCCGAAGCGGATATGCTGGATAGTCGCAAGCCGGTATTGGTCAATAATGACTGTCATATTAGCCTGGCTGCACCCCAGACATCCATGACAGACTATTACTTCAAAAATGCCGATGCGGATGAAGTCATTTTTATACATCGGGGTGAAGGCACCTTGCGGACTTTTTACGGAAATCTTGAATTTTCTTACGGTGACTATCTCGTTATTCCCCGAGGAACCATCTATCAACTGGACTTTAAGGATGAAGACAACCGCTTGCTTATTGTGGAGTCCTTTAGTCCGGTCACCACACCAAAGAGGTACCGAAATGAATACGGTCAACTTCTGGAGCACGCCCCATTTTGTGAACGCGACATACGCAAGCCCAGTTTTCTCGAAACACACGATGAACAAGGTGAGTTTCGCGTATATATAAAAAAGGAACAACAGTTATACCCGTATGATTATAAAAATCACCCTTTTGATGTAGTGGGTTGGGATGGCTTTGTGTACCCTTATGCCTTTTCAATACATGATTTTGAACCGATTACCGGACGCATACATCAGCCCCCTCCCGTTCACCAAACCTTTGCGGCCCGGAATTTTGTCATTTGCAGTTTTGTGCCTCGTTTGTACGATTACCATCCCGAAGGCATTCCCGCGCCATACAATCACTCCAATATAGATAGTGATGAAGTCCTGTATTATGTTGACGGGGACTTTATGAGTCGCAAGCATGTAGATAAAGGCATGATCACCTTGCATCCCGGCGGGATTCCACATGGCCCTCACCCGGGAACCGTTGAAAAATCAATCGGTAAAAAAGGAACGGAAGAGTTAGCTGTTATGGTGGATACCTTTCGGCCCCTTTTAATGACAAATTATGCAGCGAATATTGAAGAAGAAGATTACTACAAATCTTGGATATAAAAAATTAGATATTTATGGAAACTACTACACAATCACAAACAGCTACTTCGCAGGATACTTTCCCCATCCTTGGAACGGATTATATTGAGTTTTACGTAGGTAATGCAAAGCAATCTGCTATGTATTATCAAGCGGCATTTGGTTACGAACTTGTCGCCTACCGCGGACCCGAAACTGGGGAAAGGGAGCGAGTGAGCTACTTGTTGCAGCAGGGAAAAATTCGAATTATGCTCACGGCTGCGCTCAGTCCGGACCATGAAATCGCTCAACATGTTAAACTTCACGGAGACGGTGTAAAAGTTCTAGCTCTATGGGTAGAAGACGCAACCGAAGCTTATAATAAAGCTATAGAACGAGGGGCTGAACCTGCTTTTGAGCCCTATACTCAGGAAGATGAACACGGAAAAGTTGTGATGGCCGGCATCAAAACCTATGGTGAAACCATTCACAATTTAGTGGAGCGGAAGGATTACAATGGTGTTTTTATGCCGGGTTTCATGCCTAAAAGTAGCGAACGCCAAGTTACGCCCGTAGGGCTTAAGTTTGTCGATCACTGCGTTGGAAACGTTGAGTTAGGCGGAATGAATAAATGGGTCAAGTTTTATCAAGATGTCTTGGGCTTTAAACTCCTCATTACCTTTGACGATAAAGACATATCCACGAAATATACTGCCTTGATGTCAAAAGTTGTCTCCAATGGCAACGGATACATCAAGTTTCCAATCAATGAACCCGCAAAAGGCCTTAAAAAATCTCAAATCGAAGAGTTTTTGGATTTTTATAAGACAGCCGGTGTGCAGCACATTGCTGTGGCAACGGACAATATACTTGAAACAGTGAGTCAACTCAGAAAAAACGGCGTTGACTTTTTGGAGGTCCCTGAAACCTATTACGATGACTTACTCGACCGCGTAGGGCCTATCGATGAAAAAATTGAGGACCTCAAGGGGCTCAATATTCTCGTCGATCGAGACGATGAAGGCTACCTGCTTCAAATTTTCACAAAACCCGTTCAAGATAGACCGACCCTCTTTTTCGAGATCATTCAGCGAAAAGGAGCAAAATCTTTTGGGAAAGGAAATTTCAAAGCCCTTTTTGAAGCCATAGAGAGAGAACAGGAGATTAGAGGGACCTTGTAAAACTTGGAATTGAGCACTTCTGCTTGAAGTCACTTTTACTAAATTGTGTACTTATATGGTTGGCAAGCTATGATTTAAAAATAGTTTTGCCTTTTGGTACCCCCCTACTTGATACTCGGTAAGGATTGACTTTGGGTTATCGTCCCTTCATTTTCATCAATGATTTTATCTTTGATGAAAATACATAGGATTACCATTCATGAATACGGCTAGTTCCTCTGCCCAATCTTTCACTTTTCTTTTCCACTTGGGATTATTTTACCTCATGGTTCTTTTACTCAATGGCTATGGCTATGGTGGGGGAGATATGACAGAGACGCTTTCATTGGTTTTACATCATTATAAGCCCGATGCACTCGCCTCGGATTTATATGTGTCGACCATGGCATCCAATCCCATTCATGAGCGATTGTCTTTCGTTTATCTATTGAGTTTGGGCGGGGTACAACCCGCGTATTGGGCTTTGTTTCTGCATGTAATCTGCTCGCTTCTATTATTTGCCGGGATGTATAAGATAACTGCAGAGTATATTCCTTCCGAGGTCTTTCGATGGGCTGCTGTATTCGTGGTGGTCGTCGGATTGCAGGGCATCCACCTGGGCGGAAATGATCTGTATGACCTTCAATTCACTCCTTCGTTTCCAGCGAAAGCTCTTGGGGTTTGGTCACTATTTTTCTTTATCAAGCAACGCCTTTCGATTTCAGTGTTTCTTTTGGTTATTGCCGTCCTTTTCCAGCCGCTGGTTGCTGCTCAATTACTATTGCTTTACGTTTTGACTATTCTAATTCAGCTCTTGCTTGGACAAGTACACTGGGAGAAAAGATTCAATTTCGCTGGGCTTGTAGCGCTACCCTTAGTGCTATACATTCTTTTTTTGATGAATTATCACCAATCTGAACCCATTGAGACGGACACCTACTTCCAAATCATACACTTGCGCATGGACCATCACTTTTTTCCGGATAGTTTTGGTCTTTTCAATTATCTCATTTACGCCATTTTACTTGGCTCCAGCCTTATTTATTTTCACAATGTGGATAAGCGAATTTTTATTTTTCTTTTAGCCGTCACTGGGGGCTGTTTTCTCTATGCGGCAGGTATTCATTTTAATATCAAAGCAGCAATTCTCACGCAATGGTTTAAAAGTACGATCTGGCTAGAATTCTTGGGCATCACCGCAATCTTGGCGGGGATAAACCGGTTCTTTACGTTCCGAATACCTATTGGGTTCTTCTTCTCAGCCTTGGTTCTCATTTTGGGAGTTATAGCTTGGGCTGGCTGGCCTCCACTCGATAAAAAATCTTACGATTTGGGATGTTCCTGGCTGGATTATGAGATTGTAGAAATCGCTGAAATGGCAAAAGAAAAAACAGGAAAAGAAGCCTTGTTCATACTTCCGCCTAGCACGACGCGTTTCCGACATGTAGCTGAACGCTCCGTATACGTAGATTTTAAGTCCATTTCGCATAACACGCCCTACCTCCTGGCCTGGAGTGAACGAATTAAAAAGGTGTACGGTTTAGATGCTTTCGATGGCAATCCGGAAGGGGGTTTTGAGCGTATCCCAGAGGCGTCAAATCATTATCAACAACTGTCGGAATTAGAGCTTCGGTCTTTACATACAAAAGAGGGTATCACTCATATGCTGACCTCTCGCGCCCACGAGCTCAACTTTCCTATAGTGGCAGAAACCAGGCAGTTTAGAATCTACCGCCTGGATAAAACCGACAGATAAAAATACCCTACTGACATCGTCAACAGGGTATTCTATTCATTCTATCATTGAATTTGAGCCTTAGGCAGGGCCGTGTTCTCCGGCTGCTTTTTCTTTTGAAATGGATTGGATTTCTTTGTCAATATAGTATAAAGCCAACGGCCCTTCTCCGATCAGCTTTATTCGGTCAAGAATCGTACGCATAAGGTTTTCCTCTTCACGTTGTTCTTCCACATACCACTGTAAGAAATTCATGGTCGCAAAATCATCCTCTTTATAAGCTAACTCTACCAACTTATTAATAGAAGCTGTGACTTTCTTTTCGTGATCATACACTTGCTGAAACAGTTTTTGGATGCTTTCAAACTCCAATGGGGGCTGCTCAATAGCGGGTGAAATGGCGTGGCCATCGACTTCGGAGATATAGTGAAAAATTTTGAGCATGTGCATCCGCTCTTCCTCACTTTGCTCGTGCATAAATTCACTGGCACCATCCATGCTTTCTTTATCGCACCAACTGGCCATAGATAAGTATAATTGTGAGGCATAACCTTCAAGTGCTATTTGCTTATTGAGCGCTTCTAACATCGTATCTGAAATCATAATATTTTTTCTTTTAAGTTCTTCAATGAAACGGCAAAAAGAGACACTTGTTCCCTCTATCTATAGTTTAGCATGAGTTTAAATAAAAATAGTAGCAAGCTTATAATTTTAGGCCTTTTGCAGCCAGCGATCGATGGAAGTGCGAATAATATCAAACACTTTATCGAACCCGCCCTCCAGGTACGGATCCGGGACCCGATTGATGGCTGGATCGGGGTGATAGTCGGTCAAACGGACAAGCTGAGCCCGGGTACCGCTCGGCGCTAATTTTCGCGCATCTTCATAATTTTTATCGTCCATTACGATGATCCAGTCAAATTCAGAAAAATCATCTTCTTGAAGCTGACGCGCGCGCAAATCGGAGATATCAATTCCATTGTCAGAAGCCACTGCAGCCGCTCTGGAGTCCGGACTCTCCCCGATATGCCAATCACCCGTTCCCGCAGAGTCCACTGCAGCTTCAATTTCGCCATTATTGATGCGCTCCCGAAGGATGCCGTGTGCCATCGGTGATCGACATATATTCCCCAAACAAACCATTAATACTTTCATAGAATATCCATTTACTTCATTAAGTATACAATTTATCGCCTGTAAAGATGAGATATTTCAAGGTTTTCTGCATATCGACCGCAGGCCAGGCGCGTGGCCCCGTGAGGGGGATGGAGGGGCCGGCCCGCAACATTGAATCACACCGGATTAGGTGGCGACAAGGAACTGAAGCTCCTTTTGTCCCTTTACCTGTTTTATGGGGGCCGGAGATGCAGCCGCGCTCCACCCTCAAATCACAACTTGTATGAGCAAATAATATGTACATTTGCTATACAAAAATCGCATGGCGGCTGCACCGAGCGAAAAGCGAGCCCGGAGGCACCCGACCCCGACTCCGCCTGCCGGCGGAAGAGGGGGCACGGCCAAAAAAATTATAAAAATAAAAAGGATTTGATCCTAAAAATATGAGAATCATCATTGTAGGAGCGGGTGATATTGGGTTTCATCTGGCGCATCTATTGAGTAATGAGCAGCAGGATATTACCCTGATCGATAATAAGAAGGAGGTGCTCGATCTGGCTGGGCAAAAACTGGATGTTTTAACTGTCTATGGAGATGGTTCATCTTTTGCTACACTGGAAGAAGCTTCGATTCGAAATGTGGATTTATTTATCAGTGTAACCACATCGGAAAAGACAAATCTGGTCAGCTGTATTTTAGCGAAAGAGTATGGGGCAAAACAAACGATAGCGCGGGT
>Ga0209938_1001344_pt1 | contig 12430 bp, 16 predicted proteins | sample SalPonR2_C_D1_MG_FD_185708 | JGI IMG/M metagenome (GOLD analysis project Ga0209938, IMG submission 185708) | Salt pond soil microbial communities from South San Francisco under conditions of wetland restoration - Salt Pond MetaG R2_C_D1_MG... ... | reverse complement strand
TTTGCTTTGTTCTCAAATCCTTCCATTATTCAAACATTTTCAATTTCAACAATCATTGACAAAAATAGAAATTATTTTTTGTTTAGAACATTAAAGAATAAAAATCGGCATAAAACTATTATTATTGGTATAAAGTCAGCTTTGTTCCTGGCTTTCTGTTTTTATGCAACTTTAAAATCCACGAATTAGCTTGTCCTACAATATAATTTGAATGATTTTAATAAAAATATCAGCTGATATGCTGATGATAAAGACATTTCCATTACTTTTGCAGTTCAACAAAGGAAATTGAAGGAGTATGATAAGCAGAAGGTTACTCAGAATAAAAAACATGCACATCGTTTATGCATGGTTACGCAACCCTGAAGGTTCTATAGAACAGTACCATAAAGAGTTACAAAAAAGCATTACGAGCTTTGAAGATCTTTACTATACTTTTTTTCAGCTACTCATAGAAATACACCACTATCTTTTGCAGGAAATTGAGCGCAAAAAAGCAAAACACCTGCCCACAGAAGAAGAGTTAAATCCCAATATGCGCTTCATAGAAAACCCTGCTATGCAGGCAATTGTAAATGACGAACAAATTCAAAGTTATGTGCGCAATAATCATGTTACATGGAATGACAATACCGACCTTGTAAAAAAGCTGGCGCATGAAATTGAGGAAAGCAATTTTTACAATCGATATATGGTGCGAGAAGAAGAACCAGATCATAAAGCGCATAAAGAAGTTATAATAACGATTCTTACTGACATAATTGCCGCTTCAGATTTGGTTTTTGAAGCACTTGAAGAAAAATCTGTCTACTGGAACGACGATATTGAACTTGTGCTGAGTATGAATATCAGAACTGTAGAAAGAATAAAAAGAACCTATCGACTTAAGCCCATGAAGCTGTTTAAGAATGAGGCTGACAAGGAGTTTGTTTACGCTCTTTTCCAAAAAACCACAGCACACTTTAAAGACCACCAGGAAATTATAAAAAAGACCGCCAGCAATTGGGAGCTTGACAGAATTGCGTTAATGGACAAAGTGATTATAGCTCTGGGTATCACTGAGCTTCGGAATTTCCCTGAAATTCCTGTCAGGGTGACACTCAACGAGTATATTGAAATGGCCAAATTCTATTCCACAGAGAAAAGCAATACCTTTGTTAATGGAGTTTTAGATAAAATTGTACTCCAACTAAAAAATAATAATGAACTGAACAAAATTGATGGTTCAATTTTTGATAAAGACAAAAACAACCATTAAATTATTGAAATTATGATACGGATCACAGGATTAATATTCATTATTTTACTTGCATTTGGATGTAACAGTGGAGACAAAGAGACTGTTACCGCTGACATGGTGAAAAACCCTGTTAGTGGTAAAGGTAATGACCAAAATGCAAAAATGCCTGAAATTACTTTCGTTGATGAAAATAGTGATAACCCATTATATTTCGATTTTGGAGTTATCATACAGGGAGAAGTTGTTACCCATACATTCCGATTCAAGAATACTGGAAAATCAGACCTCTTAATACGTTCCACAAGTTCAACCTGTGGTTGTACAGTATCATCTTATACAAAAAAACCGGTTCCTCCAGGCGAAACCGGAAAAATCGATGTCACTTTTTCCAGTGGTGGTCGTAAGGGGCGCCAGCATAAAGCTGTCACAGTGCTTACAAATGCACAACCAGCGTCAAAAAAATTAGTAATCGAAGCAAATGTTGTAGTACCAAATTAAAATAAACTTTATGGACATTTTATTAATGATGTCGCCAGAAGGCGAAACCGGAGGTTTAGGGGCATTTCTACCCCTGCTGATCATAATTGTAATTTTTTACTTTTTCATGATTCGCCCTCAAATGAAGCGACAAAAAGAAGCTCGCAAATTCAGAGAAAACATTCAAAAAGGCGATAAAGTACTTACAATTGGTGGTATTTATGGAAAAGTAACTGATGTAAGTGAAAAACATGTTGATTTAGAAATCTCAGACAATACCAGAGTTAAAGTTGACAAAACTGCACTGGTAAAAGACACTAGCGAAATTGCAAACGCAAATCGCTAATTGCAGAAAAACTAAATCTTTAAGAAGCTTATAATTCAAAGCTGCTTGTTTGGTAAAACCTTTAAGTTTTATCACTGGCAGCTTTTTTTATAATACCATTTTAAGAGTAACCCCATCAAAACTCGTAAGGTTTTCTTATATTCGCTTAAAAAAATACTCGTGGCAGTAGAAAAGAAAAGTAATAAAAAAGAACCAAAAATAGATAGCTGGCTGAACCAGCTAAAAAATATTGATCGCAGAATTCCCATTTTCCTGATTTTCATTGCGATTAGTGCTTTTCTGTGGTTGATGAATGCCTTATCGAAAGATTACATTACAGAAATTGATTGCCCTGTTGAATTTTATAATATTCCGGACAATTACGTTATGATTGGCGAAATACCTGCAGAAGTACAGCTTCAGGTTTCAGGACGCGGATTCACATTACTCAAATATACCCTTGGGTCTATTGCATTGCCATTTAACCTCGACTTGCAGTCGTATTTTTCTGGCAACCAGGAAGATCAGGAAAATGTACACTTTCAGTACTACCTTTCCAGTAAAAAGGAGCAATTCGAGCGTTTCCTGAACGACGAAATAAAAGTTTTAGATGTCAGGCCTTCAACGCTGCGGCTGCATTTCGATAAACTACATAAAAAGAAAATTGGCATTAAACCAGCAACCAATTTTTCATGGGCACCCCAATACAGGCAAAAAGGAAACCTTTTAACAACACCTGACTCCGTTATAGTTAATGGTCCCAAAACAAAACTGGATACACTGGATTACATTAAAACAGAACTCATTATAGATGAGCAAATAAAGAAAAACAAATCATACACGGCTGATTTAATAGCTCCTGAACAGTGCAATCTTATGCGTAAAAAAGTCAGAATAGATTTGCGCACAGAGCAGTTTACCGAAAACACCATACAAGTGCCAATCAGCATTACTAATAAACCCGACTCCATAAACCTCACAATTTTCCCAAATAAAATAAATATAACCTATCTTGTTTCGTTTGAAGATTATGAAATTATTGATGCCAGTGATTTCCAGGCAGCCATAAACTATAAAGAAATTGAAAAACAAAATGAGCCGCAAGAATTGAATATAAATTTACTCTTTGTCCCTGAAGAGGCTAAAATTTTGCGCTATTGGCCCCAGAAGGCCAGATTTATTATCAACGAAAAATAATCTCTTTACATGTTAAAAATAGGTCTCACCGGAGGAATAGGTTCTGGCAAAAGCTTGGTAGCCAGGGTATTTGAAGAACTATTCGAAATTCCCGTATTTTATGCCGATCATGTCGCAAAAAATTTGATGAGCACAGACAATAACCTACAGGAAAACATAATTCAATTATTGGGAAATGAAAGTTACACAGCAAACGGAACGCTCAATAAACCTTTTGTGGCAAAAAAAATATTTAATAACCCCGAATTACGCACTGAACTAAATAAGCAGGTCCACAAAAAAGTAAGAGACACATTTAATATATGGGTTTCCAAACAAAAAACCGGCTACATCCTGCATGAAGCAGCCATATTAATTGAAAGCGGTTTTCATAAACAAATGGACCAAATTATTAATGTGGTAGCAAACGAAAATATAAGAATCGAACGAATCCGCAAACGTGACAAATTGTCAAAGGAACAGATTTTGCAAAGAATGGAAGCGCAACTCGGAGACGAAGAGCGTAATAATTATGCTGATTTCATAATTATAAATGATAACAAAAACAGTATAACGTCGCAGGTAAAAAAAATACATTTAAAACTTTTAGCTCATGGGTAAATTTGGGAAATGGATTGCAGGCGGACTTGGATGGGCTCTCTTTGGTCCCCTGGGAGGTATTGTAGGATTTGTTGCAGGAGCCTACCTGGAAAAAGAAGCTGAACCATCGCAAAAAGGCCGAAGGGCAACCACAACTGGCGGATACGCCATGACACTACTCGTGCTTACTGCAGCCGTAATGAAAGCCGATGGTAAAGTACTTAAGTCAGAACTCGATTACGTAAAAAGATATTTCATGCAGGCATTTGGCGCCGATGCAGCATCAGAAGCGCTGCGCATGCTCAGAGATATATTAAAGCAGAACATTCCGCTTAATGAAGTTTGCGCCCAAATCGAGGCCAACATGGATTATGCTTCGCGTACCCAATTGCTACATTTCTTATATGGAATTGCCCAGGCCGATGGTCAAATTGACAAATCTGAGCAAAAAGTGATAGATGAAATCGGGTATCGCATTGGCGTATCAGCCGGAGACATTGGCTCTGTAAGGTCTATGTTTGTTAAAAATACAAACTGGGCATACGATGTATTGGACGTTAAGTCTGATGCATCAAACGAAGAGGTAAAAAAAGCCTATCGGAAAATGGCTGTCAAATACCACCCGGATAAGGTTTCTCATTTGGGAAAAGATTTCCAGCAAAAGGCAAAAGATAAGTTTCAAAAACTTTCGGAAGCTTATGAGACTATTAAGAAAGAGCGCAATATGAATTAGCAAAAAGAAAACACAAAACTTTTTGAAAAATTTGATTCCTACAAACCATCATAATTCTATCTTTGTCGCACAAAATAAAAGCTACTATTATGTTAAAAGATATTTTAGCCATTACCGGTGAGCCCGGATTGTACAAGTTAGTGTCGAAGACACCAAAAGGTGTAATTGTTGAAAATATTGAAACAGGGAGAAGAATGCCATTTTACGCGGCTGCTAAAATTAGTGCCCTCGAAGATATTGCAATTTTCACTGAAGATGATGATTTACCTTTGAAAGATGTTTTCAAGGCCATTAGTGATAAAGAAAATGGTGGCCCGTCCATCAATCATAAATCTTCAAAAAATGAACTTATTTCATACTTCCAGGAAGTAATTCCTGATTATGATGAGGATAGAGTTTATCCTAACCACATTAAAAAGGTAATTAACTGGTACAATTTGCTGCAAAAGCACGACATGCTTGACTTTAGTGAACCAGAATCTGAAGAGGAACAAAAAGAAAACGAAACCGGAGAATCAAATGAGGATAACCAAAAATAATATATAACCAGGGTTATGAAAAAAACTGTCTTTTCATGAGACAGTTTTTTTATATAAATTTTTTAATTGAACATATGTTCATTATATTTGTATAAAATTTACAATATGATAACTGCAATTACAGCAAAAGACAAAAACACGACAGCTCACCTTGATGAGCGTTTTGGACGTTGCCCATATTTCGCCATATACGATCATAATACGGGCAAAACTGAGTTTATCGAAAATCCTTACAGAGATGATCAGGGTGGCGTAGGCACACGGGTAGTAGAGCTTTTGGCCAACAAAGAAGTAACCCAGGTGGTTGCTACAGAATTTGGACCTAAAGCACAAGCACTATTAGAACAATTAAAAATTCAAATGATTGTACCAGCCGATCAAAGCCAAACGGTTGAACATATCATAAACAATATGAATTAAAAAAAGGAGGTAATTATGCCAGGCTTAAATCATAGAGGACCGGAAGGAGAAGGTCCAAGAACAGGCAGAGGCCTTGGAAACTGTGGCAAACCTGCAGAATCTCAGGCAAATACTGAAACAACATCCAGAGACACATTTCAGCCAGGCCGAGGACGAGGACTGGGACGCAGAAAGCCTGCAGGCCGCGGAAGAGGCTTAGGCAGAGGCTTACGTAACGGCCGCGGAAGAAATATTTAACAGAATAAAAAGCTGCTCCCCGAACATTTCAATATCAAAGCGTAATTTGCTGGCAGAGCAAGATACGCTATATTTGGTTCACACACACTAAATTCATTTCATAGTTGATTATTTCACTGGGAGCAGCTTTTTTTAAAGGTTCCATATGCAAACAGACTGCTTTTTTTGTCACCTGCGAACACTTGAGAAACAAATTAAAAAATTTGCCCCGCCTGAAGATGTAAGAAAACAGCTTGTGGGCGAATTTATTGATAAATATACCGGACTGCAGAAACAATACAATCCGTATGCTGCTGCTGCGATACACGCCATGATTCGCAAATACCTTAAAGTAGAGGATCCGTACGAATCAGAAAAGGCTGAAAGTAACCGCAAAGCGCTTGAAATAGTAAAGGAATGGCGTAAAAACCTAGACCAAACCTCATACAAAGCATATCAGGCCATAAAATTGGCATTGGCAGCCAACATCATTGATTTTGGTCCCGGACATAAATTCGATATTGCCATTGATATAGGTAAATTACAAAAACAGGAGCTTGCCATTGATGATTCCAGCTCCTTATTCAATAGCATTAAAAACAATACTAAAGTGCTCTATCTGGCCGATAATGCCGGAGAAATAGTTTTCGATAAACTATTTCTGGAACAAATCGCCTATGCAGATATTACGGTCGCCGTAAGGGGTTTTCCGGTGATTAACGATGCTACCATGAAAGATGCCAGTATTGCCGGCCTGCAAGATTTAGCTAAAGTTATTCATAACGGAAACGATGCCCCTTCTACTCTGCTCGACCGCTGCAGTGCCGAATTCATGAATGCATATCGCGAAGCTGATGTTATTATTGCCAAAGGTCAGGGTAATTTCGAGGGACTGATGTTTGAAAAAGATCCTAGAATTTATTTTGCGCTGGTGACAAAATGCGAAGTGATTGCGAACTTTATAGGTATTGAAAAAAACAAAACGGCATTACTTAACAGTAGGCGCATTGACAAAACAAAAAAGTAAGCTTAATAAATAAGCAAGCACCCAAAAAAAACATAAAAAAGTGAAAAGAATAGTTGTCGCAAGCGGAAAAGGAGGCACAGGTAAAACTACCATTTCAGCGGGCTTACAATATACTGCCCCGCAATATTATGGTAAGCCAGCTACTTTAATGGATTTTGATGTGGAGGAACCAAACGATCATTTGTTCTTTAATAACCTCGATCTTCTAAAATCATCTGCAGTAACTTTACCAGTGCCTGTCATCAATAAAGAAAAATGCACCTATTGCGGAAAATGCAAGGAGGCCTGTGCATTTAATGCCATCACGCTCATACCAAAAGCAGGGATTGCCGAAATTTCAACAGATTTGTGCCATTCGTGCGGAGCCTGTCTTGTAGTTTGTAAAGATGATGCACTTGATGAGCTATTCCATCCCATTGGAGAGGTAAACACATTTGGTAAAGATCAAACCATTATTCTGAAAGAGGGTAGACTGGAGGTAGGCCTACCACACCAAACAGCTGTAATTCGCGATATGAAAAAGCGCCATTTACCCGATACTGATCTGGCCATTTTTGATGCCCCTCCCGGAACCAGCTGCCCTGTGGTAACAACTTTGGAAGACGCTGATTATGTAATTGTGGTAGCCGAGCCATCACCATTTGGACTTAATGATCTGAAATTGCTTGTAGAAGTAATAAAAGACATCAAACTTCCCTTTGGTGTAGTAATCAATAAAGCCGGTACTGGCAACAATGATATGGAGGACTACCTTAAAAAAGAAAAAATCGAGATTGTAAGCAAAATACCTTTTAATCGCGAAATTGCAGAAGCCTATTCCAATGCATCAATTCAGGAAATAGCAGCACATAAAGAGATGGACAAACACCTTAAACATATTTGGAACCATATAAAGAAAAAAACAGCCTGAGATGAGAGAAATTACTGTGATAAGTGGTAAAGGAGGAGCCGGAAAAACCACCATTACCGGAGCGCTGACAAGTTTATTGAATAAACCGGTAATTACAGACTGCGATGTAGACGCAGCAGACCTTTATCTTTTACTTCAACCTGAAGTACAGGAAACCCACACATTTCCGGGTGGCGCCAAAGCTATTATAAATCAGCAACTATGCGTTAATTGCCGGAAATGCATAAATCATTGCCGTTTCGATGCCTTACACTACAACGAAGATGGTGTGCTTGCTGTAAATGATTATAAGTGCGAAGGATGCGGATTATGTAAAAATATTTGTCCGGCAAATGCCATTGAAATGGTGCAGGAATTCAGCAATAGATGGTATGTCTCAACCACCCGCTATGGAAGCATGATTCATGCCCACATGAAACCAGGAGAAGAAAATTCAGGCAAACTTGTAACCAAACTCAGAGATGCAGCGCGCAAAAAGGCCGATGAAAACCAGGCTTCCTTTATAATAAACGATGGACCTCCTGGAATTGGTTGTGCTGCCATTGCATCTGTTACAGGAACCGATATGGTGGTTATGGTAATTGAAGCTTCTAAAAGTGGTTTTCACGATTTTAAGCGGGCACAAACACTGGTCGACAGCTTTAAAACGCCAATAGTAGCTGTTATAAACAAACACGACATTAATAAAACCCTAACAGCTGAAATAGAAAAATTTCTTGGTGAACTCAACATCCCCCTACTTGCTAAAATCCCTTTTGATAAAAACCTGGTGGATGCTACAACACAAGCCCTCACATATCCTGAATATCAGCCCGATGACGCTATAACTGAATCATTGAGAAATATAGTTACATATTTGCAAAAACCTGAAAACTATGAAAAAAAACAAGCTCAATCTGCTTCTTGATGCCGTTCTTCTGCTACTGACAGCAGGACTTGCAGGGGGTGGTTTTTTGGTTTATTATGTACTTGTTCCCGGACGTGAAGCCAAAGCAATTTACGGACATTATGCAGAACTTAAATTTTGGGGTCTCAGCCGTTTCGAATGGGCCGATATCCATTTAATTCTATGTTTTATATTTTTAGCAGTACTATTTTTGCATATAGTATTGCATTGGAAAATGCTCATCAACATGATGAAAACATGTTTTCGCCGAACGCGGTATCATCGTCCCATTATTTTTTTACTCATTTTCTTTACACTCGGCATCATGATCTTGCCATTTTTCATACAACCTGAAATTCAAGGACGCATGCCTGAATCATCCTTACATTTATTAGATGAACAAATCAGAATAGCACCTGAACAACCTGTGCAAAAACAAAATCATTATCCCGGGCAACAAATAAAGAAATCACAATCGTCTACCCTTTCAGCTGTAGAAGGACACGAACAAGAAGTCGATATCGATGTAAATGGCAGACAAACATTAAGAGAAGCCTGTATTCAACATGGTATATCACCAAAAGATTTATGCAGTGCATTACATATACCTGACGATGCCAAAAATGAACGATTAGGTAGAATTAAAAGAAAACACAACTTAACAATGTCTCACATTAAAGAGGTAATCTTACAACTAAAGTTAACAAACGAATAATAAAATAGAAATTAAGCCCTCTAAACCAATTTATTACAAACATATTTTATTTTACGGCATAATTGCTGCCCAACATATATACAGATGCTTTAGAACATAAGTTCAGAATCTGAAGTGGTACATTTTTAGCCATATATAGAATGATTTAATTATTAAAATATACTATTATGGCTATATCAAAAGTAAAAGTTAACGGTAAAGTAAATGACGGTTTTCGCACCGAAATAGGATGCTCACACAATTTTATTATCGATCAACCTAAAGCCATGGGTGGCAACGACGAGGGAGCCAACCCAATGGAAATTTTCCTGGCATCATTACCTGCATGTATTTGTGCAATTGGACGCATCATTGCAAACCAGAAACGTCTTGATGTACGCAGCATTGATGTAGATGTTGAAGGTTCAATCGATAAAGATTTTTTACTCGGTAAGACTGAAGATGGACGCGCCGGATTTACTGAAATCGTAACAAATGTTAAAGTAGATGCAGATATGACGCAGGAAGAAAAAGAAGCATTTGTAGAAGAAATTGAGCGTCGCTGCCCAATTGCAGACAACATTGTTACTCAAAGTACTTTAAAAACAATAGTAAACTAGTTTTCTCATAGTAAGAAAAAGGGAGGCATCCTTCGTGGGCGCCTCCCTTTTTATATTGTTTAAAAAGTTAGCCTCAACCCCACTCCATCAGAGCCTGCAGCTATAGAAATTTTATCGATAAAAGGTTTGTGATTCAGGCTCGCAGATAACTCTTCCTCGTTGTATACCTCAATGGCTTCATGTATTTTTTTATTACCGGTCGAGTAAATAGGGATACTAATTAATACTATTCCTCCGCCAATTCCTGCAATATACCACTTCGGATCTTCTGCTCCACCCAGCGCTGATCCAACTGTGTAGCCAATTAATGCGGCTCCCACGGCAGAAATTATTGTACTGGTTTTTTGCAGTTTTTCTCCTTCAATAGCCAAATTATAAGCCTCTCCATTTTCACTAAGCATATTAAATGCCTCACCTCTGCTTATACTCCACACACCTTTATAATATTTATTGCCAAAAAAACCAGATTCAAGTTTGAGCTTGTCATCTTTTTTCTGTCCGTATGATTCATTAATAAGCCCCGAGGCAAGTAAAACAATTAGTATAAATACAACTTTTCTCATAGCATAACAAGTATTAATTCGTCGACGAATATACAAGTTTGTGCCTTTTTTTCAAACAAGGATGCAAAAAAACAATAAATAATTCCTTATATGATACTAAGTAATAAATTTCTGCAATAAACTCTAACTAAATTTTAATGGTATATCAAATGGTTTTTTTATTACCAGCAAAGATCAATTTTGCTATTTTTGCCCCGATCTCCTGTAACATATAAAAACACGAAAATGAAAAAAATTCTGCTCCTATCGGTTTCATTGTTTAGCTTAGCGGTTTTAAGTGGCCAAAACCTTCAATTGCACTACGATTTTACAGATGCAAATTCTGAAAATATCAAAGGACGCAATTACATGACCGCTACATTCGAAATGTTTAAACCAGACAGCGTAGGCTCCACATTCTGGTTCATAGATATAGATTTCAGTGGTCCGCATAGCGAACCGGCTTTGGCATATGTGGAATTTATGCGCGATCTTAAATTTTGGGATTTTCCGGTTGCGCTCCATGCAGAGTACAATGGCGGACTAATACACAACATTGACAATAGTAATTTTGGTAGCCCGCTAGAACATATTGGCATTGTAGGCCCTTCAGCTGCGTTTTCTTTTGCAGGTATCGGTTTTAGTACTTATGCAGGATTCCGGTTTGGACACAAACCTGAAGAAGGCCCTGATTTTCAGTGGACATTTACCTGGTTTAAAAATCTTGCAGACAACAAGATATCGCTTACCGGTTTTTTCGACATCTGGACACAGGATGATTACAACGCCCCGGCACAACCGGATGGTAAAAAACTGGTTATCATTACAGAACCACAAATTTGGTACAACATTGCACCGTGGTTGTCTGCTGGCGGAGAGATAGAAATTTCGCATAATTTCATTCCCGGATCAAAAAAACTTGAAGTATTTCCTACGCTGGGCGCCAAATATACATTTTAAATAGAAATAATACGCTTAAAGTTTTTGTCTCAACTGCTTATGAGCAGGCAAACTCACTACAAAAGAGCTGCCCTCGTTGGGGTGGCTCTTTACTTTTAGTGTGCCATCTAAATAAGTAATAAATTCCTGGCAAATTAATAAACCAAGCCCCGTACCCGACTCTTTGTTTGTGCCAGGTGAAGACTCCACTCTTTGTCCACTGTTTATTTTTTCAACCATGGCTGAAGGCATACCTATACCAGAATCGATTACAATTAGTTTAATTGTATTATCGTCTGACCAACGAGCACTGACTTCTACCTTACCACCCGGTTCGGTAAATTTTATACCATTGGCTACCAGGTTTTGTATGATTATGCGTAATAAAGAGGTATCGCTATGGAGCGTCAACCCGGCCTCAATTTCATTGATAAGTTTAATATTTTTCTGTGCTGCCAGCGGTGAAAGTATTTTAACTATCTCACTGGTTAACAAATACAACTCAACCACCGTAAAGTAAAGCTTTATTTTACCCGATTGCGCCCGGGCCCAGCTTAACAGATTGGTTAGCATGGTATGCATTGACTTTGATGAATTGTGAATGTGTTGTAAATACCTGCGGCGCTTATCAGCATTAAGCTTCTCTTCGTTGGACAACAAAATATTTGAAAACCCAATTATGGTGTTAAACGGACCATGCAAATCATGTGATACAACCGAAAGGATTTTATCTTTAGTTGCATTTGATTCTGCAAGGTGTTTTTGGTTCTGATAAATTGGCGTAATGTCGAATCCGGCTAAAATAGTTTCACCACCAGGTGTATTAAAACAGGCCCAGTTATGCCATTTGTCACCTTGTGATGTTTTAATATTAATTTCACGAAAATTACCATCGCATTTAGGCAGTGCAGAAATAAAATCTTTATTGGTTTTATTATTAGGTAAGTATCGCAATAGCGCTCTTTTTTCAATTTTTTTATGGCTTTTAATATTAAATTCCCTGTTAAATTCCTTATTGCAAAATTTAATATTCAAATCATTATCAAACACCAACAACATCACCGGTAGATTCTCGAAAATGGTACG
>Ga0209938_1001341_pt1 | contig 12452 bp, 9 predicted proteins | sample SalPonR2_C_D1_MG_FD_185708 | JGI IMG/M metagenome (GOLD analysis project Ga0209938, IMG submission 185708) | Salt pond soil microbial communities from South San Francisco under conditions of wetland restoration - Salt Pond MetaG R2_C_D1_MG... ... | reverse complement strand
CCTCACACCTCATACCTCACACCCGGGGTGTCATCCATCGACCCGGAGCACCTTGAACTCTACGCGCTGATTTTTACGGCGCCCGGCGGGCGTATCGTTTGTGGCAATTGGCTGTCGTTTTCCGTAACCTTTGAATTCCAGGCGGTCGGGAGAAATACCTTTTTGAATCAGGTAATTGGCGACTTCTTTAGCGCGGGACGTAGACAGGGCATCGCAATATTCGTCGCTGGGTAGGCCATTGGTATGGCCGCCCACTTCCAAAACAATTCCCTCGTTGGCTTGCATAAAGGTATAAATCTGGTTGAGGACAGGATACGACTGGTCTGTAATTTGGGAAGCATCCGCTTTAAAATATATCTGGTTGGTACGCAGCGTGACGCCTTCTCGTACGTCTTCAGAGGTAAGATCCGAAAAGGAAACGTCCTCAATTACTTCGTCGGTTATTTCGGGTTCGGGAATAGCGATTTCTTCTTCTTCGATCGGTTCGGGGGTATCGTCAACGACCGGGGGCTCTTCCACGGGAGTGGTGGGAGGAGGAGTGGTCACCCGCTGATCATCAATTTCCGGCTCTTCCTCCTGTACGACCACTTCTTCTACGGTATCTTCCGGTACGTCGGGTGCTTCAGCTACAATGGGCTCATCATCGCAGGGAATAGGCGTGATGGCACTGGCGTTATCGAGCAAGAGGTTTCCATTATAAGGAAAGAGCGTGGGGGTTTTGTAGAATGCTTCAAAGAGGATGTGCGTATAGTCAGCAATGGGCTCAAACTTAAAGCGGTATTCGAGCCAACGCGTATTAATGACCAGGCTGGTCTCGGCTAGCAAATAGTCTTTATCACAGTAGTCACTACCCCCATAGATACGTAGTTTGGTTGGGGTCACATAGTTAGCGGGATTGTCGGTAACCCGGCTGGTACTGGTATACAGCTCTGAACGCGAAAGGTAGATCGAAAATTCGTAGCACTGTCCAGCTTTCAGCGGACGACTGAGACGTTGACTAACGGCTTCCCAGGTATCGTTGTCCCGCACGACCATTCCCAGGTAGGTGTCTCCGTCCATAGGAGGTTTAATGACGCTGAATGTACCGCTAGGCTGCACATCAACCGGAGTTTCACTCCGAAAACCACAATCAATCCACCCGCGGGGTGGTTTACTATGGTGAGGTAGATCTTCAAAAGAGGGGTTAGTCAGAACGATAGGTTCTTCCTCTTGGGCAAAGGAAAGGGTGCAAAAACTCACCATCCCAAGCAGGAAGAAAAACGAGCGGAGCCTCATAGTCTTTGTACGTTTTCTGTTAAAGTATGCTTCCAGATTGCGGCCTGGATATCTGTATCCGGTGCAGCTAAATAGCGCAATAATCGTCAGTATAACGCAAATACACCAGTTTTTGGTTTTTGGTCTGCAAAAAATACGGGAATCCGTCCAAAAATAAAGCAAGAGCGGATAGTCCAACGCCGGGATATCCGCTCTTGCTACTTAGGCTATTTGAAGGCATTCAAACCCGTCACATCCATGCCGGTGATCAACAGGTGAATATCGTGTGTACCTTCATACGTCAGTACTGTCTCCAGGTTCATCATGTGGCGCATGACAGGATATTCATTGGTAATGCCCATACCGCCATGAATCTGCCGCGCTTCGCGAGCGATTTCCAGCGCCATATTGACGTTATTGCGCTTGGCCATAGATATTTGGCCGGGCGTTGCCTTACCGTGGTTGGCCAGAGTACCCAGGCGCCAGGCTAATAGCTGGGCTTTAGTGATTTCGGTAATCATTTCGGCCAGCTTTTTTTGCGTAAGCTGAAAACCGGCAATCGGCTTACCGAATTGTTCCCTTTCCATGGAGTAGCGTAGGGCTGAATCGTAGCAATCCATGGCTGCACCAATCGCACCCCAGGCAATGCCGTAGCGTGCTTTGGATAGGCAGGAAAGTGGTCCTTTCAGTCCTTTGACGTTAGGCAGGACGTTTTCTTTAGGGACGCGTACGTCCTCAAAAACCAACTCACCGGTAATGGAGGCCCGTAAGGATAGTTTGCCTTTTATCTCAGGAGCCGAGAAGCCCGGCATATCTTTCTCCACGATCAGTCCCCTTATTTTGCCATCCTCGTCTTTAGCCCAGACTACGGCAAGGTCGGCGAGGGGCGAATTAGTGATCCACATTTTAGCGCCATTCAGGATGTAAGCGTCGCCATCATCCTTAATATTGGTGGTCATCCCGCCTGGATTAGAACCGTGGTCGGGCTCGGTCAGGCCAAAGCAACCGATTAGTTCGCCACTACCCAGCTTGGGCAGGTATTTTTTCTTTTGTTCTTCCGATCCAAAGCGAAAAATCGGGTACATCACCAAAGAGCCCTGAACGGATGCCATAGAACGAATCCCGGAATCTCCACGCTCCAGTTCCTGCATGATGACACCGTAGGCGATCTCATCCATACCTCCACCACCGTATTCTACGGGTAGGCTGGGGCCATAAGCGCCAATCTCGGCAAGGCCTTTATAGAGGTGGGTGGGGCACGCTGCGCGTTCGGAGTATTCTTCAATAATTGGGGTTACTTCTTGTTTTACCCAGCTACGCACCGCATCGCGGGCCAGCAAATGATCCTGTTCGAGGAGGTCATCGATATTGTAGTAATCGTGTCCCTGAAAGCGATCATCTTTTGTCCTTTTTTCAATGGTCGGGTGCTGCATTCCGTTAGTTGCCATATTCTGTATTTTTGGTCTGAGCCTGCTCGGATAGGGTGTTATTCCGGCAGGGTTGCTCTAAATTTGGTTACAGGTTTTGCCTGACAAAGGTACATAAATCAATGTAGAGATTCTATAATCGTTCCGTAGACAAAGAACGCGGTCGAATTCTTACATTAGCGTGATCTGAGTGGCGTACAGGCCATGTATAGTTCAGGTTAAATTTAATAAGTTATGACAAAAATTGCCCTTGAGGGGATGCGCTTTTATGCCTACCATGGCTTTTACGAAGAAGAGCGAAAAATTGGGAACCATTTCATTGTCGATGTCGAAGTCGTGGCGCAAGCGAATCGGGGAGCTATGACGGATGACCTCACGGGGACCATCAATTACGAAACGATTTACACCATTTGTCGCATCGAGATGCAAAAACCCAGTCAACTGCTTGAACATGTCGCTCAGCGTATGCTTAATAAGATAAACCATCAGTTTTCCTTTGCGCAACGGATTCGCGTGTGCATTTCCAAACAACAACCTCCTTTGGGTGGGCCGGTTAAGCGGGCTTACGTAGAGGTACAGCAAGGACGATAAACAAACCAAAATAGAACCAACACGATGATGAACATTGGAATAATCGGCAGTGGCGCTATGGGGGCAGGAATCGCTCAGGTAGCGGCTACGGCCGGCCATGAGGTAACGCTCTACGACATACAGGCTGAGGCGCTGGCTTCCGCCAAAAATAAACTGCAGAAAATTATGAACCGCCTGGTCGAAAAAGAGCGGTTGAGTGCAGAAGAGGCCCAGGCTATTCCCGCCCGCATCCATTACACGAGTGATATGTCTGATATCAAGGGAGCCGGTCTGGTGATTGAGGCGATCGTCGAACGAATTGAGGTAAAGAAAAAGGTGTTTACGGAGTTGGAACGCTGGACCGGCGAGGACACTATTCTGGCGAGTAATACCTCATCCCTGTCTATCGCTTCTATTGCTGCTGCCTGCCAAAAGCCGGAGCGGGTCATCGGTATTCATTTCTTCAACCCTGCCCCATTGATGAAACTGGTGGAGATTATTCCGGCAGTGCAGACTTCTGCGGAGACCCTTGCCCAGGCGCGTTCCCTGATCGATGGCTGGGGCAAAACAACGGTTGTAGCCAAGGATACGCCAGGGTTTATTGTCAATCGCGTAGCCCGACCTTTCTACGGCGAGGCTTTGCGCCTCCTGGAAGAAGGCGTGGCTGACGAGGCTACTATCGATTGGGCGATGACAGAGATTGGCGGCTTCCGCATGGGGCCATTTACGCTAATGGATTACATCGGCCATGATGTCAACTATACCGTCACGGAAACGGTCTTTGCTGCTTTCTTTTATGACCCTCGCTATAAGCCTGCCTTTACACAAAAGCGGCTGGTTGAGGCTGGCTATTTGGGGCGTAAATCGGGGCGTGGCTTCTATGATTACCGCGAAGGTGCCCAGAATACTCCGGCGCAGATGGACTATGATCGGGGGCAAAAAATAGTAAACCGCGTGGTGACTATGCTGATTAACGAAGCAGCGGATGCCCTCTTTCTAAATATTGCTTCCCGGGACGATATCGACCTGGCTATGACTAAGGGCGTGAATTACCCACAAGGTTTACTGCAATGGGCCGATACATGGGGCATAACTACATGTGTGGAACGACTGGATGAATTATACGAGGAATACCACGAAGATCGTTATCGATGCTCGCCGCTGCTGCGGCGGATGGCTCGCGAGGGGAGTACATTCTATGGCAATGACTAGAAGCTGGCTAAAACGTTTTTAGACGCCCATCTTGCCAACTGTTTTTTGCACTAACCAACCAATTACGATATGTCTAACCTGAAAATCATTAAGAACCGTTCGGATATCGGAGCGGGTACCCGCGGCTCTGATATGGGCGTTGATGCTATTGAGGTCGCTGCCATCAATGCCGGTAATGGCTACTTTACCCGCCACGATTATGTTGATCTCGAAACGGATAATGAAACAGTTTACGATAAAGTTCGCACGACCTTTGCTAAACGGATTACGCACGTACGCGAGCAGTGCCAACGGGTAGCTGATGCCGTGCAGATAAGCTTATCCGAGGGCTATTTTCCGGTAGTGATATCGGGCGACCACTCTTCAGCTCTGGGGACCATTAGTGGTATCAAAGCAAAATATCCGGAGAAAAGATTGGGGGTGGTATGGATTGATGCGCACTCCGATTTGCATTCACCACATACTTCTCCTTCGGGTAATGTACACGGGATGCCCCTGGCAGCAGCCATCGGGGAAGATAACGCAGAGTATCAGATCAACGGAGTTTCCGAGCAAACTGCCCTGGAATGGCAGCGCTTAAAAAATATGGGCGTACAAAAACAAAAAGTAAAGCCGGAAGACATCATCTTCTTCGGGGTGCGTGATACCGAAGAGGCCGAAGATAAACTGCGTGAAAAGTATGGGATGCGTAATTACATGGTGCATGAGGTGCGCTACCGGGGCCTGCAGACTTGTGTGGCCGAAGCGATTGCTCAGCTAGCACATTGTGATATGATCTATGTCTCGTTCGACGTGGATAGCATGGATTGCGACCTGATCTCCATGGGGACCGGTACGCCCGTTTCCAAAGGATTTGATCCGGAAGAAGTTAAGGCCATTATTTCTCAACTTCTGGCCACCCATAAGGTCGTCTGTCTTGAAGTATGTGAAGTGAATCCACTACTTGATTTAAAGGGGAACAAAATGGCAGAGACTGCTTTTGACGTTCTGAATGAAGTAACTGGTGAAGATATGCGTTTCGTCGATTAGCCGCACCTCCCTCTACTTACTATATTATCTTTTGAGCAGCGAAAGACGAGGACAGCGAAAAAGGGCGTGCCCTGTGCAATGCCGGAGGCATGGCTTCGCTTTATTGCACAGGGCACGGCGTAACAGAACAATTCGTGCATCATCCGGGCTATACGCGCTAGAAGTGGTATAGCTATTCAAGGATAAGCTTTTCGGTATACTGCCCTGCACGCGTTACCAATCGAAGTAAATACATGCCGGGTTGCAGGTCGCTCGTGTTTAGGATGTTTACCCGGTCGTTTCCAGTCCACTGTCGCATAAGCCGCCCGTCAATACTCATCAGCTCAAGTTGATAGGAACCTGCCGGTGCTGAAACCTGTACGTTAACCTGATTGGTAGCAGGATTAGGGTATACTGACCATTTCATGGCGGGTTGAACCGCATCCGTAGAGGTTGATAAATTAACTGGATCAACAATGGTTCCACGCCGTTCGGTAATGGTGCAAATTTGATCGCCTTCGGCAGAAATGGCACAGGCCTCCGATTGGTAGTTCACCATATCAAAAAGGTTAACATCATCGATATACCATCCTTCCGTTTCCAGTGGGTTTTGGAACTGAGTACCGTCATTCGCAGTAAAGCGAAAACGGAAATTGATCGTGGAGCCGACAAATGGGCTAAGATCCACGTAGCTTGCCCTAAAATCAGCAGCTTCTCCCCAAAATGCTTTGCGTTTCGCATTATTGATGGTTCCCGGAGCCAGGCGGCCGGTATAGCCTTCGCGAAACAGTAGTGAGTCGGGAAGCGGCTCCCAGTTAAAACCACCGTCAGTAGATACATCAATTAGTCCCCCGTCGAGTCCGGATTCGATCTCATAGGTATGAAAAAAGCGCAAGACCGGTTTGCCGCCTTCCAGTAAAATTGGACTAAGTGATTGTAGCGATTGATCTTGTCGTTGGGCAACATTAGGTACATACCAGGATTGATTTCCGGAATTAGCTCGCGCCTGCGTCAGGCGCCAGCGTTCCGGGCCCGCAATAGCACGTAGGCGCCATCCCCCTGCCCCGGTCTCCATGTTGTCGGAATATATACTCGTAGATTGATGTTCGGGCAGGCTTTGCAGGGTGTAATCTATTCGGATCCGCTGACCGGGCAAGATATCTCCTACCTGAATGATGAGTTCATTGTTTTCCAGGCGAGCTTCCCGGCCTCCGGAGATGGACCCCGCGACAAATACTGTACCCTCTGGAATTTGATCAGTGATCACAACCTCCGATACGGGGTCATTTTTATCGTTCTGCACATGGATATGTACCGAGAAGGTATCGCCGGCCGCAATCAGGGGCGTGGATTCTTTCTGGATTTTCAAGGTTTTTAGGCATTCCGGCCGAACTTCAAAGTTTTGTATATTATCATTTCGGGTACTTGATGTTCCTTGTTGGGCATACCAGCCCAGGCCACGCCGTGCAAAGACGTCCCAGATTAGGCATTCGTTTGCTCCATTGTTGTTGATAGCATCGGCCGCCAGGATGGCATCGCGCCCATCGATAAATCCGGGACGGCAGGCTTGAAGTTTCATGCCATCTATAACAAGCTGAATGGCAATGTTATTCCCGCCTGAGCCGGTATAAAGGTCGGGGTCCCACCCATATTGCTCCACGAGAGCCCAATACAAATCCCACAGGGTAGCGGCCCAGACCTCACCCAATGGGTGAGGAGGCACAGTACCAATAACATCGTCGTAGGTTTGATTATTGACCGCAAAATTGATCGAATACGGCTGCCGGCGAATCCCCGGGCCATTAGGGGCGGCACCGATTACGTAGTTGCCGATTCCCCGGGGTAAATTACCGTTGGCATCAGGAGTAACACTGGTTACCAAAGCAAAAAAATCACTCCAGCCTTCCCCCATTTGCTCGTCGTTGAATAAGCAAAATACCTCGCGCGGTCCGCCCGTTAAGCGGTTTGAGATACCGTGAGCATATTCGTGCGCAACAACGCCATTATCGAAACCCGAATCCAAATACCTGGGTACATTGATGGTCGTCTTTACATCTTGTCCATCCAGTGCAGAACGCAGTTCAGCTGCGGTGCTGCTGGTAATCATAATGGACGGAATGTCAGGATCCGGCAGCGTGTCCACACCTCCCATGGTAATCAGGTTATCTTCGGTATTGGCAACAATGACTGCGATCGCACCTGCTTGTTGTGCTTTATTTACTTTTTCTTCAAAAGCACAATCTCCGCGCGTTACTAAAGCAATGTTACCGTTTATTTGCTCGGTATTAACCAGTTGCTCACATCCCAGGCTGGAGTCAACGTCGGTGCTAATAACTTCGACAATCGTACCGGATAATTCCTGGCGTATAAACGGACCAAAAGCTGCTGAACTAAACGGGAAGTCATTTTTTTCGGTAAAGGCAGGACTGTCAAAGCTTACCCGGCTGCGCCCGGCTGATGCCCAAAGGAACATCTGCATACGTGGCCGGTCACCATCAGAGGGTGTAAAAAAATTAGCATTGTTCAGGCCGGAGCCATCTTGCCCTTCTGAACGCACCTCGTCCCCCTCACGACCACCTCTTCCATAGTTTTCTTTTTGAAAATTACCGGCGGGCTCATCAAAGCCATAATGGTAGGTAAAGTCATGCATAAAGTTATTCATGTAAAATAACTGCGTCAGCATAGCATCTTCATTGCTTGCCGGGCCGCCGTTTGGATCGAATGGGAAGTCAAAAATGAGTTGATCTCCCCCGTCGGGTTCGGTAGCTTGATCGGGCATGTTATCCGGGATAAGGTCGAGGTAAGTATGGGCATTGTTACCACGGGTGATGGTAAACTCATTTCCGGGTCGCCCATCGGTATCGTGCCAACCATAGGGCGATGCCAGCTCATCTGCCGGATTCACTATCAGGGTTCGTTCGCCAAAGACGGGGGATTCTACGGACGCGGGAAAAACCCGGTATTGTGCATCATCTACCTGCTCACTCGAGGCAACCGAAAAAGGAGGTGCGGCTTGTCGAATGGGATCGGCACGGTACGGGGCACCTTCTTGTGGACAATAGGCATCAGTGGCATGATCGAAGGTACAGGAAATAGTCAGGTTTTGCTGCTGAAGTATTTGACCGCTATCCGCGTCGATATGGAATAGCCAGGCATTGGATCCGGAGGGCTCAACAATCATGCCCGACCATGCCAGCTTAATGGTCCCTTCAGAAGTTGGTAGCCATTCGAGTTGTATAGTAATAGCATGGGTCGATAGACTTCCGCCACTGAAGCGTATGCGTTGGTGGTCTGCTTGCTGTAACACCTGCGGCGGATTAGTCATGCTTCCTCCCGTTGCGTCTGCTATACGTTGCAGGGCAGCCTGGGGGGAAAGTCTGGGTTGCACGGCAGTAAGACGACTACTCAGTTTTGCCTCAAAGCGATGGTTGGCAAACAGCGTTTGTCCGTCGGGCCGAAAGTGCACGCCGGCTAAAGCGCCAAAAAGGGGGATGCCCTGGTAACGTTGCTGTACATAAATGTGTTGCACACCGTTATGGGCTGTGCGGTACTGATCACTGACCTGCAAGTCATTGACATCAGTTGGCGTTAGGCCCCATTCAGCGGCTCTTTCTTCAATATAGCGGAAAGCAGCTTCAGCAGGTGCTTGCTTCTGAGCGGATGACGAAGTGAAGAGAAATAAACAAAGGGCAATACTCAATAACTTTTCCTGCATTATATTTTCTTGTGTGATGAATGTCAAGTGTTGACAATATATTTCTAACAACTGTTTAGGGCACAAATAGATTACTGAAATTATAGCGGATTGCCGACAGATTGAGCAATTATGTGACCTAGAACAAAAATGCGGCCAAATTCAAGGGGACTGGCATAAAATTACGACCTTTATGTCCATGCAAAAGTCATCTAAAGAGTTAATTTACGGCCGCCATCCGGTTATCGACGCGCTAAAAGCTAATGCGTCGATCGATAAGGTATTACTGCAACGGGGGACTACCGGAGACCTGGAAAAGGAGCTTCGGTACCTGACCCGCGACCGCAACATCCCCCTACAAATGGTGCCCAAAGACCGACTCAACCGCATTGTTCGGGGGAATCATCAGGGCGTTATTGCGTTTACTTCGCCAATTACGCTACAACGTATTGAGGATGTTTTACCCCTTTTGTTCGAGCAGTCAAAGACGCCTCTTTTTATCTTATTGGATGGGGTCACGGACATTCGGAATTTTGGTGCTATCGCCCGGTCTGCTGAATTGTGTGGCGCTCATGCCATAATCATGGGGCGGAATAAAACCCCCTTGATGAATGCCGAAGCAGTGAAAACTTCTGCGGGAGCGCTGCGTCGAATTCCGGTTTGCCGTCAGAGTAGCTTGCCGGCCGCCATTGAATATTTACAACAGTCTGGGGTGCGGGTTTTGGCCAGCGACCTTACGGCAGAGGAACCACTGCACCGTATCGATCTAAAAGGGCCGGTGGCTTTTATCCTGGGCGCGGAGGGTCGTGGAATCAGTCCTACTATCGCCAAAATGTCTAACGAACGCTTTATTATTCCTCAGCAGGGTGAGGCTGATTCTTTTAATGTATCCGTAGCTGCCGGTATTATGCTGTACGAGTGTATGCGGCAACGAATGGGATAGGTCTGCTAGAAATGCATTCGACTCGATGTGTTTTGGAGGGAGCGAAACGCCTCGCGCTGAGATAGATAGGTAAAGTCCAGGCTGCTTCGTCCGTGGCCTACATAAAAACTCCCGGTGGATGAGAGCCACCAGGAGGAGAAAAACAGCAGGAAATGTAAACTTCAAACAATCGTAATTAAAGACAGCTTATTCAAATTCACTGATACGACGGACGACCTGATACAGGCGTGTATATTCGTTGACCTCTTCCACGAAGGGGTCGTGTTCGAGGTGGTTGGCTGAAATAAGTTTTAAATGCGTCACCCGGCCATTTCTATCCTGGACTTTCTGTAGGTATTTCACCCAGATAGAGCCATTATTTTTTACGGCATAGATTTTATTGTCTCGAATTTCGTGCGGGCCGTTAATCTCCCGGCAAATCACGAGGTCATCATCCATAATAACGGGCTCCATACTATTTCCGTTAATAGGGAAAGCGACCATTCCGGAGCCACTTAAGCCCGGTATGCTGAAGTACTCCACATCTTCCCGGGCAAAGCCATCGGCCTCCACGGCAGCACCGGCAAAGGCCTCGGTGGTAGTGAGCAGGATGTTTCCCTTGCGTGCAAAATCATCGGTGGGGTCGGGTTGCATTTGGGGAACGTCAAAACCAAATGGTGTACCTACACCATCGATAAGATAGGATTCATTTACCCCGTATTCCCGACAAATAGCCCGGGCGTGGCGATAGTCGATGCAACGTTTATCATCCGGGTTAAGGAAAGCGCGGATAATGTGCCCGTAGGCGCGATTGCCGAGTACTTTGTCGGCGAAATCGCCGATACCCCGGCCGTTGCGATCATTTAAAACAATATCGCCACGTTCTTCCAACAATTTAAATACTTTTCTGAAACGCTTGTTTAAGGCTATTCGGTCTTCCCGGATCATGATTTACACGCTTTATTAAAACAAAAGAAAACGATTTGGTTGCAATATAAAACAATATATTGGCTATCACAAAACTTTTTATCAGCTTTATAAAAGAAATGTTGGAATTAAGCGTGTTCCCAGTCGCTCAGTAAAAAACCGAATACCACTGTATTGTGGAAGGTATTGTCGTGTCGGATCGCTTCTCTTAGGGTACCTTCGCGGTGGAACCCAAGTGCAGACGCTAGTTGTATGGCCCGGTGGTTTTGGGCTGAAATGCGCATTTCCAGGCGGTGGAGATGGAAATGAGTGAAAGCCTTGCGAATCAGGACGCGCAGTGAGGTTGATATTAGGCTTTTTCCTTCCCATTCCGACCCCAGCCAAAACCCGATTTCTGCTTTGGCATTTTGTTGATCAATACGCATCAGGCCGACCGAGCCAATGAGTTTTTTACGGAAGTAAACAAACAAAATAAATTTCTGCCGACCCCGGTTAAAAAGAGCTGTTTCGCGCAGAAATTGCCGGGCCTGGTCTATCGTCTTTATTTGCTTTGCCCAGGGTAGAAAGGGCATAAAGTGCAATCGGTTGTTTTGTAGTACCTGCAGAAGAGCTTCTGCCATATCGGGGTGCGCTTCGTGCAATCCCAATTCCTCGTTGATATAGATGGGCGATAGCATACTGTTAGGAGGTGATGGTACTCAATACATCCACGACTTGCTCCAGCTCGTCCTGGGTATTGTAATAGTGTGGCGATAGACGCAGGGCCCAGGGTACATCTTTTTGCTGAAAATCCAAACGCGCCGACTCGAAGAAAGCCAGAGAACAGTTAATAGTGGCTTGATTAAGGCGCACCTTCAGGCGGCTGGGATTTTGATGTGGTAAGTAGAGGGTGACAATGCCACCTTGCTGTTTTCCCCGGTCGAGTACCTGGACGTGGTCGAGACCATGCAGGGCTGTTCGCAGTCGATGCGCAAGACCTTTGACCCGTTTCTCAATAGCGGGCAGGCCTATTTGCATAGTGTATTCCGCCGCAACTTTTGCCCCGAGCATCATGGCGTATGGGCGTTCCCATAGTTCAAAGCGGCGTGCCGTTTTAGCAATTTCGTACCCATCGTCTTTATTCCAGGAGGCACTGTGCAGATCGATAAACATGGGGTGCATATCGCTATTCAGTATCCGGTCGGAGGTATATAAAAAGCCTGTTCCACGCGGACCGCGTAAGTATTTGCGGAAAGTGGCACTAAAGAAGTCACAGCCGATTTTCTCCACATCAACCGGTAGCTGTCCGACCGTTTGACAACCATCAACGAGGTAGAGGATATTTTGCTCGCGGGCAAAAGCACCGACAGCTTCCACGTCCTGAATTAATCCGGAGTTGGTCGGCATATGCGTTACGGCGATGAGCCGGGGTCGCAGGGCCATCGCCCGCTCGCGAACA
>Ga0209938_1001338_pt1 | contig 12464 bp, 5 predicted proteins | sample SalPonR2_C_D1_MG_FD_185708 | JGI IMG/M metagenome (GOLD analysis project Ga0209938, IMG submission 185708) | Salt pond soil microbial communities from South San Francisco under conditions of wetland restoration - Salt Pond MetaG R2_C_D1_MG... ... | reverse complement strand
CTGGGTGACCTGCGGCATGATTGCCACAGGCAAAAGCACAGTGGCAGAAAAACTGGCAGCACTGTTTTCCATACCCTGTATCCGCAGTGATGACATCCGCAAGACCCTGTTTGCGGATTTGCCTGATACATCCGGCAACACAGGGTTTGAAAAGGGAATGTACAGTCCGGAGGCCACCTCACTTGTGTACGGCAAAATACTGGTCACAGCCCAGGCAGCACTTGAAAAAGGCAGCTCCGTGATCCTGGATGCCACCTGCCGCAGGCAGAAACAACGGGAGGATATGCTGCAGCTGGCTGCAGATGCCGGTGCCAATATCATTTTTGTTGAATGCCGGTGCCCGGACCGGGAAATAAAGGCCCGGCTCAAAAACCGGGAATATCAATCCACGGTATCTGATGCACGGCTGAAACATTTTGCCGCCATAAAAAAGCGTATGGACCCTTTTGACCACCTGTCAGCAGATCTGCACATGCCGGTCCGGACCGATCAGCCCCTGGACAGGATCGTGGAAATTCTGCTGACAGGCGAACATGAACTGCTGGCAAGGCAGACCGCGCATAAAACCCGGTAAAGCAAAAGGGTCCACATACGTCGACGGCATACCGCTATTGGGCATGTTTCTATTGGGCGGTATATCCCCCGTCAATGACCAGCTCGCTGCCGGTAACAAATGCCGATTCATCCGACGCAAGATACAGGGCGCCATATGCGATGTCATCCGGCTTTCCTACGTGGCCCACAGGGTGCATGCTGTCCAGATTTTTTCGAAAAGCTTCCACCCCTTCCTCCGAGGCTTTGCCCAGTTCTTCCACAAGGGGGGTCCAGATATAACCGGGATGAATGGAATTCACGCGAATTCCCTGCTTGGCATACATCAGGGCATCTGTCTTGCTCATCAACCGGACAGCACCTTTTGATGCATGATAGGCCGGCAGATCCGGGGCACCGATAATGCCATAAATAGAAGAAAGATTGATAATGCTGCCGCCCTTGTTTTTTTGCATATGGGGAATGGCATATTTGGTGCACAGGAACACCCCCTTGACATTCACCTTCATCAGGTTATCCCATTCCCGGGCATCAACCTCATGGGTGGGTTTGTTGGGACCCGCAATACCGGCGTTGTTCACCAGGATGGAAAGGCTGTCAGCCGGGGTGATAACATCTGCCACATTTTTTTCATCAGATGTGTCCAGATGCTGATACGCTGCCCGGCCCTGGTTCTGGTGTATTTCTTTCACCAGCTGTTCTCCTTCATCATCCACAATATCGGTGACAATCACATATGCCCCTTCCGTGGCAAACAGTTTGCAGACTGCCCTGCCGATTCCCCGGGCACCGCCCGTAACCAATGCGGTTTTGCCTTTCAAACGATCCAACATGTTTTCCTCCTTTTTTTGAAGTTAATAAAAAACAGCTGCCACCGGCGAATCATCCGGCATCTCTTTTAACAGCACCGGAAATACAGCGGCCCCGTTTCTCAGTGCATGGCACGCAGCCACATTGAGCAGATCCTGATCTTCCGCCTGCTTTTCAGAATGGAACACCGGTCCGTCATCCCAGCTGAACTGGCCCCATTGGTCGGCATCCCGGGCAACCATCAGGTATTTCATCTGCCCGGTGGATGCCTGCTGGAGAATATGGGCCAGATCATTGGCGGTCCTGCCCGATCCTTTCAGGTCCTGATATGCTTTTACCGCACGGTCAAGATCTTTTCTGGTAAAGGGGGCAACAATCTCCCAGGCCGCTTTTTGCAGGTCCTGTGCCGTCAGGTTTTCCGGATTTCCCGTGATCCCTTTGTCCACAAGATGGGGATAGGTGTTGGCGGATCGGTACAGGGCATGAAGATAGTCCACTCCCGCCAGAACCAGCAGATCCGTGCGCGGACCCAAAAAGGTGGTCAATGCTTTGTTTATGGCTTGAAAATACCGCAGTATCCGGTCTTTGTCTTCATCATCCGCCACACCCTGTCCATGGAATGCCGCCGCTTTTCTGCCCGGCGTCTGGCTGGTCTGGCCTGCGGTATGAAACTGGAGCTGTTTTTCCTGAAGATCGAACCGCAGGGCCTGGGACAGGCTGTCCGGCAAATTTTCGGGGGTAATTTCATCACAATGCTGCCTGTCGCACTTATACAACCGGCATTCATTCTGACTGAGGGCAAGGATAAAAAAGGTGGTGTCATACGCCACCAGGGGCAAAACCGGTTTCAGGTGAAACCGATCTGCCACCACTGACACTTCGGGCGTATCCATGGAAATCCGAAAGGCACGCATAAGTTCAGGTGACATAAAAAGGGCGAAACCGTCCTTTTGATACTGCCAGAATCCTGCATTGCCATTGTCCAGTAGTGCCAGGGCAGGTCCCAGATCAATGCCCGGAACCATGGGTTTGACCTTTTCAATGGCATTCTTAAAACGGATCTCATTTTGCAGGCTTTCTTTTCCGCCCCTGTGGGTGGGGATATATATGGAAATGCATGGCATGTTTTCAGATTTGAGCAAGGCATCAAGGTCTTTTTTGTTGAATGCATCTGCCAGATGCATGTTACTGGGTATCTTTACATGTTTCATCTGTCTCTTCTCCTTATTATCCGAGTCTGTTGCCATTTTTTGTCACCTTACCAGACCATGAAAAAGGATCATATGGTGAAAAACCACCATTTTGTTTGTTTTCAGTATGCAAAAGTTGCTGCTTTGCTGATTTTTCGGGGTTGACAAAGACCAATTTTTCATCTTATTTAACAACAAAATTTCTAGAAATATCTGCGGAGGAAGCCCATCATATCGATGCCCAGATCATCGCGCGCACAGAGAATAATCGCTATACGGCGGGGGTTGAGTACAACAAAGCAAAAGACAGCGGCGAACTCACTGAAGAAGATTACCTGGGGTATGCCAAATAGTAGATGCAGCATCACCTGATTTTGACAAAGCCCCCTGGGGGTGCCGTGTGACAGGACCGTCAGATGCCAATCTCGGGCCGGTCACATGGCACCCCCAGGGGGCGGGCCTCAAGCAGCTGAACAGTATATGCTTACATGCGATGGCCCTGACATAACCCGGCTGATCAAAAGCCTCTTTGTCAAAAAAGGCTGTTTCTGGTAATATCCAGGTTTTAAAAAATTAATCTGAAGGACCAGGGGAATAATGGCAGCCGATAATTTCAAAGACATCATGAGAACACACCCCCCGAAAGATACCCCCAACCTCATTCTGGAAATCCTGGCAGTGCAGGTTTTTGGATTCAGACAGACAGACCTGATTGACTGCCTGAACCGTCTGGGATGCAGGGATGAACAAAACAAGCTGTTTTCATATAAAAATATCCATCCATTTTTAAGTGCTCTTGAAAAAAACAATGCCATCTCCCACACGGAAAACGGCATCACCTGCACGGCCGGCTTATGGATGGAAACCATTGGACATCTGGTAATGCAGGACCGGTTTAAGATAATTGCAGAACAGGTTTTAACGTCCGTGCCCCTGTTCAAACCTGCCCAGGAGAAGTTCTATGCATTCAACACCCGCAAAGAATTTTACCGGGCCATATTAATGGCCGTGTTCACGGATGAACAATTTGCGGACCTGGACCTTGTCTGCCGTTCCGGAATGAAAAGCAAAAAAATCAGCTCAGACAAGGCCGCCCCCTTCTTAACGCTCTTCAACCATCCTTTCCTTCCCGACCTGATGGACAAGATAAAATTGCCCGTAAGATGGAAGGTTCTGGGATACATCCTGGATGATGCACAAAAAAAATCGATCCCTGTTCCCGAGGTTCTGGCCTACGGGACATCTCTTTTATCTGAATTTCCCGGATCAGACCAAGACTTTCGGGTGCTGGATCATTGTTACCTGGCCGGCCGGCTGGACCTGCACAAAAAATTTTTGTCCGGATATAAAAACAAGAATACATGTAACTTCCTTGTCCAGCAGGGAAAATCTGCACTGCTTTGTGAGGACACCGGGGCAGCATTGGGTTATTTTAAACAGGCGCTGGCGGCCAGGAACGAAAAAAATCCGCCCTCCCCCTATTCCCTTAATGGAGATACCCTCTTTTTTTTCCTGCTTGCCCTGCTGGAAAGTGAAGAAACAGAAGATCTTTATCTGGGGATACGCTGTATTATTCATTCACAAGACAACCCAGAAGACAACAACCCATCTTTGACAATCCTCTCAAAGGCTATGCTGCCGCTGTTCTATGCCCAGGTCGGAAAAAATTTTGACCCGGAAATTTTCCCGGAACATCTGATTTCCATGGAAAATCCAGCCGTTGCTTTTTTTTCCATCCTGATTTTGAGCTGGCGCGGGGAAGCCAGTGGAAGGCCCTGTATATCCGTGTTGAAAAAAAATTTGGAAACATCGATGAACTGCGGATACGATTGGCTGACAGCTGAAATTCATGCCTTGCTCGCCCGGCTGGGATCAGAGGCAAGTGTCAATACTGCCAAGGCAAATGCGCTCCATGACGTATTGGGAACCAACACCCTTGTCAACCGGTTCAGTCCTGTTTCCGAATGGAAAAAGGCCCTCTTATCATTGATTCGCATGGGAGAAGGGCATGCCGGAATTTCGCCCGGCACCCCTCCGCCGGAACAACGGCTGATCTGGCAGCTGACATATAATGACAAAATACCCATGTGCCACCTTACCCCCCGCATCCAGAAGATCAACAAAAACGGCACCTGGTCAAGGGGAAAACCCATTCCCCCGGCAACGCTGCAACACACTTACCCGGAAATGGATTTTTTGACCCCGCAGGATCAAAGCGTCTGTGCTGCCATTGAAAAAACGCGTTTTCACGGCATGTACAGAAATTACCATGAAACCGGTTTTCTTTTCAATATGGAAAAAGCATTGCCAGCCCTTGTGGGCCACCCCTTTATTTTTCTTGAAACCGATTTACATACCCCCGTAGAATTAGTGGAGGGAACGCCGGAACTTCGGCTGCGCAGTGTTGACAGCAAACTTCATATCCATATGGAACCTATGCCCATTGACCAGATGAACCGCGTAACCATTTTACGGGAAACTGCCAACCGGTTCAAGGTGGTCACCTTCTCAACAGAACATATCAACATTTTTCGCCTTGTGGGCGAACAAGGGCTGGTCATCCCCCGAAAAGAAACAAAACAGGTCAGCCAGGCCATTGCAGCTGTTTCATCATTTATCACCGTTAATTCCGACATAAAAACGCAAGACGTGCAGACCTTTGTACCCATGGCGGCGGATTCCACACCCCATGTACACCTGACCCCCTGGCAGGCAGGCATTAAAATGCAGATCCTGGTCAGGCCCTTCGGCCAAAGCGAGCCCTATTTCAGGCCGGGAAACGGGGGACGTCATGTGCTTGCCGATATTGCGGGGAAAAAAACCAGGGTTGCCCGTGATATGGAACAAGAAAAAAACAATGAACAACAGATTGTTTTGGCCTGCCCAACGATCGAGCACAGGGACACTGTGGCCGGAGAATGGGTGGTGGAAGATCCCGAGCAAGCCCTCGAACTGCTGTTGGAGTTGAAAAGCTGTCAGGAAAAAATGGTATTGAAATGGCCCCGGGGGCAAAAGATAAAACGGTTGTACAGGGTTTCGTTATCTGATTTTGCCCTGACCCTGAAAAAAGACCGCGACTGGTTCAAAGCCACGGGAAACCTTCTGGCGGGGGATGATATCTCGGTTGATCTGTCCCGATTGATGTCCCTTCTGGAATCTACCACCGGCCGGTTTATCCCCCTGGATGACGGCACATTTTTGGCCATTACCCAAGAATTGAGAGCCCGGCTTCAAGAATTAAACGCCTATTCAACCCCCCATGGAGACGGACGGCGGTTTTCTCCCCTGGCGGCCCCGGCCATGAAAGAACTCATGGATCAGGCAGGGTCTCTTGAAAGCGATCTTGCCTGGAAATCCCATTGCCGAAAACTCAAAGAAACCATACAACCCGAAATTCCAAATACGCTCAGGGGGACACTCCGGGATTACCAGATCACCGGATTCAACTGGCTGTGCAGGCTGGCCCACTGGAATGTGGGCGCCTGTCTCGCAGATGACATGGGCCTCGGAAAAACCGTACAGTCTCTGGCAGCCATTCTTGTCCATGCGTCCAAAGGCCCGACACTGGTAGTGGCACCGCTGTCGGTCATGAACAACTGGAAAGAAGAATGCAAAAATTTTGCCCCGGCCCTGAATCCCCTGATCTTTGGCGGCAAAGACCGACAGCTGATGCTTGACAGCCTTGCCCCCTGTGATCTTGTCATCTGCAGCTACGGTCTTCTCACCATTGAGGCGAAAAAACTTTCAAAAGTTGGGTGGCAGACCATTGTGTTGGATGAGGCCCAGGCCATTAAAAACAGGAAAACCAAACGCTCCAAAGCCGCCATGAAGTTAACGGCCGATTTTCGTTTAATCACCACGGGAACGCCTGTGGAAAACCGGCTGGAAGAGTTGTGGACCCTTTTTCATTTTTTGAATCCAGGGCTTTTGGGAACCTACCACCGGTTTAAGCAGATGTTTATTGTGCCCATTGAAGGAAATCAGGACAAAGAGGCATCCCAACGCTTGAAAAAACTGATTCGTCCCTTTCTCCTCCGCCGCCTGAAAAATGAGGTTCTCAGGGAACTGCCGGAAAAAACCGAAATCAACCTCCAGGTGGAAATGAGCCGGGATGAAGCCATTCTTTATGAAGCCCAGCGCCGCAACTCCCTTGAAAAAATTGATAATGCCGATGATTCCCCCGGGCAAAAACGGCTTCGGATCCTGACGGAATTAACCCGATTGAGACAGCTGTGCTGCAATCCTTCCCTGGTGCTGGCCGATACCAATATCAAAAGTTCAAAATTAAAGGTCTTCATGGACACGGTGAAAGAGTTGCTGGAAAACCAGCACAAGGCATTGGTGTTCAGCCAGTTTGTGGGGCACCTGGCTATTTTGCGCAAGGCCCTGGACAAGGAAAAAATCACCTACCAATATCTGGACGGTTCCACTTCGGCAAAAAACCGCAAAGAACGGATCGATGCGTTTCAAAATGGCACGGGTGACCTTTTTCTCATCAGCCTGAAAGCCGGCGGAACCGGGTTGAATCTCACGGCTGCAGATTATGTGATCCACATGGATCCCTGGTGGAACCCGGCAGTGGAGGACCAGGCCTCGGACCGTGCCCACCGCATCGGACAGACGCGTCCTGTCACAGTTTACCGCCTGGTGGTCAAAGATTCCATAGAAGAGCGCATTGTAAACCTCCACAAGGAAAAAAGGGATCTGGCCGAAAGCCTGCTGGCAGGCAGCGAAGCTGCGGGTAAATTGTCTGCATCAGCACTGCTGGAATTGCTGCAGGGGGAAACGGCAAACCATTGATGCTGTTATCCGGTGACAATCACAGGGCCATCGCATGTAACCATATACTGTTCAGCTGCTTGAGGACCGCCCCCTGGGGGTGCCGTGTGACCGGCCCGAGATTGGCATCTGACGGTCCTGTCACACGGCACCCCCAGGGGGCTTTGTCAAAATCAGGTGATGCTGCATCTACATGCGATTACCCTGGTGACAATCACATATGCCCCTTTCTTTTTTATGGGATCGTGTTTTTATGGGACTGTGCCGCAGGAAAAAGGACAAAATAGGGGCGGCACACAGGCAAAATGGGGGTATTCCTGTATTGAAAACCAAGGGAAAAACAATTTATTGTGCTTTGGTGTCCGTGTAATAAAATAAAAACAAGGCAGTAAGTCAAAAACAAACGGGCATTGCCGGACGGATTCCCGGAAATACAAAAGAACCCAAGCAGGTGCCTGCCGAAAGGAAAAACGCATGAATCAAACCGCTTATGAAATTTTAAAAGAAAATTGTGACGGTATTATTTTCGACCTTGACGGTGTGGTAACCCAGACCGCAAAGGTGCATGCCAGGGCATGGAAAGCCCTTTTCGATCAATATCTGCAAAACCGGGCCGCAAGGGAAAACCAGGATTTCGTTCCTTTTGACAAAGACCAAGAATACCGGATCTATGTGGATGGAAAACCCCGATACGAAGGGGTACAGTCTTTTCTTGCCTCCCGGGGCATCGACCTGCCCCGGGGAGATCCTTCTGATGATCCGGACAAAGAAACCATATGCGGCCTTGGCAACCGGAAAAATGCCATTTTCAATGCGTATCTGGAAAAACAGGGGGCGCAGGTATACGAAGACACCTTGAGCCTGGTGTATGAGTTGAAAAAACAAGGGTGGAAGATGGGGGTCATCTCAGCCAGCAAAAACTGTGTTCCCGTGCTGGAATCGGTGGGGATTGCGGACTGGTTTGATACAATAGTTGACGGCATCGTTTCCCAGGAGATCGGGATAAAAGGAAAACCGGCACCTGACATCTTTTTCGAGGCTGCCAGCCGTCTTGGCACCACCCCGGGACGGTCCGCTGTTTTTGAAGATGCCATGGCCGGGGTGGAAGCCGGGAAAAAAGGCGGGTTTTATCAGGTGATCGGCGTGAACCGGGCGGAAAATGAAGACAACCTGAAAAAAGCAGGGGCCGATGTTGTATTTTCGGATCTGTGTAATATCAGCATCAACGGCAGATTCCCGGTCAGAAAAAAACAGATGGCATCTTTGCCCTCCGGATTAGACCATGTCAAACAGATCCTGGACCAGGCCGGTGACAGAAAACCAGCCCTTTTTCTGGATTATGACGGCACCCTGACCCCTATTGTCAATGATCCGGACAAGGCATTTCTTGAAAACGGCATGCGGCAGACCCTGAAGAAAGTGGCTGAAAAATGGGTGGTGGCCGTCATCAGCGGACGGGATTTGAAAACCATCCAGGATTTTGTACAGCTGGACAATTTGTATTTTGCCGGCAGCCACGGGTTTGATATCGCCGGGCCGGCAGGCCTGAACCTTGACATGCAGAAGGGTAAAGATTTTCTGCCTGTTCTGGACAGTGCCCGCAAAAGCCTGGAAGAAACACTGTCCGATATACCGGGCGCTGCCATTGAACGCAAAAAATTTTCCATTGCCATACATTACCGAAATGTCGATCAGGCACAAACATCATCCGTGAAACAGGTGGTTCGCCATGTTCAGACAGAACACCCGGAACTGCGCATCACGGAAGGAAAGAAAGTGTTTGAGCTCCAGCCCGACATTGAATGGCATAAGGGAAAAGCCCTGACATGGCTGATGGAAAAGCTCGGCCTTGATCTGGACACATATTATCCCATGTATATGGGAGACGATATCACAGACGAGGATGCATTTGAAAGCCTGAACACCATCGGCACCAGTATTGTCGTCAAGGGCAGTTCTCACCCGACATCCGCTGATTTTGTCCTGGAAAATACCCGGGAAACAGCCGAATTTTTAGAAAACCTGTTTGATGAAAAGGAAAGATGATATGACTGCCTGGAATTTAACCTATGAGACCTATAAACCGCAGGACCAGGGACTTCGTGAAGCCCTTTGCACACTGGGGAACGGGTATTTTGCCACCCGGGGGGCAAGCGCCCAGGTGTCTGCCGATGACACCCATTATCCCGGCACCTTTCTGGCAGGGGGATACAACCGGCTCAAAACGGTGATTGCCGACAGGGAAATCGAAAATGAAGACCTTGTGAATATGCCCAACTGGCTGTGTCTCAAATTTCGTTTCACAGATGGACAATGGGTCTCCCCTGAAACCGCAACCATCCGTTCCTATTGCCAGGACCTTGACATGAAAAAAGGGATCCTCACCCATATCGTTGTTTTTGAAGACGAACAGGAGCGCCGTATCCGGATGGAAGAACAGCGCTTTATCCATATGGGAGACCGCCACACGGCCGCCATGAAAGTATCATTGACCAGTGAAAACCACACCGGCGCCCTTGAGGTGGAATCGGCCATCGACGGCACAGTTCAAAACTATGGGGTACGGCGGTACCGCGAGTTGAACAGCCAACATCTTGAGGTTATGGAAAGTGAATCGGTGCAGGATGGACCGCTGTATCTGAAAGTGCAGACCGTGCAGTCGGAACTGCGGGTGGCCCTGGCAGCCAGGACCCGAATAACCAGAAAAGGCAAGGATCTGGATCTGGCGCCGGAGCTGATCGATGATAATGGATATGTGGGCAAACGCTATACCGTGGATATCAACCAGAAAGAAACCATTGTGGTGGAAAAAGTGGTTCTGGTGCACACCTCCCGGGATTTTGCCATTTCAGAGTGCGGTGTGGCCGCCAGGGCAAGGGTCGGACGCGCCCCCGGGTTCGACGATATACTGACAAGCCATACCATGGCCTGGAAACAATTGTGGCGCCGTTCCGACATCAAAATGACCGACCGCAGAAAAAAACGACCGGATTACCATCCGGAAATGGTGGTACGACTGCATATCTTTCACCTGCTGCAGACTGTATCCAAACAGACCATTAACCTGGATGTAGGGGTGCCTGCCAGGGGCTGGCACGGAGAAGCCTACCGGGGGCATATTTTCTGGGATGAACTCTATATATATCCGTTTATCACCCTGCAGCATCCGGAAATCACCCGTTCTCTTCTGCTGTACCGGTACCGCCGGCTGGATACGGCCCGTGCCGCTGCAAAAAAAGCCGGATTCAAAGGGGCCATGTATCCCTGGCAAAGCAGCAGCAGCGGCAGAGAAGAAACCCAGATCGTGCACCTGAATCCCGAATCAGGGCGGTGGATTCCGGATAATTCCCAGCTGCAAAAGCATGTCAATGCAGCGATTGCATTCAATATCTGGAAATATTTTGAATCCACCGGGGATATGCAGTTCATGTCTGCGTATGGTGCGGAAGTGCTGCTGGAAATTGCCCGGTTCTGGGCAAGCATTGCCACCTATAACAAAGATCTTGACCGGTATGAAATCTGCGGGGTTATGGGACCGGATGAATACCATGAAGCCTACCCGGATGCGGATGAACCGGGGCTGGACAACAATGCCTATACCAATGTCATGGCAACCTGGGTATTGACCCAGGCGTTACAGGTTCTGGAAATTCTGCCCAAAGACCGCATTGAAGAGCTTTATGAAACCCTGCACATCACAAAATCTGAAACAGATCTGTGGTGGGATATCAGCCGGAAAATGCGAATCATCTTTCATGATGACAACATCATCAGCCAGTTTGAACATTACGACCAGCTCAAGGAACTGGATTGGGATAAATACCGGGAAAAGTATTCCAATATCCAGCGCATGGACCGCATTCTGGAAGCCGAAGGAGACAGTCCCAACAATTACAAGATAACCAAGCAGGCGGATGTGCTCATGCTATTTTATCTGTTCTCCGCGCCTGAACTCAAGACCCTGTTCAAACAATTGGGTTATCCGTTTGAATATGAAACGATCCCCCAAAATATCGATTATTATGTCCATCGCACCACGTATGGATCTTCTTTGAGCTGGGTGGTCCATTCCTGGGTGTTGGCCCGGTCGGATCGGAAACGGTCCTGGAAGTTTTTTTTAAAGGCCCTGCAAAGTGATATTGATGATATCCAGGGAGGCACCACCCAGGAAGGCATACACCTGGGCGCCATGGCCGGATCGGTAAACATTCTCCAGGAAGCCTATCTGGGCATAAAAACCCGGGGCAATATCCTCTGGCTCAACCCGGAGCTGCCGGAAGTGCTTGAAAAACTGGAAATGCAGGTGCAGTATCGGAGCAGCACCTTGATCTTTGAAGCCACCCAGGAAATGTGTAAAATCACGCTATTGTGCAGCCCGGAAAACACGTTTAAATTCGGATTCAAGGAAGACGTGTATGATCTGACAGTGGGGAATACCCGTACCTTTCACATCTGATTGCCTGTTATTGATAGAGGATCGATCTTAGCAGCGACCGGCTAAAACCATGATTCAGGAATGACCCCCTATGCAGTCACTATTGTACAGCGTTCGGTTTTCAGTCGTTTTGAAATACTTCGGCCATTTCAATCTTGTCCTGGCCGTGCTGGCCCTGGTTCCCCTAACGGCTTCCCTGTTTTTAGGAGATTATGCCGTCAGCGTTAGATACGTAGCGGTTATTGTTGTTTTTATCGCGATAGGCAGTGGATTTTCACGGTTGGCGGCGCCCCGGCGCATGCAGGTCAATGAGGCTATGACCGTGGCGGCAGTGACGTTTTTATTCAGCCCCCTTGTCATGGCCTATCCCATGATGGGTTCGGGGCTTAGCTTTCCGGATGCCTTTTTCGAAGCGGTATCGGCTGTCACCACAACCGGTTTAAGCGTTACAGCTACGGTTGAGGACAAACCTGCCACGTTTCTGTTTGCCCGAGCATGGATGCAATGGTATGGGGGCCTGGGCATTGCCGTGATGGCATTGGCTGTATTGATAAAACCGGGCCAGGCTGCCAGGCGTTTAGGCGATCTGGCGGATTATGATGATGATCTTGTCGGCACCACCCGCTCACATGTTAAACATGTTCTTTTGGTGTACGGGGGTCTGACCCTGGTCGGCATCCTTGTGCTGGCGGCCCTTG
>Ga0209938_1001334_pt1 | contig 12497 bp, 12 predicted proteins | sample SalPonR2_C_D1_MG_FD_185708 | JGI IMG/M metagenome (GOLD analysis project Ga0209938, IMG submission 185708) | Salt pond soil microbial communities from South San Francisco under conditions of wetland restoration - Salt Pond MetaG R2_C_D1_MG... ... | reverse complement strand
AATACCAAGCCGTCATGCCGCCCGGTGGCGGTGCCGTGAAACGCGGGAATTCCGGGTCAGACTGGCCCGCTCGCCAATGCCGTGGAAGGGCCGGATCAAGCACAAGCGCGCGCGCGAGGCCGACACCGTCCACGGCGCCTGACCCGATGGCGGCCTCGACTTCGGAGAGGTGCTTGAAACCGCCAGTCGCCATCAGGGGAGCCGAGATGAGGCTGCGCGCTGACCTTGCGAACTCGACAAAATAGGGCCCGCGCGTCGCGCGATCCGAACTTGACGGGGCGCCCGGGAAATAGGTCCCTCCGCTGATATCGAGCAGATCCAACCCTTTCCCCTCGAGCGCCTCAATGACCCGAAGCGCATCCTCCTCGACAAGTCCGCCTTCAAGTTGATCGCTGGCATTGAGCTTGAGGGCGACGACGAAGTCCGGATGCACAGAGGCGCGCACGGCCTCGACAGTCTCGATCAACAGGCGCATCCGCCGTGTGATCGCTCCTCCGTAGGCATCGGTCCGGCTATTGAACAGTGGCGACAGGAATTGGCTCAAAAGGAAACCATGCGCGGCATGGATCTGGACGCCGCCGAAGCCGAGAGCTTGTGCCCTTTGCGCCGTTTCCGCGAAGCGGGCAGGGAGTACCTTGATATCGTCGAGAGACATCTCGGCGCTCTTGAGCTCGGGCAGGTCGAGCGCACTCGGTCCCGTGGGTGTGCTGATTGGCGGGTGGGACAAGGCACCGGCATGGCCGAGCTGCAGCCATAGACCGGTGTTGTGAACAGAGCCGCGTTGCGCCAATTCGCGAAAGTCCACGTCACCGGAAGCGTTGTTCAAGACGAGGTTTCCCGGCTTCTCCGCGAAGCATGGATCCCCCTGCACTTCACCGATAATCGAGGCGGCCACGCCACCCTCGGCCCATCTCTCATAAAGGCGTATCTGTGTAGAGGATGGATTTCCCCGACCGTCGCCGAGCGAATCCGACATGGCTGACTTGATGAGACGGTTCTTCAGGGTCACGCCGTTTGGGAGAGTGAGCGGATCGAATGGTCCTGTGAGGGGGTGGGCGGTCATGGCATGCTCCTTGGTTTCCGGGTGCCTCTCGCGGCGTGATAGGGTGTGGACAAGACCTTAGCGCGTCAGGCCGAACCACCAAGGTGGTGCTGAATGATGGGCCCGATCCGCGCGATGATCTCGTCTTCCGTCATGTCAACCACTGGCGGCAGCTTGAGAATGTAGCGGCAGAGCGCGAGGCCGAAGAGCTGGCTGACGATGAGTCCCGCGCGGGTGTCCGCGTCATCGGCCGAGGTTATACCCGCGATGGTCGGTGCGACCTGCTCCTTGAAGATCGTATGGATCTTGTCTCTGGCATCCTGGTTGGAGACGGCCGACCGCAACAGGATCGGCAGGCCGATCGCGCTCCGCTCACCCTCCCACAAGATCAGGAAGTGCCTGACGAGTCCCTCTCCAGCCTTGTCACGCGGGATCGTGTTCGGATCGCCGCTCAGTGAACAAGCAGCACCAGCTATGAAGAAGCAGGTGGACGCCAGTTCCTACACCACTCCTCGGGGCACTACCGAGCAGGGCAGTCACGTCACTCAATGATTGAGTATCTTCGACAGAAAGTCTTTCGCGCGTTCGCTTGAGGGGTCATCGTAGAAGTCCTGTGTCGGGCGGTCCTCCACGATCGCACCCTCGTCCATGAAGACCACGCGATCTGCAACCTTGCGGGCGAAGCCCATTTCATGGGTCACGACCATCATCGTCATGCCATCCTCGCGGGCCAGTTGCACCATAACGTCGAGCACCTCCTTGATCATTTCGGGATCAAGCGCCGATGTTGGTTCGTCGAAAAGCATCGCGATCGGGTCCATGGCAAGGGCGCGCGCGATCGCCACCCGTTGCTGCTGCCCCCCCGAAAGCTGGCCCGGATACTTTGAGATATGGTCGATCATGCCAACGCGGGTAAGCAGTGTCTCGGTCCTCGCCTCGGCCTCGGCGCGCGACCTGCCAAGCACCTTTTCCTGGGCAAGGCAGAGATTGTCGCGGACGCTCATATGCGGATAAAGCTCGAAATGCTGAAACACCATACCGATCTTGGACCGCAGGTTCGTCAGCTTTGCCCCTTTTGCCGTGACGTCTGCACCGTCCACCGTGATGCGGCCCTGCTGCACCGGCTCAAGCCCGTTCACGCATTTGATCAGCGTCGACTTGCCAGAGCCGGAAGGGCCGCAGACAACGACCACCTCGCCTTTTGCCACTTTCGTCGTGCAGTCGGTCAGGACCCGAAAGTCGCCGTACCATTTGCTCACGTTTTCCATTTCGATCATGTTGCCATCCGTGTTTGGAGCCTGCGCACGAACAGCGATCCTGAGAAGCAGATCACGAAATAGACGAGCGCGGCAAAGAGATACATTTCAACCAGACGGCCCTCGGTCCGGGCCACGATGGAGGAGGCTGTCATCAGGTCGCGCAGCGACACCACGAAGACCAGCGAGGTGTCCTGAAACAGGATGATGCCCTGCGTCACGAGAATCGGGATCATGTTGCGAAACGCCTGTGGCAGCACGATGAACCGCTGGATCTGCCAATAGCCAAGACCGGTCGCCTTGCCGGCGTGAACCTGCCCGCGCGCCACACTCTGGATGCCGGCGCGCATGATCTCGGAATAATAGGCCGCCTCGAACATGACAAAGGCGATGAGCGCCGAATAGAACCCCCCGATGGGGCGTCCGAGTGCCAAAGGTACCAGAAAGTAGAACCAGAAGATCACGAGGATCAGCGGAACCGCACGGATCAGGTTGACATAACCCGCAGCAAAAAGCGCCAGCGGCACGATGCCCGACAGCCGTGCCAGAGCCAGAAGCGTGCCCAGAACAAGGCCGCCGATGATGGCAAGAAAGGTCAGAAGCAGGCTGAGTTGCAAGCCCTCCCAGAGAAAGGGAAGCGACTGGATAATGACACCGAAATCGAAATCACCCATCTCAGTTCTCCTTGCCTGAATAGCCGGGGATGCGTGTCTGGCGCTCGAGCAGGCTCATGATTACGGTCGCGCAGAGTGCGATCAGCACGTAGATCACAGTGGCGGCGGTGTAGGCCTCGAAGCTCTGAAAGGTGTATTCGGCGATCTGCTGGCTCTGGGCTGTCAGCTCCAACAGGCCGATGGTCAGCGCGAGCGAGGAATTCTTGAATACGGTTAGGAATTCGGAGGTCATAGGCGGCACGATCAGGCGAAACGAAATCGGCAGAAGAACGTAACGGTAGACTTGAGCTATGCTCATGCCCTGGGCGGTGGCCGCGGATTTCAAGCCATGCGGCACAGTCTCTATGCCGGCCCGCACCTGCTCGGCCACGCGGCTGGCTGTATAAAGACCGAGCGCCACGACCGCAGTGGTGAACTCAGGCTGCGGCATATCCCGCTTCATCCAGCGGCCAGCTTCCTCGGGCACCATTTCCGGGACCGCAAAATACCAGATGAACATCTGCACGAGCAGCGGGATGTTACGGAACAGCTCCACGTAGGCGGTGCACAGCGTGCTGACCAGCCTGTTGGGAAGGGTCCGCCCGACACCGACAAGCGAGCCAACGACAAGAGCAATGACCCAGGCGCACAGGGCGACCGAAATCGTCCAGCCGAGACCCGAGATCAGCCAGCCGAAATACTCCGGCTCGAACAGGACGCTCCAATTCCAGTTATAGTTCATTGTCCCTCGCTCACTTGGATAGGGTGACCCGCCCGGTCACGGGCGGGTCGAAAGCGGTTATTCGGGAAGGGCGCCAAGCCGGAACGCCGCCTGAAGAAGCGGATCCGCGGGAACGCCGAGCGGATCGAACCATTTCGCGTAGATCTCTTTGATTTCGCCGGAGCGGAACACGTTGGCCAAGGCCGTCTTGCCGACGAGCTCAAAGGCGCTGTCATCGCGTGGCACCATGAGCGCGTAGGGATCGAAGGACAGGAAATCGCCGACCACGGCAAACTCCTCCGGTGTTTTCGATTTGGCAATCAAGCCGAACAGCAGTATGTGATCGGTCGAATAGGCGTCCACACGGTCTGTCTCCAGCGACAGCATGCCTTCAGCATGATCCCGGACGGGCAGGATCTTGACGTCCAGCCCCTGTGCTTCGACCGCCGCCTTGATGGCGCGTTCATTCGTCGTGCCCTGAGCAAGGGCAATCGCCTTGCCGTCCAGATCGGAGACCGACGTGATGCCAGAGTCTTTGCGGGTCAGGATCTTTGTGCCGGTTACGAAGGTAGTGGGCAGATACTCCACCTGTTGCTGACGGGTCAGGTTATTTGTCGTGGAGCCGCATTCCAGATCGATCGTGCCATTGGCCATGAGCGCGATGCGTGTCTTGGGGTTGACCGGCACGTAGCGGATGTTCACGTCCTTGCCGATCGTCTTCTCGACTTCATCGACGATCTTCATGCACAGGTCGATGGAATAGCCAACTGGTTCCTGATTGTCGTTGAGATAAGCAAACGGCACCGAGCTTTCCCGATGACCGATGACGATCTCACCCGCCTCGGAGATTTTCGCCAGCGTGCCGGTCAAATCTTGTGCCTGAAGCGCCGCGGGTGACAGGCCGATGGCAATCGCCGCCGCTGCAAGAATGCGTCTGGTTGGTTTCAGTGTCATGGATCGTAACTCCCTTTTGGTTTTGGATGATTAGTGTGATTGATATCCGGGCAGCCCGAACACGTCGGGATACCCGAACAGGGCGGCTGAACCTCCGGTATGCAGGAAGACGACATTCTCCATCCCATCGAACGCACCTTTGCGCGTGAGATCGACAAGACCGTCCAAGCCTTTGCCTGAATACACCGGATCGAACAGCAAACCTTCGAGGCGGGCCAGCAGCTTTACGCTTTCGATCATGCCCGGTGTCGGCACGCCATAGCCCGCGCCCACGTAATCGCAATTCGCATGCACGTCCGTGCGCTGCACCGTGTCTTCACGGTCGAACCGTGCGGCGGTGCGCCGGGCCAGATCGTAGATCATGGCTTCCTGTTTCTCTCGCGGGGCGCGCACCCCGATACCCAGCAGATGCACATCGCTGGACAAGGCGGCCAGACCCGCCAAAAGGCCCGCTTGGGTGCCCGCACTCCCGGTGGCGTGGACAAGGGCGTCAATCCCGAGGCCCATCGAAATGGCCTGTTCGCTGAGCTCGAGCGCGCAGTTGACATACCCCAAGGCACCCGTGGGGTTCGATCCGCCACCCGGAATGACATAGGGTATGCGTCCCTTCGTCCTGAGCGTCTCCGCCAGCGCCTCCAGTTCGGCGGCCATATCCGTCCCACCTGCCCGCTTTGCCACGGTCGCCCCGTGCAGCCGGTCGAGTAGAACATTTCCATTGAGGGTATATTGCGGGTCGTCGGAGCCGGTTCGGTCTTCAAGAAGGATGTGACAGGCCAGACCAAGACGCGCGGCTGCAGCCGCGGTCTGCCGGGCGTGGTTCGACTGGGTCGCCCCTTGGGTGATGACGGTATCGGCCCCCGCCTCGAGCGCTTCGGCCATCAGGAATTCAAGCTTCCGCGTCTTGTTGCCGCCCGACGACAGCCCGGTGCAGTCGTCCCGCTTGACCCAGAAACGCGGCCCACCAAGATGTTCGCTCAGATTGTCCATCGGCTCGAGCGGTGTCGGCAGGTGCCCCAATCGCACCCGGGGAAATGCCGCAAGAGCACTCGCAAGGTCTTTGCGTTTGACGCCGGGCGGATGGGCTGGCCGGGACGTTTGCGATGTATCGGACCAAGCGGACCGGTGCATTCAGAATTTCCTCACTCAAGGTTTCTCGCAGGTTAACTGCAGAAAGAACTGCTTGAATAATGCTATTTTCTTGGCCTACTCATACAGTTTGCATGGCTAAAGCGAGGGGCGGCATGGATCTCACTCTTTTCGACGATGTGCTGATCCTGCTGGAAGAAGGCAATCTGAGCCGTGCGGCGCGGCGCAGAAACATAACGCAGCCCGCATTTTCCCGTCGCATTCAAAGCTTCGAAACCTGGCTCGGGCGGCCAATCATTACGCGAACACCCAATCGGATCGAAATAGAACCGGCCCTGATCGCCAACAAGGACGAGATGCAGGCCCTCGCCCTTCATATCCAGGAACTGCGCCGCAGCATCGCGGAATACGACCCCAGCCGAACGACTGTCACGGTCGCCGCGCAGCATTCCCTGATCGTGTCGACGTTCCCGGATTTCGTAACTTCCGCACAGGACCGTTTTCCGCTGGTGTCGTTTCGCGTGCGGGCGGCAAACCAGAACGACTGCATCTCGCTTTTCCTAAGCGGCGAGGCCTCGCTTTTGATCTGTTACGAAAAAGAGGGCCACATCGATATGCCCTTCGACTCCAGCGTGATCAGAGCCGTTTGGGGGCGCGATCGGCTCGTACCGGTTGTCGGCGGTACGCTGCGCTCCTCGTTGCGGTCGCCGCGCAAGGCACCGACGGATGCTCCGGTCATACTCTACCCGCCGAACAGCTTCTTTGGAGAGCTTCTTTGGAGGGAAAAAATTGCCGGTCCACAGCGCAACGAGCGCGTCGTTGTCGAAAGCGCTTTTTCCGTCGGGATCAAGGAACTCGTGCTTGCTGGCGCGGGGCTTGCCTGGCTTCCGATGAGCATGATCCACGCGGAGGTCCAGAACGGCAGCCTGACCGTGTGTGACGCAGAGACCGAGACGATACCTTTGGTGATCACGCTCTTCGCGCGCCCCTCCGATGAACCTGCAGCGCATCTGTGCAGACTGTGAGTGTGCTTTGACCGACCTTTCAACTGCATCCTTCGATGTTCCGGATCGCTTGGCGTGCCTGCGCGACAGTCACTCTCAAGTTCCGCGTATGTGGGAAACCTCTCTTGCTTTGCCGGGGAGATCGGACCCGGTTTCCGCTAAGCTCAGACACAAGCTACGTCTGTGGCTCAAGACGCGAACGGCCCGAGCCGACGTTGGGCTGCTATACTGCGGTTCAGCCTGTCGACGCAGAGATTTGTGCCAAGATGAAATTTAGACTCAAAGGGCACAAGGGCCTGTCTTTTGCGCGTCCTGAGAGCGGTTCACGCCAGTTCCGACAATGATGCCATGAATTTCGAGAACAGCTCACCCTGCGAGCTAACGCGCAGCTTTGCATAGATGTTGCGGCGGTGAATGCGCACCGTGCCGGGGGTGATGCCGAGCGCGCGGCCCGTCGCATCGGCGGAATGGCCTTTGAGGACATATTCCACCACCTCAGCCTCGCGCGGGGTGAGCAGGTTGCGCCCGAAACTCTGAAAGGCATCCTCGATCAATTGCGGCAGGCGTGGTCCGTTGCCTGCCGGTTGCGACGAGAATTGCCCGATCAGGCCGCCCCACTGCTTTTGTGCGATGGCCGCGACGAACGGCAACAGCGCCTCCAGATCGCGGAATTCGCGGGCCGAGAAAACCTTGTTCTCGCGCATTGCGGAGATCACCACGCTGACCGCGTCGCCGACATCGACGATAAAGCCTATTTCTTCGGCAAGGCCGGTCTGCACGTAGTAATTGCGGAAATATTCAGCCTGATAGAACCGGTCCGGCGCGAGATCGCGCAAGCGCGCCAGTCGCGCCTTGGCCGGGCGTTGCGAATGCAGGTAGAACGGGTCGAGAAGATACGGACCCGCCTGGTAGTCGTCGACCATGATCGTGCGCTTGGTGGCGGGGAAATCGTCAAAAAGATCAATAGGTTTCAGGTCGCGGTGATAGGCGAAGATCACCGTGAATTCGAACGGAACGATGACCCGCAGGGCGTCGGTGAGCGCGGCGGCAAAACCCGGCTTGCCCAGGTTCGAAACGGTGCGCGCGCTGGCCGCGACCCAATCCGAAAGCTGCGATTTCGTGGTCATCTATGCCCTTTATGATATATACAGTCTTATCGACATTTCGTAGCATTTTCCCTGAAAGTGGTATAGCCCCCAGGGGGCAATAAATGCAGGACATATCGTGCTGGACGCATATGCAGGGATGGGAATGGACATGCGGGCCTCCTCGGAAACAGACCAAGATTGGGATGCGCACCGCGAGGATGTCGCGGAGTTCGTGAATGTTTCCAAGCGCTTCGGATCGGTGCTGGCGGCGGATCGGTTGAACCTCGGGATCAGGCGGGGCGAGTTTCTGTCCTTCCTCGGCCCTTCCGGCTGCGGCAAGACGACGGCGCTGCGCATGCTTGCCGGGTTCGAGACACCGAGCGAGGGCCGTGTCCGCATCGACGGATCCGACATGAGCGCGGTGCCGTCTTTCCGCCGCCCGGTCAACATGGTGTTCCAGCAATATGCGCTTTTTCCGCATATGAGCGTGGCGCAGAACGTGGGCTATGGTCTGCGCCAGCGCCGCCCGCGCATGCCCAAGTCTGAGATCGCGCAGCGCGTCTCCAAGGCGCTCGACACCGTACGGCTGGGAGAGTTCGGGGCGCGCCGGGTCTGGGAATTGTCGGGTGGTCAGCAACAGCGTGTGGCGCTGGCGCGAGCGATCATCAATGAGCCGAAGATACTGCTTCTGGACGAGCCGATGGCCGCACTCGATGCCAAGCTGCGCGGCGAGATGCAGCGCGAATTGCTCGATCTTCAGCGTAGCCTCGGGATCACCTTCATTCTGGTCACCCACGATCAGGAAGAAGCGCTGTCGATGTCCGACCGGATCTGCATCATGGGCAACGGGCGCATTGCGCAGGTCGGCAGCCCGCAGGATCTCTATGACCGGCCGCGAAATCGCTATGTCGCGGATTTCGTCGGCAAGGCAAATATCCTGTCCGGCGAGGTCGTCGCGCGCGGCGAGGGGCGGGCGCAGGTGGCGCTCGCCTCAGGCACGCAGGTGCTGGTCGCGGACGAGAGCCCGGATGCCCGCCGACAGGTTGAGATCGTCGTGCGCCCCGAGGCGCTGGGCATGGGCACCACGGCAGAGACCGGGGGTGCCGCGCTCCGGGCGCGCATCACGCATCGCACCTTTCTGGGCGATCATACTGAATACCTGCTGGAGGCCGAGGAGATCGGACCGGTGCAGGTGAACCTGCCGAGACAAGCCGAAAGAGCGTCGGGCGGGCATGGGGTGGGCGATGAGGTCCACATCCTGTGGGCGGCGGATACGGGCCGTATCCTGGCCGCCGAAGACTGACCGAGCATGAACCTGAACGATCCAACAAGGGAGCACGATCATGACCAAGGACAATACGCCGATCACCCGGCGGAAATTCATCGAACACCTGCGCAGCTATGAAAAAGGCTCGATCTCGCGTCGGCATTTCCTCGGGGCCACCGGCCTCGGCACTGCGATGGCGGTGATGGGCGGGGCCATGCCGGGGCTGATCCCTGGTCGCGCGCGGGCGCAGGACCTGGGCGACCGGGTGGTTCTGGCCACCTGGCCCAACTATCACGACACGGCGAATTTCGACAATTTCACCGACGCAACCGGGGTTTATAGCCAGGTCAACGTCTTTGGGTCGAACGAGGAAATGCTGGCCAAGCTGCAAGCGGGCGGATCTGGTTGGGATGTCTTCGTGCCGACCAACTATGCCATCTCCACCTATGTCAAAGCTGACCTGATAGAGCCGCTCGACCTGTCGAAACTGCCGAATTACGACCCTGCGGCTTTCGATCAGCGGTTTGCCGATGCGGGCACGATTGACGGCACCGTCTATGCCGTGCCCAAGAACTGGGGCACCACGGGCATCGCCTTCAATTCCGCCAAGACCGGCGGCGTGGTGGATAGCTGGAAGACCTTCTTCGACGGGGCGCGCGACCAATTCGACGGGCGGGTGATGGTGCATGACTATCAGCTGACCACTATCGGCAACGCGCTGGTCTATTTCGGGCACAGCTTCAACTCGGTGGACGAGGCGGAACTGGCCGATGCCGAAAAGCTGCTGATCGACGTCAAGCCGCATCTCTTCGCGATCTCCTCGGATTATCAGCCGTCGATGCGCAATGGCGATGCCTGGCTGACGATGTGCTGGACCGGCGATGGCAAGCAGATGAACAGCGACATGCCCGAGATCGGTTTTGCCCTGGGCAAAGAGGGCGGCGAGATCTGGTCGGATTACTATGCCATCCCCAAGGACGCGCCGCATCGCGAGGCCGCCTATGCGCTGATCAACTATCTGCTCGATCCGGAGGTGAACGCGCGCGAGGCCTTGGCGCATGGCTATCCGGTGGCCGATGCGCGTACCAACGCGCTCCTGCCCGAGGATCTGCTGAGCGACCCGATCCTCTATCCGGCGGCCGAACGTCTGAGCCCGCTGGAGTTTGGCGCGGCGGTGACGCTGACCGATCCGAACCGGGCCGAACTGATGGCGCGTTTCAAGTCGGCCTGAGGCAGGGGGACGGACGATGGCCATGGCACAAACCCGGGCGCGCGCGCTGCTTCTGACGCCCGCGGGCCTGTGGTATGCGGCACTTCTGCTGTTCCCTCTGGCTGTCGTCCTGATCTTTTCCTTCGGCGAGCGCAATCCGATCGGCGGCTATGCGCCGGGCTTCACGCTCGAGCAATATGCCAACCTTCCGGCGCGCTTTGCTGCGTTTCGCAACACGCTGACGCTGGCCCCCTTGGGCACCGTCGCAGCGCTGCTCATCGCCTATCCGCTGGCCTATTACCTGGCACTACGGGTGTCACCGCGCTGGAAGACGACGCTGCTCATTCTGGTGATCGTGCCGTTTTGGACCTCGATCCTGATCCGATCTTATGCGTGGATTTACCTGTTGGGCGGCAATGGCATTCCGGCCCTGCTCGAGGCGTTCGGCCTGGGTGATATCCGGCTGATCAACACGCCCTTTGCGGTGCTGGTGGGCATTGTCTACGGCTATCTGCCGCTGATGGTCTTTCCGATCTACGTGGCGCTCGAAAAGCTCGACAAGAGCCTGCTGGAGGCCGCCTCGGATCTGGGCACGCCGCCGTGGCGCAGCTTTTTGCAGATCACCCTGCCGCTGTCGATGCCGGGGGTTCTGACCGGGTCGATGCTGGTCTTCATCCTGCTGACCGGGGAATTCCTGATCCCGGCCATTCTGGGGGGCGGCAAGGTGTTCTTTGTCGGCAACGCGCTGGTCGATCTGTTCCTGCAATCGCGTAACTGGGCGTTCGGCTCTGCCGTGGCGGTGGCGCTGATCGTGATCATGCTGATCGTCGTGGCGCTTTATACGCGGGTGGTAAAGCGTTTCGGGGCGAGCCGCGACGATGTCGGGCTGATGTGAGGGTGCCATGAGGTTTTATGCGGTCGCCGTCTACGGCTTTCTCTATCTGCCGATTGCGATTATCGCACTGTTCTCGTTCTCGGCGGGTCGCAATGCCAGTTCGATGCAGGGGTTTTCGACCGAATGGTACGGGCGGGCGCTCAACAATCCCTTCGTGATGGAGGCGCTCTGGACCTCGCTCAAGGTGGCGTTCTTCTCGGCCATGCTCGCCACGGTCGCGGGAACTATGGCGGCGCTGGCACTGACCGGCATGAAGGGGCGTTTGCGGGCGGTTTTCGATGTTCTGGTGATGATCGCGGTGATGATTCCCGGCGTCGTGATCGGGATCGCCGCGCTGATCGCGCTGGTCACGGTGTTCGATCTCGTCAATCCATGGGTCGAGAGCCTGACCGGGCGGCAGTTCTCGCTCGGTCTCGGGTCGCTGATCGGGTTGCATGGTATGTTCACCATGTCGCTCGTGGTGCTTTTGGTGCGCGGGCGGCTGGAAAGCTTTGACCGCGCCCAGATCGAGGCGTCGAACGATCTCGGGGCGAGCCCGCTGGGGACCTTTCTGCAAGTGACCCTGCCGCAGATCGCGCCGGCGATTCTGGCGGGGTTTCTGCTGGCCTTCACCTTCAGCTTTGACGATTTCATCATGGCCTTTTTCGTGGCCGGGTCGGAGACGACGCTGCCGATCTACATTTTCTCGTCCATTCGACGCGGTGTGACTCCTGAGATCAATGCCATTGGCACCATGGTGATGGTGGGCTCGCTCACGCTGCTGATCGTCGCGCAGGTCTTGCTGCGGCCGGGTCAGTCACGGACGAAAGGGTAAAACGGGGTGCAGGAGACAGGAATGCTCAAGGATCGTATCGCGCTGGTCACGGCGGCCGGATCGGGGATCGGCAGGGCTGGTGCCTGCGCCATGGCCCGCGACGGGGCCACGGTGATCGTCACCGATCGGGATGGCGCCCTCGCCGAGGAGACGCTGGCGCAGATCGAGGCCGGGGGCGGACAGGGGGCGGCCTTCGCGCTCGATGTGACCGATGACGCGGCCTGCCGGGCGGCGGTCGACCGGGTGCTCGCGGATCATGGCCGCCTCGACATCCTGCACAGCCATGCAGGGATCCAGATCCCCGGACGGCTCGAGGATATCAGCCCCGACCAGATGGATGCGGCCTGGGCGCTGAACGTGCGGGCGCATTTCGTGCTGGCGCAGGCGGTGATCGCCCCGATGCGGGCGCAGGGCGGCGGGTCGGTGATCGTGACCGCGTCGAATTCGGGCTGTCAGTATGATCGCGGCATGATCTCCTACGCCACCACCAAGCATGCCGCCGTCGCG
>Ga0209938_1001318_pt1 | contig 12628 bp, 7 predicted proteins | sample SalPonR2_C_D1_MG_FD_185708 | JGI IMG/M metagenome (GOLD analysis project Ga0209938, IMG submission 185708) | Salt pond soil microbial communities from South San Francisco under conditions of wetland restoration - Salt Pond MetaG R2_C_D1_MG... ... | reverse complement strand
CAGGTCAAAAATCTGCGCGTTTACCTGTTTCTGTCTTTTTCTGCGTCTGCGCGCCTCTGCGCGAAAATCAGCTTTGGCTTTTCGCCTTTCTTCGCGCCATGGCGCCTTCGCGAGAGCCGGGTTTGGTCCTGGTCAGTCAATTTATTGCCGCGAGCGCCCGCTGAAGCGAATCCAGTTCGGGCGCCATCGGGTCGGCGTGGCTGGGCCGCTGCAGCAATTCTTCCAGCGCCGGGGGCAGCGGGATTTCCCGGCCGATGATCGGTTCAATCACGGTTTCGAATTTGGCCGGGTGCGCGGTGGCCGCAATCAGGGTGGGCCGACGGTGGCCGTCGGCGCGCAGGCGAGAAAGCAGTTCCAGCGCGCAGGCCGTATGCGGGCATACGATGCGGCCGTGCGCCTCGTACTCGCGCCGGATGCATGCCTTGATCGCGTCATCGTCGATGCTCTCGGCATGGATGCCGGCATCGCGCGGATTGGTGTCGCGATGGAACCAGGCCAGGCGCTCGAAATTGCTCGGATCGCCGACGTCCATGGCATTGGCCAGTGTTCTGAGCCCGGCGCGACCGCGGTAGTCGGCACCCGAGAAGTAGTCCGGCAGCGTGCGATTGGCGTTCGTGGCCAGGTATACGCGGCCGATCGGGAAACCCATGTCGCGCGCCAGAATGCAGGCCAGCGCGTTGCCCAGGTTACCGGTGGGCACCACCACGTCCAGCGGTCCCGACGCGGCAAGGCGCACTGCGGCCAGCGCGTAATAGCTGATCTGGGGCAGCAGGCGACCGATCGAAATGCTGTTGGCCGAGGTCAGCCCGTGGCGTTCGACCATTTCCGGGTTTCCAAGGGCCTGCTTGGCCAGCCGCTGGCAGTCGTCGAAGCTGCCGTCGACCCGAAACGCCCGGACGTTGCCGCCGAACGCACCGAGCTGGTGGGCCTGGCGGCCGGCGACACGGCCGTCCGGATACAGGATGACCACGCGAAATCCCGGCTGGCCGTGAAAGGCCGCGGCAACGGCGGCGCCGGTATCGCCGGAGGTGGCGACCAGCACGGTGCGCGGGGGCGACGATTCCAGGCGAAGCGCGGCCAGGCTGCGTGCCAGGAATCGGGCGGCGAAATCCTTGAATGCCGCGGTCGGGCCGTGGAACAGCTCCATCATCCAGGCCGGTGCGTCCTGCTCGTTCCGATTCCAGGCGAAGCGCGGCCAGGCTGCGTGCCAGGAATCGGGCGGCGAAATCCTTGAATGCCGCGGTCGGGCCGTGGAACAGCTCCATCATCCAGGCCGGTGCGTCCTGCTCGTTCGTTGTCAGGGGTTCGATCGGCAACGGCAGGTTCAGGGCGTCGCGGCAGATTGCATCCAGCCGTTCGGCCAGCGCCGAAGCGTCGAAGAACGGCGCCAAAACCCGGGTCGCGCATTCAGGCAGACTGATGTCGGCACGCAGGGCGCCAGCGTCGAAGCGGGGCAGGGCGGTGGGCACATACAATCCGCCGTCGGGGGCCAGCCCGGCTTCCAGTGCTTCGGCAACGGTAGCTTCCAGTGCCGAGCTGCGTGTACTGATGAATTTCATTCCAGTGGTCCCTCAGCCCCTAGCCATTGTCCACGATTCGGGCGCCTGCCGCTGCGACCGGAGAGACAAAGGCCTCCGCGCTCAGGCCGGCGTCGGCGAAGGCCTGCACCATTGCGCGTCCGGCGGACTTGGCATCGGACTCGCCGACAAACCAGCCGAACACCGTTGGTCCGGCGCCCGAGATGGAAGCACCCAGCGCGCCGTGTTCCAGAGCGGCGCGCTTGACTTCGGCAAATCCGGGAATCAGTGTCGCACGGCGCGGCTCGACCATCACGTCGGCGAGGCCGGAGCGAATGAGCTCGAGGCTGGATTGGTGGCAGCCTGTCAGCGTCAGAGCCAGGTTGGACGATTGTGCGACGACCGTCGCCAGGTCGAACGGCTCGGCCAGGCATTGGCGGGCATCGCGCGTGTTGACCCGGTAGTCGGGATGTACCGCCACCGCCGTCAGGCCCTCGGGGACGGGAATCGCGACCAGCCGATCGGCGGTGGCCAGTACCAGCCCGCCGAGGAGCTGACAGCCCACGTTATCCCCGTGCGCGGCGCCGCTTGCGACGGCTTCACCGGCGAGTGCGAACGGGTAGAGTTGCTCCGGTGTGAGATCGAGGTCCAGCAGCGCCGAGGCGGCTACCACGGCCGCGACCGCCGATGCTGCAGAGCCGCCCAGCCCGGATGCGAGCGGTATGCCTTTCTGGATTGCCAGTTCGATGCCGGTATCGATGCCGTGCGTCTCGAGCATTGCCATCACCGCGCGTGATGCGGTGTTCGACTCGGCGTCCAGGGGTAATGGGTGGCGGCTGCCGGTAATCGACGCGATGCGAACGCCGGTCGCGGAAGAAATACGCGAAGCGGTGACGCGATCCGCCGGTGACGTCAAGGCATGTCCCAGCAGGTCGAAGCCGACTGCCGCGTTGCCAACGCTGGCCGGCGCCGTGGCTGTTGCGAATGATCTGTTCATGGAGTGTCAACCGCAGTCGATTCAGTTAAGCGATTATGAGCCTTGGTGTACGGGGAGATGAACACGTGAACCGGCCGATTATTCAATTTGTGTTAACATAGAAACTCAAGTTCAAAGCAAAGGGCTGGATATATTCCGGAACCCGGCTGCGACTGATTTGCAGTCATTGATGAAAAAAAATCGTGGTGAGCGGGAATCGTCACGTTCGAAGGACCTGTAGAGCTTTAACAAGAATGATATCGCGCTCTGCTTGATTTCAGGTTCTCGTCGTGGAGATAAACCGAATCCGGTCAAGTGTCGACCGGCGTTAATATCATCATCGTTCGGTTGGTTCGCTTCGATGGTGATTGTTTCTCGTTTTGCATTCGTGCGGTTCCTTTTTCAAGGCCGTACAGGTGCGTGATCTCTTCATCGCGGTGGAGCGACAGATTTCTTGCTGAGCCTCTTCTTGCCGATTCGATCGTCGGACAGGTTGGCTGGTCATTTGCGCGTCTCATCATCGGTGCTCCGGACAGGTTCGAAAGCTGCGGTTTTCGAGCCGCCTTTCCTGCTTTGTTTTCCGATTCATTTTCTAACGAAGAGGTGGAAGCGAAGACATGATGAGAAAAAACAGGCTATCTCAGGCCATATTCTGGAGTTTGGCAGCAACTGCAACCACGTTGCAGGCGCAGGAAGACCAGACCAACCAGGAAGAAGGTTCCCGGGAAATCGAGAGGATTGTTGTTACCGCGACGAAGACCGAAGAGGTCGATTTGCAGGCGGCGCCAGTCACGGTCCAGGCGGTTGGTGCCGAAGAGCTGAACCAGCAGAACATCGGCAACTTCGATGATCTTCGCAACAGTGTTCCCGGTCTGAACGCGGCTAGCCGCGGCCCGGGCCAGCAGACTATCTTCATTCGCGGCATGGCCGTGCAGCCGATCACGGTGCTGCTCTCCGGCGCCCAGGGCACCCAGCCGAACGTGGCGCTGTATCTCGACGAGCAGCCGGTGACCGCGCCGGGACGCAACCTTGACGTCTACGCCACCGATCTGCGCCGCATCGAGGTGCTGCCCGGCCCGCAGGGCACGCTGTTCGGCGCCAGCTCGCAGGCCGGCACCATCCGTTACATTACCAACAAGCCGCAGCTCTTCGAATTCAATGCCGGCTTCAGTGCCGAGGCGTCGTTTACCAAGGACGGCGAAATGAACAGCTCGGGCGAGGGTTTCCTCAACATCCCGATCGGCGACAAGACCGCGGCGCGTCTGACGTTCTACAACGTCAACTACGGCGGCTACATCGACAACGTGCGCGGTACCTTCACGACGGATCCGGCGATCAACCCGAATTCGGCCATCGATCTCGGTCCGGACGCGAGTTACGAGTCGACCGACAACAACGAGCTGGTCGAAGACAATTTCAACGACAGCTTCTACAAGGGCGTGCGCGCAGGTGTGTATCACGAGTTCAACAGCGACTGGAATGTTCTCGTCCAGAACACCTACCAGGAACTGGGTGCCGACGGCGTGTTCGATTACGATCCGGAAATCGGCGACCTGAAGGTTTCGCGCTTCTTCCCCGACGAACTGGACGACAAGTTCAATCAGACCTCGTGGACCGTCGAAGGCCGTGCCGGCATGCTGGATCTGGTCTATACCGGCGCCTATCTCTATCGTGAGGTCGAGCAGTCGGTCGACTACACCGGTTACAACAATGCCGGTGCGTTCATCGCCTACTACACCTGCACCTACGACAACCCGGCCTATATCGTCAACTACGATATCGATCCGAGCGTCATCACCGAGAATCGGCAGTGTCTGGACCCGACCAAGGGCGTGAAGATCAAGCAGGACCATACGCGCAACACGCACGAGTTCCGTCTCTCGACGCCGGCCGAGAACCGCTGGCGCTTTGTCGGCGGCGTGTTCTACGACAACTACGAGCTCGAGACGCAGGACGACTTCTTCTATAACGCCACGGCAGATATCGGCTTCGCGCCGAATGCCCCCATTTCGGATGCCTTCCAGGTGAACCCTGAAACGCGTCCGCCCGGGGTCGCCTTCTTCAACGACATTTTCCGCAGCGAAGAGACGACTGCCGCGTTCGGTGAATTGGGCTACTACATCATCCCAGACGTATTGCGTGCCTCGATCGGTGCGCGGGTCTATGAAATCGAAGCTGATTTCAAGGGCTCGTCGAACTTTGCCGACGGTATTTTCCAGGGTTCGGTCAACACCGACCGCGGTCGCGACTACGACGTCGACGGCGGCCATCGTCCGGACCCGATTTCCGAGGAAGATGTAATCACCCGGTTCAACGTTTCATATACGCCCAACAGCCAGGTGATGATCTACGCGACGCGTTCGGAAGGCTTCCGTCCGCCGGGCTGGAACCGCGGTGGCGGCATTCCGTCGGCCAATCCGGAATTCCCGACCGTCAGCGCCACCTACGAGACAGACGACGTGGTCAACTGGGAACTGGGCTGGAAGACGCTGTTCTTCGGCAATTCGCTGCGGATCAACGGTAGCGCCTATTTTGTCGAGTGGACCGATATGCAGGTCTCGCGCTTCGACCCGGAGAACGTCTCGATCCTGACGTTCATCGAGAACTCGGCCGATTCCGAAATCTTCGGTGTCGAGGCCGACTTCACATGGCGCGCCACGCAGAACTTCACGCTGTCGGGTGCAATCTCGTACAACGACACGGAGCTGACCTCGGTCGACGCCCAGGTGATCGAGCTTGCGCCGGTGGGCAGCCAGCTGCCGCTGGTGCCGGAGATCCAGGGCCATCTGCGCGGTCGCTACGAAAAGCCGCTGAATGTCGACTGGGCCGATACCGGCTACGCACAGCTTTCCGGTACTTTCGTCGGCAACTCGTTCAGCTCGCTGGTCGCCGAGGAACGCCGCCGCCAGGCGGGCTACGGCATTCTCAACGCGCGAATCGGCATCACCAAGGATAGCTGGTCGGTCGAAGGCTTCGTCGAGAACCTGACCGACAAGCGGGCCGAGTTGTTCAAGAACAACCAGGACGATATCTTGCGGGTCACTACCAACCGTCCGTTGACGGCCGGTATCCGGGTGTCGTACCGCTTCCTGCCTTACTGAGGTCTCGAAGCAAGACGGACGGCGCGTGGCGCCGTCCGTTGCCCGATATTCGACGGCAGCTCCCCGGGGGCTGCCGTTTTTTATTTGGGTTAGGGTCGGCCGGTCATGGCGGGAAACCGCAACCGGCGCCAATGCCGCTGGAAACTCACGGTAAACTTCAACCATGTCAAATCAACAACATACGCAAGACAGCAAAACGGACATCCCCGATCCTGTCGCGAAGGCGGAGCAACTGCTGAAACAAAAGCAGGTGCCGCAGGCTACGGCGCTGTTGGAGCGTGCCGACAGCGACGATCCTCGAAACCCGAAATTGCTGTACCTGCTGGCGGTCTGTTATCGCGTGCAGCGGCGTTTCGACGATGCGTTGAAGACACTCGAGCGACTGCGCGTCGAGGCGCCCGACTATGCGCGGGCATGGCAGGAGATCGGACACAATCACCGCGATCTTGGACGCTTAGATGCCGCGATCGACGCCTATGAACACGCCGTGGAACTGAATCCCGGCCTGGTCGCGAGCTGGCGCTTCCTGGCCGAGGCGCACGGCAAGGCCGGATCGCCCGAGCGCGCGAAGCTGGCCGAGGCCAATTTCAAGCGCTTGAGCGGTCTCCCGCCGGAGCTGGTGGCGGTCACATCCATGATGCACGAGGGAAAACTGTACAAGGCCGAGAAAATCTGCCGGCACTTTCTGCAGCAGACTCCGCATCATCTAGAAGCGATGCGGCTGCTGGCCCAGATCGGCAGCCGGCTGAACATTCACGACGACGCTGAGTTCCTGCTCGAAAGCGCGCTGGAGATGGAACCGGATTTCGATCTGGCGCGTATGGACTACGTCAAGGTTCTGCATCAGCGCCAGAAGTTCGAGCGCGCATTCGCCGAGGCACGCAAGCTGCGCGAGCGCATGCCGGGTAATCCGGCCGCGGAGCTCGCCTACGCCAACCAGTGCTCGGCGATGGGCAAGTACGATGAGGCGCTGCGGGTTCTGGACCGGCTGGTCGAGGGTATCGACAACCCGGCCAACGTGCAGATGCTCAGGGGTCATGCGCTCAAGACCGTCGGGCGGCACGACGATGCCGTGCACGCCTACCGTACCGCCTACCGGTCGCGACCCTCGCTGGGTGACGCGTGGTGGTCGCTGGCCAACATGAAGACCTTCGCTTTCAGCGACGATGAGCTGGCGCGGATGGAAGCGCAGGTGGATGCGCCCGGCCTCGGCCGAGTCGACGAATACCATTTGTGCTTTGCGCTGGGCAAAGCCTTCGAGGACCGCGAGCAATTCGAGCGCGCATTCGAATTCTATGCCCGCGGCAATCGATTGAAAAAGGACGAACTCCGATACAGCGCCGACCGCATGCAGGACGATTTCGACCGGCAGAAGGCATTCTTTACGCGCGACCGCGTCCGGGAATTTTCGGGACGAGGCATCGAGAGCCCCGATCCCATCTTCATCGTCGGCCTGCCGCGAGCGGGCTCGACCCTGGTCGAGCAGATCCTGGCGTCGCACAGCCAGATCGACGGTACCCTGGAGCTGCCGAATATCCTCGCCATGGCGCATCGGCTCAACGGCCGGCTCGAGCGCGGGCAGGAACCGCGCTACCCGGGCGTGCTGGCGGACCTGGCGCCGGAAAAATTCGCCGAAATGGGCCGGCAATACATCGACGAGACGCGCATCCACCGCCAGGACGCCCCGTACTTTACCGACAAGATGCCGAACAATTTCCGGCATATCGGCCTGATCCTGTCGATCATGCCCAACGCGCGCATCATAGACGCGCGGCGCGCGCCGATGTCGTGCTGTTTTTCCGGCTACAAGCAGTTGTTCGCCGAAGGCCAGGAATTCACTTACAGCCTGGACGATATCGGCCGTTACTACGCCGGCTACGCCGATCTGATGGCGCACTGGAAAAGTCTTTACCCGGACTCGATCCTGCAGGTGGATTACGAGGACGTGGTCGACGCGCTCGAACCCCAGGTGCGGCGCATGCTGGACTTCCTCGGGCTCGATTTCGAGCCGGCATGCGTCGAGTTTCATCGGACCCGACGATCGGTGCGCACGGCCAGCTCGGAGCAGGTGCGAAAACCCATCTATCGCACCGGAATGGAGCAGTGGCGGAATTTCGAGCCGTGGCTGGGCGATCTGGAGCGCGCGCTTGCCGGCAGCAATGAAACCACATCGTGACGGAAAAAGGGAAGGTATAAATGGAATCGAAAGCCCATATCGTCGAAAACTGGCTGCCGCGCTACACCGGCACGGCCATCGAGGATTTCGGCAAGCACATCCTGCTGACCAATTTCGACAACTACGTCGAAAAGTTCGCCGACCGGATGGGGGTAAAAGTTCAAGGCCGCGACAAGGCCATGCGCAACGCCACGGCCGAGGACATCACCATGATCAATTTCGGCATGGGCAGTGCCAATGCTGCGACCATCATGGATCTGCTCAGCGCCGTCTCGCCGCGTGCCTGCCTGTTCCTCGGCAAGTGCGGTGGGCTGAAGAAGAAAAACAAGCTCGGTGATCTGATCCTGCCGATTGCCGCGATCCGAGGCGAGGGCACGTCGAACGACTATTTCCCACCCGAGATTCCGTCGCTTCCGGCTTTCACGCTGCAGCGCGCGGTGTCGTCGACGGCGCGCGATTACGAGATGGATTACTGGACCGGTACGGTCTACACCACCAACCGCCGGGTCTGGGAGCACGACAGGAGCTTCAAGAAGTATCTTCGCCGTACTCGCTGCATGGGCATCGATATGGAAACCGCAACGATCTTCATCACCGGCTTCGCCAATCGCATTCCGACCGGGGCGCTGCTGCTCGTGTCGGACCAGCCTATGGTGCCCGAAGGCGTCAAGACCGACGCCAGCGATCGAGTGATTACCGGCCAGTTTGTCGACAAGCAGATCGATATCGGCATCGACTCTCTGCGCGAGATTCGGGACAAGGGGCATTCGGTCCGGCATCTGCGTTTCGACTAGGAAGCGCCCGAAAGCTACTGCGCGCGCGCCGTGAGCCTGCCCCGGACCCCGATCCGGGGGCGTGCGGCGGTGCTCGGAATCCTCATGTACTTGAATGTACATTGCGGCTCCGGCGCTCCGGCGCCCACTGTCAGCCGCACGCTCGCGACGCTTCCTTCATGGACCGGCAAGGCGTATTCGGATTTTGTAGCCTGGATAAGCGCGCAGCGCGCATCCGGGACCGTTTCGCTTGCCGAAGAGTGAACTGGTTTCCCGGTTGCTCACGCCTGAATTTCTTCGCGCCGTTGCGTCTTCGCGATAATTAAAAAGGCCCGGCGAATGGCCGGGCCTTGATCGCTCCCTACAAAGGTTTCTGCTTACTGCACTTCCAGCGCGTACTGCGCGGCGATCCAGCCTTCCCGGCCCTGGTCGTCGCGTATGTTCAGCCACTCGCCGGCGCGCGCGATCACGTCGACGATCGCGCCGGAATTCAAGGAATAAACCACTGAATTTTCCGTGCTCGGGCCCTGGCGAACGTTCAGCGAGCTGGCGGTAATCACCACCTGCTCGTTCGCCGCGCCGGCGCTGCTGCCGCCGCCGCCGGAAACCGTGTTGCCCATCGCGTCGTAGCGCATCATTTCAGAAGGCGTCACCGAGATCACGTAATCGACGGCCGCACCGATGACCTGGCGCAGCGCCTTCTCGCGCGGGGTGTTTTCCCACGACGACAGCGAGCCGCCCAGGCCCACCGAGCCGGTGTAGCCGGACAGCGCGCCGCCGATATCGAAATCGCTGGCCTCGCCCTCGACGCTGGTCGCGGCCAGGATCCGGCTGGTGCGGGCATCGACCACCCGCAGGTCTATGGCCATGTGGGCGCTGCGCGAACCGCCGGCAATCGCACCGACCACCCGGCCCAGATTTCCCCCGCCCAGGCTGCCCGAGGTGCCGCCGGAGTTGCCGTCGAATTCGGTTACGGCGGCGACCACGAGCAATTCGGCGCCCTCGATCTCGCCGATCGCTGCGGCGGTATCCTCGCGCACCCGGCCGCTGGCGCCCAGATCCTGCTCGCCCAGGACGTCGTCCAGCGCCTGGCGCTCCAGAACGATGTAGCGCCCGGAGTTGACCAGCGCCGTGGTCAGCATGTCGGCCATGCCGTCGCCGATCGACGGGCTGTACCATCCGGCATAGCCGGCCGAGTCGGCGGTCTTGTTGTCGAACCGGGCGACGGCGATACGCGCCTTGGGGCCATTGTAGTTTTCGGCCTGGGCGTCGGCCATGCTGCGGCCCGAACTCTCGCGGGCGACGGCGATACGCGCCTTGGGGCCATTGTAGTTTTCGGCCTGGGCGTCGGCCATGCTACGGCCCGAACTCTCGCGCACGTTGGTCGTGGTGCCGGTCGGACAGCCGGCCAGCATCAGCATCACCAGCGAGACAATCACCAGTTGAATCGACCTTGTCATGACAGGGCTCCCTCCCGAGCTGTGTCAGTCCATTGTTGCCGGCGTCGGAGCCGGTGCGCGGGCTTATTCCACCTTGAGCGTGGCGTCGGCCGCGACCCAGCCGGTCTGGCCCTGATCGTCGCGCACCTGGACCCAGTCGCCGGCGCGCACGACCGCCTCGACAATTTTTCCGGCGCTGAGCGTGAATGCAGCCGGGCTGTCGCTGTTCGGGCCCTGGTGAGCGCTGGTGGCGTTGGCGGTGATCACCACACGCTCGCCGGACCCGGTGGAAGCCGCGTCACCGACATTGCCGGATGCGGTGCTGACCGGGGCGCCCGAGGCGTCATAGCGGAGCATTGCCGGCGGGGTCACCGAGATCACGTAGTCGACGGCCGCACCGATGACCTGTCGCAGTGCCTTTTCGCGTGGCGTGTTTTCCCAGGAAGACAGCGAGCCGCCCAGACCGACCGAGCCGGTGTAGCCGGACAGCGCACCGCCGATGTCGAAGTCCTCGGCTTCGCCCTCGACGCTGGTCGCAGCCAGTATCCGGCTCGTACGCGCATCGACCACGCGCAGGTCGATGGCCATGTGGGCACTGCGCGAGCCGCCTGAAATCGCGCCGAAGACGCGGCCGATCTTGCTGCCGCCGAGGCTGCCTGCATTGCCGCCGGTATTGCCGTCGAACTCGGTCACGGCGGCAACCACCAGCAACTCTGCGCCTTCGATCTCGCCGATGGCCGCGGCGGTATCCTCGCGGATGCGGCCGCTGGCCCCCAGGTCCTGTTCGTCCAGCACGGTGTCCAGGCTGTCGCGCTCGAGCACGATGTAGCGTCCGGAATTGACCAGCGCAGTGGTCAGCATGTCGGCCATGCCGTCACCCAGGGAGGGGCTGTACCAGTCCTGCGAATCTGCCGTCTTGTTCTCGAACCGGGCCACGGCGATGCGCGCCTTGGGGCCATTGTAGTGATCGGCCTGCGCATCGGCCATGCTGCGACCCGAGCTTTCGCGAACCTTGACCGTCGTGCCGGCCTGGGCGATGCATTCGGCCGTCATGCCGGCGGCGGCCAGTGCGAAGATGAGGCTAGAGATCCAGTGTTTCATTTTGGGTATTCCCGGCTTGATGAGTGAATGATCGTTGAAGACGATGCCTCGAGAGTTTAAGGTCCGTTGGCGGTATGTTCAATTAATACGAAATTTCGCTCCTTCACGCGCCATGCGGCCGGGTTTTATGCCGGGGGGCGTGAGCATGGCGAACCGGCCGACGAAAGCCGCAGCCGATTCGAGGAACGGGCACTTTCAAATAGGGGGCTCAGGTGGCCGCGGCGGCGCTCCCGGGCGGGTCGGCAGACTCGGGCGGACTGACCCGCCGACCGATACCTTCATGCCTGAATCCGAGTTCGGCCAGGTCGCGCGGGTCGTAGATGTTACGACCGTCGAAGATCACCGGTTCGGAAAGCATACGCTTGATCCGGTCGAAGTCCGGGCTCCAGAAGGCCTTCCACTCGGTAATCACGACCAGCGCATCGGCGCCTTCAAGCGCCGCATAGGGATCGTCGAGCAGAGCCAGGTCGTTGCGCTCGCCGTATATCCGGCGGGTTTCGGGCATGGCCTTGGGATCGAAGGCTCTTACTTTCGCACCGGCTTCCCACAGCGCCTCCATCAGCACACGCGCCGGGGCTTCGCGCATGTCGTCGGTTTCGGGCTTGAAGGCCAGACCCCACAGGGCCAGCGTTCGGCCGGAAAGATCATTGCCGAAATGCAGGCTGATCTTTTCGTACAGGCGCTCCTTCTGATTCTGGTTGACCGTTTCGACCGCCTGCAGGATTCGCGCCTGGTGGCCGTGATCGGCCGCGGTGCGGGCCAGGGCCCGGATGTCCTTGGGGAAGCAGGAGCCGCCGTATCCCACGCCGGGATAGATGAAGTGATAGCCGATACGCGGGTCGGATCCGATGCCGATGCGAACGCGCTCGATGTCGGCGCCGACGCGCTCGGCGATGTTGGCCAGTTCGTTCATGAACGAGATCTTGGTCGCCAGCATTGCGTTGGCCGCGTACTTGGTCAGCTCGGCCGAGGCGATGTCCATGGAAAAGATCTTTTCGCGGTTCCGGTTGAACGGTGCGTAGAGATGCCGCAACTGCGATTCGGATTTCTCGTCGTCCACGCCAATAATGATCCGGTCGGGCGCCATGAAATCCTTGACCGCCGCACCTTCCTTCAGGAACTCGGGATTCGACGCCACGCGGGGCGTGAAGTTGCCGGCTGTGGTCTCGGCCAGCGCCCCGCGTACCTTGACCGCCGTACCCACCGGCACGGTCGATTTCGTGACCACCAGCTGCGATGCGCCGAGTTCACGTCCTATGGTGCGCGCCACCGACAGTACCGCGCGAAGGTCGGCCGAGCCGTCCTGGTCCGACGGCGTGCCGACGGCGATGAACAGGATTTCGCCGTGGCGCGTCGTTTCGACCGCATCGGATGAAAACTGGAGTCGACCGGCGGCATGGTTTCGCTGCACCAGTCCCTCCAGGCCGGGCTCGAAGATCGGAATCTCGCCAAGGTTGAGTGCGTCGACCTTGTCCTGGTCGATGTCCATGCAGATGACGTGGTTGCCGACCTCCGCCAGGCAAGCCCCGGTGACCAGTCCCACGT
>Ga0209938_1001309_pt1 | contig 12685 bp, 10 predicted proteins | sample SalPonR2_C_D1_MG_FD_185708 | JGI IMG/M metagenome (GOLD analysis project Ga0209938, IMG submission 185708) | Salt pond soil microbial communities from South San Francisco under conditions of wetland restoration - Salt Pond MetaG R2_C_D1_MG... ... | reverse complement strand
TAATAACGTCTGGACCGGTAAGTTACTTTACCTGAAATCCTTTACTCCTGAACTGAATGGTGGTGATCAGGTGATGGCCGGCAACCTCAATTACAATGCCCGTCGCTGGAGTTTTGGGCTTCAGCATCAGTACGTAGGGGAAAACTACCGGGCTGAGGTTGGTTTCGTACCCCGTGTGGGTTTTCACCGCACCAAGCTGGAAGCCGGGCACTTGTTTTTTCCAAAGTCAGGGTATGTGCTCAGCCACGGCCCTTCGGTCGACCTGACCTATTTCTTCGATGAGGATTTCACGGACACGGACAATGAGCTCGTCTTTCTGTACCGCCTTAATTTTCAGGACCGGAGCAATCTTTTTGGCTGGGCCGCTCACAATTTCGTTCAACTGCTCGACCCCTTCGACCCCACCAACTTCGCGGGAGACACCCTGGCTACCGGCACCCGTCATGACTGGAATTCCTGGGGGCTGGCGTATTCTTCCCGGCCTCAGAGCCGCCTGACCTATTCCCTCTCTACCCGGCATGGCGGCTACTTTGCCGATGGCCGCCGCATTCGCCTCGGCGGGGAGCTGGGGTACCGCTTTCAGCCTTATGTGGCCATCACGCTGAGCGCCGACTATAACCGCATCTGGTTTTCGGACGACGAGCGGCTGCCTTCTTCGATGAAGAACCAGACCTATAATTTTTGGCTGCTTGGCCCGCGTATCGATGTTACCCTGACGAATAAATTGTTTCTCACCAATTTTCTGCAGTACAACAACCAGATCGATAATGTCAATCTGAATATACGCTTACAGTGGCGGTACAGTCCGGCTTCCGATCTTTATCTTGTCTATACCGACAACTATTTCACGGACGCCTTTCAGGTGCGCAACCGGGCCCTGGTTTTTAAGATGACCTATTGGTGGAACCTGTAAGGGATCGGCGCCATTTTTTGCGTAATGAATAAAACACCAGCTATGAAAACTTCCGCCATCGCCGTTTCCAGTCTTTTATTTTTATTTCTGTCAACGACGGTAATCATCAGTCAGGAGGTGGAACTAAGTGGTGAGCTGCGCCGCTGGCACCGGGTCACCCTGACTTTCACCGGGCCGGAACTCGCTGAGACCGGTGAGCCGAATCCTTTTCTCGATTACCGGCTTAACGTTACCTTCCGCAAAGGCGATCGTCGCATTGTGGCGCCCGGTTACTTTGCCGCCGACGGCAATGCCGCGCAGAGCAGCGCTACTGCGGGAAGGAAGTGGCGGGTTCATTTCAGCCCGGAGGAGGCGGGAAACTGGTCCTACGAAGCCTCGTTTCGGCAGGGCCGGGCCATCGCAGTGAGCACCAACCCGCAGGCCGGAGAACCTATTGCTTTTGACGGCGCCTCCGGGCAGTTTACTGTAGCGGAGTCCGATAAGTCGGGACGTGATTTCCGGAGTAGGGGACAGCTGCAGTATACAGGAGAGCGCTATTTGCGTTTTGCGCAAAGCAAACAGTATTTTCTCAAAGGCGGCGCCGACAGTCCCGAAAACTTCCTGGGGTATATCGACTTCGACGGCACCTACTACGGAGGAAACACGGAGCATCGGCAGGGAGAAAGCGCTCCCAACCTGGGGCTGCATGCTTATGAGCCGCACTTATCCGACTGGAAGAGCGGCGATCCCGCCTGGCAGGACGGCAAAGGCAAAGGTATTATCGGAGCGCTGAATTACCTGGCTCAAAAGGGAATGAATTCGGTTTACATGCTGACCATGAACGTTCAGGGTGACGGGGATGACGTTTTATCTGCCGGATGGCGGGACGACCAATATTAACCTGAGCGGTAACGATACCCCGTATACCATTCACTGGTACAATCCCAGAACAGGCGGCGCACTGGAAACAGGTTCGGTGAAGACGATTTCAAGCGGGGCGGCAGTCAACATTGGCTTGCCCCCGCATGATATCGGCGAGGATTGGGTTGTACTGATTCGCCGGGAGTGATATTTAAAATGTTACTATTCACCATCCTGGCTTCGACAGGAAAGTTAAAAAAAACACAGATTACTTGGCGGGATCTGGCCATGGCTTTTCAGTATTATTCTGCTGAAGCCTTTCGACTAAACACAAGCACCCTGTTTATCCTTATCATAGGCGAGACCGTTTATTAAAATTACCGCCTATGACCACCCATCCACTCACCAATCCTCAGGATCTCGATCTATTGCTCGAAGCCATCGGTGATCGTCGTATCGTCATGCTCGGCGAAGCTAGCCATGGCACTTCCGAATACTACAACTGGCGCAAAGCGATCTCCAAACGCCTTATTGAAGAAAAGGGCTTCAACTTCATTGCCGTAGAAGGGGATTGGCCCGATTGCTATCAGGTCAACCGCTATGTGAAAGGCTACCCTGCTGCCGCGGCCAATCCGGTACAGGCGGTAGAGGTATTCCACCGTTGGCCCACCTGGATGTGGGGCAACTGGGAGGTCGCCGCCCTCGTCAAATGGCTCAGAGACCACAACGAAGCGCTCGCCGGAGAAGAACAAGTGGGCTTTTACGGGTTGGATGTATACAGCCTTTACGATTCTCTGGCGGAAGTGATCCGCTACCTGGAGCGCAACGACGGATCGGCGGTAGAGGCCGCGCGCGAAGCATTCCGTTGTTTTGAACCCTATTACGAAGATCCGCAGCGCTACGCTTCGGCGACGAGGCGCCTGGTGCCGGAAGACTGCGAGTCGGAAGTCGTCAATATGCTACGCGAAATAGAAAAGCGTTTTCCTACTCATGGCGGTGACCGCGAGTCGGATTTCAATAATGAGCAGAATGCCCGGGTGGCCGTTGACGCCGAAAAATATTACCGGGCCATGGTCCGGGGTAGCGGCGCCTCTTGGAATGTGCGCGATCGCCACATGATGGACACACTCACCCGGTTGTTAGATTTTCACGGTCCCGACAGCAAAGCCATCGTGTGGGAACACAATACGCATATAGGTGACGCCCGTGCGACGGATATGGCGAAAGCAGGCATGTTCAATATCGGCCAGCTGGCGCGGGAGGAATACGGAAAAGACAATTGCTATCTGGCAGGATTTGGTTCGCATCACGGAACGGTAATCGCCGGCACACACTGGGGTGCCCCCATGCAGGAGATGGAACTCCCGGAAGCGCGCCACGGCAGCTGGGAAGATTATCTCTACCAACAGGGGCAAGGTGACGCCCTGCTCTTTGCCGAAGATATCGCCAGGGAACCCCGCTTCCAAAACCGGGTGGGCCATCGTGCCGTCGGTGTGGTCTACCGTCCGGAAGCTGAATTCGGAAATTATGTTCCCACGCTGATTCACGAGCGGTACGATGCTTTTCTGTACATCGAAGTTACCGAGGGGTTGCATCCGCTTAAACTGCATCCCGCGCCGGAAGAAATTCCGGAAACATATCCGTGGGAAGTGTGAATTGGCCGGTCGGGCGTTAACCTCTGTTTTGAGTAAAATCATTGCACGGTCTGACTTTTATCAGGGTCTTTTAAATTCAGATAAGGTAAATTCTGCATTAGATTACTTAAAGTGCAGTTATGGAAGCAAGAAAATTCAGAACAGGTGACCGGGTGCACCGCAAGAGCGGGGGCCCCATTATGGAAGTCGTGAAGTATGCGCTTGAGCACAAAGCTTTTGTAGGAGATGATTTCAGCGTACACGATGTAGTATGCATCTGGTACGATGATGAAGGGAATCGGCACCGGAAGGTTTTTGATCAGCGGTCCTTGTACAAACTGGAGGCAGATCATGGCCTGTACAGTGTTAAGGATTGATCCCTTTTCCCGGTTTCTCACTAAGAAGTTCTGCAAAGGTTGCAGATTTCAATTGCCGATTGGCAGAGAATCAACGGCAAATAAGGGAGGGCTGTTTCTGTTCCTTCCTATTTCAATTCACCAATCCTCTTTCAATCGCTTGTAACACTTCTTTTTGTTCTCCAGCGAGGTGCACGAAAGCCACGAGGTGGCAGCGTTCTGTCTGCCAGGCTTCCGGTAGCTGATAGCTGAAGCGTTGACTTCTGTTCTCTCCGCTTGTCAGGGGTGTTTCCAGTGGTGTCCCGTCGAAAGGGGTGATCATATCCCGCAGTACGTGATTGTGCAGGTAATCGGGTTTTTCCCCTTCCGGTGTCAGTTGGGCATCGGCTATGCCGTCTTCGGTGAGGGCGAGGCTCAGGCGGATTTCTTCCTCCGGGATATCTTCCGCTACGCTGAGCTGTACCGTGACATCGAGGTTGCGGGAAACGGCATTGTAGTTGACATCCATATCGAGGTAGAGCCTTGGCGGCCGGGCGAGTTCCTGCTGTACATATCCGGGCCATAGAGACTGACCCAGCTGCAAGTCGGGTTCCCCTTCGAAACGACGGCGGTTTACGACAGCAGTGGGATATCCCAGGGGTTCACCGAGATAGGATTGCAGGCTATTGCCGGCGTTGGTGCGAAAGTCGTACCGGCTTGTTTCCTGATAGGGGCGGGCGAAGAAGCCGGCGTGGATGGAAACGGCGATGATCCGTCCTTCGTGTTGTTCCATGAGGCGCTCGATGGCGGCGGCGCCGGCCGGGCAGTTGACACAGCGTACCCCGGTAAATTCTTCAATGAGCACCTGCCGTTCCTGCACATCTACCGTTGCGGTATCGCCGGGATCCTGCATGCCGTCCATGCGCGGATTGATCTCCGGGGGAACTTCGCTGCAGGCTGAAATCAAAAGTAGTAAGCAGAATAGAACATTTCTCATAATCCAGGATTTCAGGTCCTTGTTGGGTTAAAGTTAAAAAGTGGAGTTGACGGTAAACCGCACACCACTGAACGCCGGTTCCAGCCGGCAAATGCCGCCGGTGCATACCACCCCTTCCACTTGTTTTACGTAGCTGAGGGAAAAGCGGTTGCTCCGGTAGGTATAAAATACATCGAAGCGTGGAAAGTGTACCGACAATTTATCTCCTTCCTGATTTACCGGTGAATTTTTACCCGGGGCCACATTATACATATTCGAAAAAGTAAAGGTCCAATGGGGAGCAATACCCAGCTCCACAAGGCCGAAGAGCCAGTTGCCGTAGTCCTGACGGGCTTTGGCTTTTTTATCGTACCCTGTGTGCATGTATTGCGCTTCCAGGCGCAGTGATTTTTTCCGGTCAATTTTGTAGAGGAAATCCAGGTAGGGCGTGAATGTTTCCACCAGCGGCACGCCGGGTTTAAACTCGTAGATTTCCTGATTGTACTGCTGTCGCTGTAAGCCGCCCTGTATCGTCCATTTTCGCTGATGGCGGTATTTGATCTCTGTATATATTTCGCGGTATAACAAGCTGTTTTTCAGGTCGGTAATATTGGAAAAGTTGGCGTTAAAGCTCCACTTGCGGTTGGGGGAATAACGAATGTCGGCCTGGTAGGCCCATTCACCCAGCTCCTGGATGGCCGGCACGTAGCGGGTCGTCAACCGGTAAGTATTGACGCGGCTCATGGGCGGGAGGAAGTTGATCATTCCGCGGTTGAGCTGCGCCTGCGGACGCGTTCGAAAGGTGAAGTTTTGGTTTCGTCTGGCCTCAAAGGTAAGGCCCCAGCCATTGGCGGCGTAGCTCAGGCTGGAGTAGAGCACTGAGCCGGAGGCCTGAAAAAACTTATCGCCTACGATGATTGTGGAATCCAGTACGAGTTCGCCGAAGGGATCGTTCATCGGGTCGTCGGTTTTGTAAGCCCCTTCGACATACCACATGAAGTTGCCGGCAGTAAGCGTGTTGTACAAGGAAAAAGCGTAGGTATTGTATTTGGGTACAAAAGCCTCCTCCTTGGGGTAGGTATTGATGGTGGCGATCAGGTTGTTCATGGATTCATCGTCGAGGGTGCGATTGACAACGCCGAAGCCCGGCGCGAAAGTTACCGGGGCCTCTTCCGGGCCGGCGCTGAGGTATCCTTCGGTCTGAAATCCCTTAACCACCGAATTGTAAGTATCGAATTGCTGTTTTTGAAGGCCAGTGAAGACCTTTACGCGCCATTGCGGCAGCAGTTGATATTGCAACCTGGCTCCGTAAAGGGCGTTATCGATGAGCAGGGCGCGTTCTTCGTAGGCACGAAATATGATGCCGCTGCCAATCTGATCATAGAGGTAGCCTACGGCAATATCGAGCTTATTGATGTTCTTTTTGATAAACCAGCGACCGATACCCTGTGCAGTGAAAGACCCCGTCGGGTTGAGTAAATTGGAATTATTGAACAGGTCAAAGCGCAGCCCAAAGTCGAAGCCCCAGTTGCTGTAGGAAAGGTTCAGCCAGGTGTCTGCGCTGTACAGCTGACGGTCGTACTGGGGCGTATTGGCCGCTCCGATCACCGTGTCGCGAATAAAGAAATTGCCGGCTGCCTGCAGGTTGCCGGAGATGATCCCACCGTTGTTCTCGTTTTGGGCGAAGGCGCCGGGAACTACCTGCCACAAAAGGAAACCCAGGAGAAGCAGGGCCCGCCGTCGCTTTGCCGCGATTGGGGATTTTATTGAATAGCGATACATAACCGTACATGTTGAACGTTAAAGCGGTACGCCGGCCTTGTTATTCTCCGGTAAGGCCGTAAATTTAACAATCGCCGTCTTCTCGCCGGAGAAGGAAAGTAGTTTGGCGAAAGCCGGAATTCAGAAAGCAACTCTCAAACAGGGATTGAAAGACAGAAATTGTTAAGGTGTTTTAGGCAATAAAGGTAAAGATTCGTTTCACATACAATTAAAATTCACGACAATGGATTGTGTTAAGTATTGTACGCTGTTTCTGCTCATTAGTTTCAGTACAGGGTTGCTGGCCCAGAAAAGTATTCCTTCGGTGAAGGTGCGTACCCTGAAGGGGCAGATGGTAGATATACAAGCGTACACGAACAAGGGGAAACCCGTGGTACTCAGCTTTTGGGCTACCTGGTGCGCTCCCTGTAAGAAAGAACTGGACGCCATTGCCGATATCTACGCCGATTGGCAGGCCGAATATGAGGTAGAACTGATCGCGATTTCAATCGATGACCAGCGCGCGCTGCCCAAAGTGGGGCCTATGGTTCAGTCGAAAGGATGGCCGTATACTATTTTAACCGATGCCAATCAGCAGTTGAGAAACGCGCTCAATTTCCAGTCTATCCCCCAAACTTTTCTCCTGGATGCCTCAGGGCAGATCGTCTATGAGCATTCGGGCTATGTGCCAGGTGATGAGTACGAGCTGGAAAAGAAAATTAAAGAGTTGGCGGAAAAGTGAAACAGCCTCTCAGTAGGCAGCCCTCCAGTTAACATCGTTCCTGCAAAACGTACTCCCTGGAGTCCAGGTGACATCCCTGCCTGACCGGCAGGCAGGACCGACCGCAGAAGGCGGTATCAGCTGGGCGGCGGAGAGTGTGAAAACCAGTTCTTTACAAAAGGCTGTTAAAAGCAGGCAGTGTCCTGCTGGTGAATCCAGGTTTCTCTTCGCCCCGGCGAACTTCGGCTTCTGACAGAAGGGTACTGCCTACTACTCCTTCCTTCAACTCTCCCCTTTATAGGGGAACACATTCCCTGCTTTGTCGATGTAGTATTTTCGTCCTGCTTTTTTTACCAGGGCGCGGCCTTCCTCAAAGGGAGATTCCAGCGCGTCGTAGATGGCCGGGATAATCATATTTCCTTTTCTATCGATGAATCCCCATTTGCCACCGGTCAGCTGTACGCCGAACAGGCCGTCTGCCAGGCAGCAGATATCCTGAAACTCCAGTCCTATGGCAAATTCCTTTTCTTTCTCATCATAGACGCCAAACTTACCGTTGTTGGAGACGACGAGTAAGGATTCGCGCAGGTGATAAGACTTGATGTGTTCGAAGAATGGGTACAAGATGATATCACCCTGAGCCTGTGCGATACCGCGCTTACCGCTGCGCTCGATGAGGAAGAGGCCTCGCTGGGTGTGGAATGCCCTGATGTGATCGTATTCCGGCTCAAGCAGGTATTTACCGGAAATGTCGGTAAGTCCCCATTTCCCCTGTTCCTGTACGATCATGACCTTTCCGTAGGAAGTGTTAATTGTTTCCCGGTAAGTGAAACGGCGTTCTTTTGGCTGGGAAACGGTTTTACTTTCGCTTTTCTCCGCGGGCTCCCCTGCTTCCGCCCTTTCTGCCATTTCAGTTATTTCTGCCGGTTTTGCCGGCTCAGTAGCGGGAACTGCTTCTTCCGGTGCTTCTTCTATCTTTTCGGGTTTGGGTTGAGGCATTTCCTTTGCTTTCGGCTCGGGTAGTCCGGCTAGTGGAGAGCTGATACCGGATAATGCTTCGGAAATGCCAAAGAAATTACTCTTCTTAAATTCTTTTGTCGCTTTGAGCGGTTTGTTTTCAGCCGGCGGCGATATGGTCGTAGTCTTCTGCTGAAGCTGTCGACGGCGTTCGCGTTTGACAGGCAGGTTGGAGGTTTGCATACTTGGCGAGCGGTTGAGTTTTTCAGCTGGGATGATCCTAGCCTCGTCAGTGGGATCATTAGCAACCGTCAGTGGGGTTGAGAGGCCGTTGGTTTCGCCGGAAGAAAGCGGCCAAAGGATCAGGATACTGGCAGCCAGGATGACGAGGGCAAGGCTGATGAATACCAGACGCCGGCTCGACCGGGAGCGTTGGCTGAGCATTTTCTCGCTGGTTTCGATCAGTTTGCGCTCCGGAGCACTCAGCACCAGTAGGCTCCGGGAAGCCTGAACCAGCTTTAATTCCCGGTTGCTGAGCAGAGTTTGTTTTTCTTCGTAACGCCGCACCCCCCGTTGGAGCGTCTGATAGGCCGTCTGGGCCGAATCACTGCCGGCTATTCGGCTTTGGTATTTCTTCCTGATTTTTTTCGCGAATTTTCTGAGATTCATTTTAACCGGATTTGGATTTATTTTTGTCGACTAAGCTTAGTTCCTCGCAAAAGCATGATACAAACATCTGTTGCCCGGACGATAATGCCGGTACCCAGATCTTTAAGGATCAGCGTACGTGATGGGGGGGATCGGTATGATAAGCGCGGTATGTTAGATAGACCCAAACGGGAAAGCCCTCGTGATGGTAAGGAGGACAGTTGGACGGAGTAAGGGTTTTGATGCCTCTCGGAAGTGGGGAAAAAAGGGGGCTGTTAATCAGCTTCTAAGATAAGTATTTTTGAAATATGAAAGCAAGTGTTTGCCAAAAAAATTTCTCGTGAAGGCACAGATGCCGGTTAAATGCTTTTTGATAGTATCTGAACTGTTTTAGATTGCAGCTCTATGGCCGGACGTCCGCTGCGCAGATCGAATAAGCCCGCTTTTCCTTTTTCATAGACTATCAGCAGGTGTTCGGAGGCCTGGTATTCGCCCAGCTTGTCATATCTGGGAGGCAACAGCACCGTTCCCTTGGCATTAGCGATTCCTCTTTTGCCTTTATATTCGAGAATGAAGTAGCCTCGGGTGGTATCCAGTACACGTACGCGGCGATATTTCAGGGGCAGTAATACATTATACCGGGTATCGGCAAGGCCCCATTTACCGGCTTTGCGCACCCGCAGTACCTTTCCATGGCTGGTCTCTACCGGGATGGTGTAAGAAAAGGGATTAACCAGCGGCTCTTCGATACCTTTCTCCTGTAGTTCGGCTGTTTCAGGAGCTGTATCTTGTTTATCCATTTCCATTTTTTGAAGGTCCGCCTTTTTTGTTTCAGGCTTCCTTTGCCTGGGTGTTTTTTCTTCCTGCCCAGGTTCTACGGGAGGGGCGATGGACGTTTCTGCCGTTTTTTCCACAGCTATTTTGGGGAACGCTTGCCCTTCTCCTTCAGTTGTATCCTCGTTCAGTCCCCAGGCGGCCAGGGAAAAAATGAGGAGGCAGCTAAGTCCTGCCACGGCGATTTTGAGGTAGCGGCGCCGTTGCCGGCGTTGCTGTTCTTCCAGGCTGCGTTTGCTTTCTTCCAGCAACCAGCGTTCCTGAGAGCTCATAACGAGACTTTGCCGGTATAGCAAAATCGCTTTTAGTTCTGTTTCGGACAGCAAAAGCCCTGATTGACGGTAACGTTTCAGCCCGTTATGCAGCAGTGCAAAAGCTTCCTGCTGGGCTTTTGCTTCATCGTACATCCTGCTTTGGATGGCCTCTGAAATGGGGTCGGTTTTTGATTTTTTCATATGCGCAAATCGGTTTGTTGGACAGGAAACTTCCCATTACTCCTTGCAGATGACTGAAATAGTTGCATCGAATGGTAAGTTCCGCGCCAGGAACACATTACTATATCCGGAATATCCCGGAAAAGTGCCGGTTTGTAAAAGGATTTTGGCGTCTATCCGCAAACCTTCGCAGGAAGGTGAAGAATATCCTTCGGCCCTGGAGGGGCGGGCTTGAGGGTATTTTTGGATTTACGCTCAGTTATGCCTTTCAATCCCCGTGATTGAAAAGGCTTTAAGGGAGGAGGTTTTGTAATGAGAAGGAAATAAGTTCTAAATCAAGATACAATTTTTTTAGAAAAAAAGAGGATTTTTTAGAAAAAAACCTTTTGTATACAGCGGGAAGGGGTTAGGCCAGTTCCGCCAGGGTCATCCAGCGCATTTCCTTTTCTTCGATTTCCTTTTTGACTTCTCCCAGTTCGATGGAGAGGGCTTCAATTCTTTCTGAGCTGAGGTCGGGTTGAGCAAAGGCGGCTTCGATTTCCGATTTGCGCTTTTCGAGCTTACCGATCTCTTTTTCAAGCCGGTTCATCTCCTTACGTTCGTGATAGGAGAGCTTGGGTTCCTCTTTTGGAGAGGCCCCGGAAGGTGACTTTTCCTGTTTACGTTGATCCTGGGCGGTGCGTTCTTCCTGGCGTTTTGCTGCTTCTCTTTCTTTTTGATAAGTGCGGTATTCGGAATAATCACCGATAAAATCGGTAATGATACCGTTCCCTTCGAAGACGAAGAGATGGTCGACAATCTTATCCATGAAGTATCGGTCGTGGGTGACGACGATCAGGCAGCCGGGAAAATCCATCAGGAATTCTTCCAGGACATTCAGCGTAATGATATCGAGATCATTGGTCGGCTCATCCAGGATGAGGAAGTTCGGGTTGCGCATCAGCACGGTCAGGAGGTGGAGGCGGCGGCGTTCACCGCCGCTGAGTTGGCTGACGTATACCTGTTGCTGTTTTCGGTTAAAGAGGAATCGTTCCAGCAGTTGTTCGGCCGTGAGTTTTTGTCCTTTTTCCAGGGGGATATATTCGGCGATATCGCGAATGACATCAATTATGCGTTTATCTTCTTCGAGTTGGATTCCGGACTGAGTATAGTAACCGAAGACGGTATTTTCTCCGACGACCACTTTCCCCGTATCGGGCCGGATTTCCTGGGTGAGCACTTTGAGGAAGGTCGTTTTGCCTACACCGTTGGGCCCAACGATGCCGACGCGTTCGCGTTTTTTAAATTTATAATCGAAGCCTTCGACGATTTTCAGATCGTCGAAGTATTTACTTACGTTGTGGGCTTCCAGAATTTTTTTTCCCAGCCGTTGTCCTTTGATATCAATTTTCATTTCGCCTTCGCGGCGACGTCCGCTCACCTGATCCTTGAGATCATGAAAGGAGTCGACCCGTGATTTTGCTTTGGTGCCGCGGGCTTTAGGCATGCGATTGACCCATTCCAGTTCTTTTTTCAGTAATTTCTTGGCTTTGTCGAACTCCGTACTTTCGATTTCCTTGCGCGTGGCCTTCTTTTCGAGGAAGTCGCTGTAGTTGCCGGAATAGCTGTAGATACGTCCTCCTTCCAGTTCTATGATATGGTCACAGACGCGTTCGAGAAAGTAGCGATCGTGAGTGACCATTAGTAAGGTGAGATTAGGTTGGCTGAGATATTCCTCCAGCCATTCGATCATATCGAGGTCGAGGTGGTTGGTGGGTTCATCGAGGATCAGCAGTTCTGGCTCATCGATGATCAGCTTGGCGAGCGCCAGTCGTTTCTTTTGACCTCCGGAGAGGTTTTTAATCGGCTGTTCGAGTTCGTCAATATTGAGTTTACTGAGGACCTCCTTGATGCGCGCTTCGAAGTCCCAGGCTTTCAGGTCTTCCATCCTGCCGATAGCGGCCTGCACCTCCTGGCTGTCTTCGGGGTGCAACATGGCGCGTTCATAGCGTTTGATGGCCTCAATGAGCGGATTGTCGCTGTTGAAAACAGCTTCCAGCACCGTATTTTCTTCATCAAAACTGGGATCCTGACTGAGGTAACCGATACGGACTTGGCGGTGGACGAAAATACTGGCGGTTTCTCCCTCGGGTTGTTCCTCCCCGGCGATAACCCGCAGCAGTGTCGATTTGCCCGTTCCGTTTTTGGCTACCAGCGCCACCTTTTCGCCCTGATTGATTTGGAGGGAAATGTGATCGAAGAGTACTTTCTCGCCGTAAGTCTTTGTAACGTTCTCTCTAAAGGGAGCTTTTTTACTGAGAAGCATCCCTGCTGATAAATGGGTTATGACAGCGTAGTAGAACCAGAGAAGACCTTCCAAATCAACTTCAGAAGGTCTTCTCAACCAATATCGTTGTCGATGGTCGCTTATAGTACGCTGAAAAATGAGGTTGATCGAAGGACCTCAAGTTTATTTCGGTCCGGATGAGAACTGCCAGATTTTCGAAATCTGGCAGTTCTATACTGACGAAAACCTATGCTACAGCACACTAATTCAGTTGGATCAAATCGTGGATGATATGGATTGTCTCTCTAATGTAAACATCTTTGGAGACCGATTTGATGAAGTCCTCGTTGCGGGCTTCTTTCGATT
>Ga0209938_1001306_pt1 | contig 12707 bp, 13 predicted proteins | sample SalPonR2_C_D1_MG_FD_185708 | JGI IMG/M metagenome (GOLD analysis project Ga0209938, IMG submission 185708) | Salt pond soil microbial communities from South San Francisco under conditions of wetland restoration - Salt Pond MetaG R2_C_D1_MG... ... | reverse complement strand
TGACGTGATCGGCCCAGACCGGACATCCGCGGTGGTCCCCGGTGCCGCGCTGCAGCTTCACCGAACCGGCCATTCATGCCTTGCGCAGCATGATCAAGGGCCCTGGTGTCTGCAATGCGGACAAACTTCACTTGACCTCGCCGCCTGATCAGACGCAAATCAAACAGCTATGAGAACGTCACTAGAGAATTTCCACCGATTTCGAGACACAACCCCAAGGGCCGCTGGGGGAGATATGTCGATGATAGCGCAGGCGTATTCTAATTCAAACGCAGACCATGGGTGGGCCTTAGCAATGAATAACAATTCAAGAGGGATAGGATTTCGGATAATTGGTTATGGGGTAATACACATAGTGCTATGCATAATGTATTTTTGGGGTCGAGAAACTTTCGAGGGTACTCGTCTTTTCCCTCTATTGTTGCCAGTAATAATATTTGGCCCACTCGCGTTCAGTTTGGAAATTTACTGGCGATTTTTAAGAGAAAAATGAGAGCGCTCACGAAAATGGGACATCGGGCTGAGCCCTCCCAAAAAGGACCGTTTGTGGAAGGGTCGCAAGGTCCGCAGTGCGGACAGAGCTACCTTTCGCTGCGAGCACGCCAATGACCGTTTTCGCTATGCCCGCCAAAAACGGTCATTTGTGATCGCAAAAAATCAACTTATACATTAGTAGCGGCTTGCCGAGCTTAGTGGGAGCAATCACCCCACATAGTCCCTCCAAATAAGCGCTAGCAATACAGCCACAGCAATTAGTATTCCTAGGAAAGTTATGATATTCACCCTCCCACCCAAAGAGAGCACAGTGAAGATTGCGGCGCCGGAGACGCCTATGACACTTGCTACGTATGCGGCTCCAAGGCCAGCAAAGGGGATTACGCCAACCTCCCAGTAGCCCGCATAGTAAGAAATAGCGGCAAACATGGCTGCAATTCCAAGCCCCCACACAAATTTCATGTTCCATCCCTTAGTGTATCAACGATCAGGCGGTAACATCTCTGACCCGAAGTAGCAGTGTCAAGCACAATGAGGGACCGACGTTCGAGTGCCGCCACGTGAGCGACGGCTCTGCGAACGAAGTGGAAACTTGCTGCACTTGCGCCAATGACGGCTTTCGATTGCGGTCATAAAACGATCGTTTTGGGCTGAATTTGAGCGCTCTGCCTCTGAGTGCTCAAGGCCGCGGATCAAGGAGTTCCCCATAGTCATAGTTTGGGAGGAAAAAGCCACGGCGCTTTGGAATAGGTCGCGCGCGGAGACTATCTCGGAAGAGGTCATTGGAAACGATTGTTGCTTTACGCTGCTCGGCTAGTTCGACAATTCTTCGATCAGCAACCGTCCCGGACTTTACGATTTCGACTTCGATATCGCCGCCCAGTTTGTTGACCAAATCATCAACGTTCATGTGTTTATCCGCCACCTTAAATCCTATATTGGCGTCAAACACTACAATTGGTGTCGACCCCTCTTTTTTGAGAAAGCGAACAATCGCTTTGACGGCATCTAGGTCGGCAAACCCTTCATCCCCCCAATACGTTACGTTCGAGCCGTCGATTACAGCTACCCGATTATTCCAACGAATAGGGGACTTGTCGACGTGCCGATTTGGAATGGCTTCGCAAGCCATCGCCTCCCAAGTCTTCACCTTCCGGTTTCGGTAGTATGGGGTGCCTTTGGGTCCAGTGCCTGCTTGATAACGTTCATCGCGAAGGTTGTAAGACAATTTCGTAAGGGCATTGGCAGCCTTATATTTGTCTGCCGCCATGCTTCTTAGCCGCTTTTCCGCATCACTACGCTCGTCACACTCGCAGCTCACCCATCCTAACTCCTTCACATGGTAACCGCGGATGCCGGACGTAGTCGTGATCTCAAAGATCGCGCCCCGCTTGACAAGGGCCTCCGTTTCGTCTCGAGCACGATCAATCGCATCTTCTCGGCGCTTTCTCGCCTCTTCTTCTTCGCGCTTACGCCGATCTGCTTCGCTTTCTCGCCCGAAATAGAAGATCGCGGCAACAACAATGACCGCGAGGATGATCCAGAACTCCATGAGTAGCCTCCAGTTCCACTATAACTGCATCCTAAAGAATAAAATATTGTGCCTCTAGCCTTGGTCTTCCCCAAGCGCGTCAGGCGCGTTTCTCTCGGCCTTTGCAGCACGGGCTCATCTTCAGCTTTGAGATGAACTCGGCTCAACCGCTGCCCCAAAGAAAAACCGGACATTTGTCCAACGTGCAGAATCGGTCGAAGTTGGGCTCCAAGCCGCCATTCGCGCGGCGCTCCTGTGGTATGATGACCTTGTCGACATGGTGTCGGCGTCGCGGAGGATGGGGAGGCTTGGAGGAACCACCATGCCTACTGCAAACCTTCCCGCGATCCGCGCCGAACGGCGCGCCTGGAACAAGGGCCGTCTCGTCGGGCAGAAACGCCCGCTCCTGCCGAAACACGTCTGGGCCATTCGGGTGCGCCTCGAGATCGCGAACCGCGCCAGGGATCTCGCGCTGTTCAACATGGCCATCGACAGCAAGCTGCGCGGCTGCGATCTCGTGCAGCTGAAGGTCTCGGACGTGTATTCGGCCGGCCAGGTCAAGGAGCGCGCATCGATCACCCAGAGCAAGACCAGGCAACCCGTGCGATTCGAGATCACCGAAGGGACCCGCAAGTCCGTAGCGGCATGGCTGGACGACCCGGCAATGATCGGGTCGGAACACCTCTGGCCCGGACGCTTCCACGAACGGTTGCACATTTCGACGCGCCAGTACGCCCGGCTCGTGCGAGACTGGGTTACGTCCATCGGCCTCGAGCCAAGTTCCTACGGCACCCACTCGATGCGCCGGACCAAGGTCGCGCAAATCTACCGGAAGACCGGCAACCTGCGCGCGGTCCAACTTCTGCTGGGCCATACCAAGATGGACAGCACCGTCCGCTACCTTGGTGTCGAGCTTGCGGACGCCCTTGCGATCTCGGAGGCGGTAGAGATCTGACCGACCGGGCCGTCCGGCAAGGACGGCCCAAAGCCGACTGTCGCGTCCTTGGAATTGGTGTGCACGGCATTTAACAACAATCACCAGCCTATTTTCTCAGGCCTACTCGTAAGTCAAGCCTGTTCTCCTTTTGGTGCCATCATTCGGCTTAAGCAATGGGCCGGGTCGGACAGGCCGTCATGTGCGCTCCTCGGTCATGGGCGATTGGCAATCTTCGCCCTCGAGTGGTGCCACCGCCTTCGGCAGGGCATCCGGCGCGGGCCGCGTGGATCTCGGCAATCTGCCGCATATCCGGGCATCCTGCCCATCAAATGGACACTTCGCGCAGAAGCCGCTCGCGCTCCACCGTCGCAGCCAGCTCCGACAGGCCTACCTCGCCGCGGTTGAGCACGACGATCTCGTCGGCAAGGTCGTAGGCGAAATCGAAGAACTGTTCGACCAGCACGATGGCGATCTCGCCCTCTTCGCGCAGGACCCGGATCACCTCGCCGATCTGGGTGATGATGTTGGGCTGGATGCCCTCGGTCGGCTCATCGAGCAACAGCACCCGGGGGCGCGCGACGAGCGCGCGGGCAATGGCAAGCTGTTGTTGCTGCCCGCCCGAGAGGTCGCCGCCGCGCCGGTCCTGCATCTCCCGCAGCACCGGAAACAGATCGTAGACGCGATCGGGAATGATGCGGTCGGATTTCGGCAGACAGGCAAAGCCGGTCTGCAGGTTCTCGGTCACCGTCAGCAGCGGGAATATCTCCCGCCCCTGCGGGACATAGGCGATGCCGGTCTGCGCCGCCTGTGCCGCGGTCAGATGATCGAGCGCGTCCCCGTCCAGCGTGATCCGCCCGTCGCTGTAGGGGTGGCGACCGGCGATGGCCTTAAGAAGGCTGGTCTTGCCCACGCCGTTAGTGCCCATCACCGCCGTCACCGCCCCCGGTCGCGCGGTCAGGCTGACCCCGTGCAGGATCTGCGAGGCGCCGTAATGCAGGGTCAGGTTCTCGACGGTCAGCATGACTCAGCGTCCCAGATAGACATCGATCACCTCGCGGTTCTGCGTGACATGATCGATACTGCCCTCGGCCAGCACCGCGCCCTCGTGGAGCACTGTCACCTTGCACCCCAGACGGCGCACGAATTCCATGTCGTGCTCGATCACCACGACCGCACGGGTCCGGGCGGCGCGCTTGAGCAGGTCGGTGGTGTATTCGCGCTCGGCCAGGGTCATGCCGGCGGCGGGCTCGTCGACCAACAGCAGGCGCGGGTCCTGCGCCAGCAGCATCCCGATCTCGAGCCATTGCTTCTGTCCGTGGCTCAGCTCGCCGGCGCGGCGCGGCAGGTCGTCGGACAGCCCGATCTCGTCGGCGAGATACGTGACCCGCGCCTCCGCCTCCCGCGACGGCCGCGACAGCAGCACATCGAGCGGGCCGCGGCTGTCCTTGAGCGCCATGCCGAGGTTCTCGCGCACGGTCTGTTCGTCGAACACGGTGGGTTTCTGGAACTTGCGCCCTATACCTGCGCGAGCGATGGCACTCTCGCTCATCCCCAGAAGCGAGACCGATTTCTGGCCCCAGATCACGCGACCCTCGTCGGGGCGCGTCTTGCCGGTGACGATATCCATGAAGGTGGTCTTGCCGGCGCCGTTGGGGCCGATCACCGCGCGCAATTCCGGCTCGGCGATCGCGATCGAGAGATTGTTGATGGCGCGAAAGCCGTCGAAGCTGACGGAGACGCCGGAGACCTCGAGCAGCGTGGTCATGGCTTTTTCACCAGATAATCGAACAACCCGCCGATCCCGCGCGGGAAGAACAGCGTTACCGCGACGAACCCGAGGCCGAGCAGCACCAGCCACCAGTCGGTCCAGTTGATCCTGTAAAAACCGAGATCGATATCGGGGGCGCCGCCGCCGGTGAACCAGCTCGACAACAGGCTAACCGCCGCGGCCCCGATGACCGCGCCGTAGAGCCTCCCGCGGCCGCCGATGGCCACCCAGACGGCGAGGTAGATGGACGCGATCGGCGCGACCTCGGCGGGGTTGATGATGCCCGCCTGCGGGTAATAGAGCGCCCCCGCGATGCCCGAGATCATCGCCGTGAGGGTGAAGACCGCCAGCTTGTAGCTCTCGACATGGTAGCCGAGGAAGCGCACCCGCGCCTCGTTGTCGCGAATAGCGCGGGTGACCGAGCCGAACTTGTCCGACACGAGCCAGGCAAAGAACACGTAGCCCAGCCCGAGCCCCGCCGCAGAGGCCCAGAAGAACCAGAGCGCCACGGTGGATTGCGGCAGGTCCAGCAGGCCAGGGATGTTCTGCAACCCCGACAGGCCGTTATTGCCGCGCAGACCGGTGTCGTTCTGAAAGAGGTAGAGCGACAGCGCCAGCGTCATCGCCTGCGTGAGGATCGACAGGTAGACCCCGGTGACCCGGCTGCGGAACGCGAGCCAGCCGAACACGAGCGCCAGCAGCCCGGGCACGAGCACCACCATCAGGAGCTGCAGCGGCAGGCTGTGGGCAAAGGTCCAGAGCGCCGGCAACTCATCGCTGCCTACGACGCCGAAGATCTGCGCGGCGATGGCGTCGTCGATCTCTCCTCGCGTCGACGGGATCGCGGCATTGGCAAGCGACTCGATCACGAGCCCCTCGGTGCGCGCATACATGAGCCACATGCCGATGGCGTAGCCGCCCAGCCCAAAGAAGGCGAAATGCCCGAGGCTGAGGATGCCGCAATAGCCCCAGACCACGTCCATCGCCACCGCGATGAGGCACAGGCAGAGCGTCATACCGAGGATCTTGACCATCGAGGTCGAGAGCACGGCCAGCCCGAGCCCCTCGGCCAGCACGGTCACGCCGAGCGTGAAAAGACCGAGCAGGCCCAGCACCCACATGACCGAGGGGTTCTGCGCGAGGAAAGACCGGGGCCGGCCCGCATCCGCAGTCCCGGTCGGATTGCGCCGCGCGTTGCGCGGCGCCGGGGGCGAGGGGGTTTCACCCCCTTGCGCTCCCCCGGGATATTTCTGGCCAGAAGACGTATCGGTCATGCGATCAATCCCCTGCTGCGCGGCCCTTGAGGGCGACGATGCCCTTGGGCCGGAACTGGATGAAGAGAATGACGAAGAGCACCATCCAGGTCTGCGCCGCCAGCGTGTTGGAGGGGTTGAGCCATTCGATCCCCTTTTGCAGGAAGCCGATCATCGACGCCCCCGCCAACGTGCCCCAGACATTGCCGACGCCGCCCACCACCACGGTCATGAAGCTCTGGACGATATAGTTCGCGCCCATCTCCGAGGTCACCTGCGCGTAGAGACCTATGGCCACCCCCGCGATGCCCGCGATCCCCGAACCTAGGCCGAAGGTGAGCATGTTGATGCGGTCGGGGTTGATGCCCATGCTGGCGGCCATCCCGGGATTTTGCGTGACCGCGCGCACCTCGAGGCCGAGCCGGGTGCGCCGCAGGATGTAGAGCAGCACCGCGAGGAAGATAAGCGCCAGCACGAAGATCGCCACGCGGATGGTCGATATGCCGACGATGTCGTTGAGGGTGATGGCCCCGCCCAGCCAGTCGGGCGAGGTGAGCGGACGCGCCTGAGTGCCGAAGATGTTCTTGGCGAGTTGTTGCAGCGCGATGGAGATGCCGAACGTGGCCAACAGCGTCTCCAGCGGGCGGGTATAGAGGTGACGGATCACCAGCCGCTCCATTGCGACGCCCGCGCCGAAGGTCACGGCGAAGGCGAGCGGCAGGGCGATCAGGAGGCTGACGGTGTAGTCGGGGATGAAGATCTGGACGACATAACCGGTATAGGCCCCCATCATGATGAATTCGCCATGCGCCATGTTGATGACGCCCATGACGCCGAAGGTAATGGCGAGCCCGATCGCGGCGAGAAAGAAGATCGACGCGAGCGACAGCCCGTCGAGCACCATGTCGGCGGTCTGGTAGAGCCCAAGCGCGCGCGCGGTGGCGTCGAGCGCGTCCTGCGCCGCCTGCGTGATCTCCGGGTCGGGCTGGACGTAGGCATCGAAAAAGACTTGGTCCGCCACCGCGGTCGCCACCTCAACGGGCGCGGCGCGCGGCGGCACGGTGCCCACCGCTTCGAGCGCTTCATAGGCGCGGGCCCGATTGTCCAGGGTGTCGAGCCGGTGCACGGGCACCCCGCCGACGCGGCCGTCGACAATATGCGCGGCCAGCACCTCGCGCAGGTCCGCGGCCGTCTGACGCGGCGGGGCCAGGCCCGCGGCGACCAGCCGTTCATGCGCCTGTGCCTCGGTGATCTCCTTTCCGATCTCCAGCACGCGGGCGATGTTAATCTCATCCGGCAGCGTTTCGGCGACGCCGGGGCGCGTCTCCGTGAGCTGGTTGAGCACCGCGCGCGCCTCGATGCTGGTGTCGCCGCCGAGCGCGCCGATCGCGTCCAGGCGTTCGGATTTGGTCTCGCCGAACTGCGCCTTGAGAAGCGTCAGAAGCCGCCGCTTACGGGTCTTGAGCGCTGGATCGGTCTCGCCCGCGATGCTCGCCTCGAGCGGCGCGATCTGGCTCGCCTCAGCACTGCGGCCAATCGCGTCGAGCGCGGCCTGTCGGCGGGCGGGATCGGACGCGGTCAGTTCGTGCGGCACCAGCGCCGAAGCAACCGTGCGCCGCACGCCGGCATTGACGCGGATCTGGTCCACGTCGCGGCTGCCCACCTCGGCGACCGCGGCGCCCGTGTCGATATCAATCAAGCGCAGCCCCTCGCCCGCCTCCTCGGCATAGAAGAAGAGCCCGTCCCCGGGGCGCTGATAGACCTCGCGCGCCTGCCATCTGCGCAGGAAATCGATGATTCCGGGAGGCCCGCTGTCCAGAAGATCGTCGATCACCGGACCGATGGTGCGGCGCGACGGATCGGCGATAGCGGACTGGTGCTCCTGCAGTAGCGGTTGCAGCGCGCCCTGTGCCGCCGCCGGGCGCGGCATGAAGAGCGCGGCGCAGGCGATCACGAGGACTGTCGCGGCGCGCGCGAAGAGGGCGATGACAAGCATGGTTGGCCAATCCTGTCGGAAATGATGCGGCGGGCCGCGCGGGAACATCCCCACGCGGCCCCCGGAAGCCTCAGTAATTCGAGGTCATCTGCACGCACGTCTCGGTCTCGGTGTTGTACATCCCACAGCCAAGCTCTTGCCAGTCGCTCTTGAGCGGGGCGCTGTCGGACAGGTGGTCGGTCCAGGCGTCGCCGGGCACTTCCTCGGTCTGGCTGATGATGTCGAACTGTCCGTCATCGCGAATCTCGCCGATCAGGACCGGCTTCGACAGGTGGTGGTTCGGGTTCATCACGGCCGTGCCACCGGTCAGGTTGGGGAATTCCTGCCCCCACATCGCTTCGCGCACCGCGTCGACATCGGTGGTACCGGCTTCTTCAACGGCGTTCACCCACATGTTGAAGCCGATGTAATGCGCCTCCATCGGGTCGTTGGTCACGCGGTCCTCGTCGTCGATGAAGTCGTGCCAGTTCTCGATGAAGGCCTCGTTTTCCGGCGTGTCGGCAGACATGAAGTAGTTCCATGCCGCAAGATGGCCGACGAGCGGGCCGGTATCGAGGCCGGAAAGCTCTTCCTCGCCCACCGAGAAGGCAACCACGGGGAGGTCGAACGAATCGATGCCCTGCGCCGCGAGTTCCTTGTAGAAGCCGACATTGGCATCGCCGTTGATGGTCGAGATCACGCCCACCTGTTTGCCCGAGGCCCCGAGCGCCACCACGTCCGACACGATCGTCGCCCAATCCGAATGGCCGAAGGGGGTGTAGTTGACGAAGATGTCCTCGTCGGCGATGCCCTTGGACTTGAGGTAGGAGTCGAGGATGTTGTTGGTGGTTCGGGGATAGACGTAGTCGGTGCCCAGAAGCGCGAAGCTCTCGACCCCCAGCTCCTCGAGGAAATAATCCACCGCCGGGATCGCCTGCGTGTTGGGCGCGGCGCCGGTGTAGAACACGTTCTGGGATGATTCCTCGCCCTCGTATTGCACGGGGTAGAACATCAGACCGTTGAGTTCCTCCAGCACCGGCAGGGCCGATTTGCGGCTGACAGAGGTCCAAGAGCCGAAGATCACGTCGACCTCGTTCACGGTCAGCAGCTCGCGCGCCTTTTCAGCGAACAGCGGCCAATCGGAGGCAGGATCGACGACTACCGGCTCGATCTCGCAGCCCAACAGGCCCCCCTTTTCGTTCTGCTGCTCCACGAGCATCAGCATCACGTCCTTCAACGTGGTCTCGGAAATCGCCATGCTGCCCGACAGCGAGTGCAGCACGCCCACCTTCACGGGGCAGTCCTGCGCGAATGCGGGGGCCGCAAGAAGCGCTGTCGTCGCGGTCAGGCCGCCAAGTAAAGTATTACGTTTCATATCGGTATTCATCTCCAGTGTTGGTATTGCTTGCGCTACACCACCGACTCTGTGCCGGATGCTTCGCAGGAACTCAGAACCGCGCTCATGGGCCTGTCCCATACTCGCTCAGCCAAAATGATCCGGACGATATGCGGAATGCAAAGGCGCGCCGACCGCAAAGCCGGTCCGGACCAATGATCTGACGGAATTTGTTGCAACTACGTGGCGTAACGCCCGGTTTTTTGGCACGACAAAAAACGGCTCGAAGTGACGACCGCAGATGTCACCCTGCGCGGGTCTTACACGAGCGCTCACAGCGATCATCGAGTACGCCATTGTACAGCCCAAAAGGGCTCTCGTCCGCCGCGTTGGCCAGAAGGACGATCCTTAAAGCGGTCAAGTTTATAAAGCTTTGTTTGCAATAGTTATTTCCTGAGCCGACCTACGCTTCGATCAAGTACGAGTTTTTCAACATAATACGCCCACCATGTCGAATGCCGCACTCTTGAAGGTCGGCCCGCACAGTGGCTGACATCGGTCATCTGGCGATTGCGCTCGTGATAGTTGTCTCCTGACGGCAAAGCTGGCGCACAAAGAGCAAAGTGGCCGGTTTTTACGCCGCCCGCAGCAGGACTATCCCGCCGCAAAGTGGCCGACTTTTGCACCGCCGTTTCAATCGACCCATTGAGCACATGTCCACGAAGGCGGCCATGGCATTCAGCTTCTGGGCTGGGCCCTGCCGTTGGCAGGCAACTGTTCAATTGCGGCACGCGCCCAGCGTCGGCACGTATCGATGTGGGTCGCAGCCTTTCCCAATCTGATCTTTTGACATTCTCCACCTGGTACGCCGCCGCATCTGCATCGTGGTGGGTTATGTCGTTCTCGACGGGTGGACCTCACCTGTGCCCGACCGCTGGGTCTCGATCAAGGTCATGCCGGAATGGCACGGGCCCTACTACTACCCCCACAGCGATTACCTGCTCGATCAGCTGTCCGCTGTGCGCAGCTCCAAGGGGGGCTGGATGGCCGATAGCGTCCTCACGTGGCGTGATGGCTGCGCGGAGGCTCCCGCGCCTCTGTGTGCCGCTCCCATGGCTCATGTGAGCCTTTCCGCCTGATCCCCTATCCCAACGAAACTCCGACACGAGGAAATTGACCATGACTGACCAGACCATCATCGAGAAGATCAAGGCGCTGCGCGCGAAGGCTGCGGACGAGGCGTCGACCGAGGCGGAAGCGATGGAGGCGGCCTCAATGGCCGCCCGCCTGCTCATGAAGCACGAAATCAGCGAGGCGGATCTTGCCGCGGCCGAGACGGGCGACGACGGGTCCGGCGTGACGCGCGACGGTTTTGACAGCGGCAACAAGACCCTGCCGCTTGTGCTCAAGGGCACCGGCGTCGCCATTGCGGCGCTGACGCAGACGCAGGGTTACGCGGACGGCGGCACGATGAAATTCGTCGGGCTTGATGCTGACGTGGAAATGGCGCTCTACATGACCGAGCTGGTCAAGGGCGCGCACGATCGGGTTTGGCAGACGTATCGGCGCGAACAGATGCCCGCTGGCCTGTCGCGCCGCGAACAGAACGCGCACCGCAACGGCGTGACGGTCGGGTTTGCCAATGCGCTGAGCAAGCGGATGCGGGATCTGGCCGCCGAGCGCGAGGCGGCGCAGTCCGGCGGCACGGGAACGGCGCTGGTGGTGCGCAAGGGCGACCTGATCAAGGATTTCCTGCGCAACGATGGCGTGATGCTGCGCCAGCATCGGGCGTCGCGTCGCCGCTGTGACAGCGGGGCGACGTCCTACGGGGCCGAGGCGGGGCGCAACGTGAACCTTGGCCGGCCCGTTGCGGGCGGCGGGTCGAGCGCGGCGCGCATCGGCTGACACGCGACGCTGATTGCCGCCCATGGGGCCGCTCCTGATCGGGGCGGCCTTTTTCATGCTGTGCGGGTGATCTGGCAACAGATCCGGCCGTCCTCGATGATCGCCTCAGCTGCGAATTTGCGGCCGTATCGCTTGCCGGCCCAACAGTATTGCCGACTCATGCCGTAGGTATCTTTGCCCGGGACGGTAAAGCTATCGCCCACGTCGAGTTCGAGCCACGGGTATTTGCGCGGCCGTCCGCGACCTCGGGGCGGGTTTTTATCATTCTGCTGCATGGGTGTTCTCCTTGCGGTTGGCACGCCGGATGGCGTTCAGGTCGTTTCTGACTGTGTCGACGCGCAGGCCGGTCTGGCGAGCGATAGCGGTCATGCCGTGGCCTTGGGTCATCAGGCGCATGACGGTTGCCCGACGGGCGCAGATTTCCGGGCTGGATCCCTTGCGGCGACCGCGGTTGCGCAGACCGCCCAGGCGCCCGGCTTCGGCCTTGGTCATGGTCATGCCTCGCTCCCCCTGTCCATCCGGGTGCCAATCCCAGCTTCTCGAAGGATTCTCTCGGCTTCCTCTTTGCGCTCGGGGTTGATCTCGCGCGCCTTGGCCCTGCGCTCTTCGGCGGCCTGTCGCTCTTCGGCTGTCATGGGGCGGTGTGCTGGCCCGCTTGCAGGCTTGGGCAGCATCGCTTTGGCGATCTGATACACGGCGCCCGGGGTGGGCTTTCGGCGCGGTTCGGTGCGCTGATACTGGATGCATGCGCGCTGAATGACGTCTTGCGGCAGATCCTGGAGCACGTCGGCCCAATCGGCGGCGATAGCCTCGGAAAGCATCTCGTCGTCGTCTTCGCGCCAGTAGTGGCTGAGCAGCGTCAACGCCCGGCCACCGATCCACTCACGATGAGATTTAATCGCGGTTCGCGCCTCGGAGGAAGGCCTCGATGCGCTTGCGGGATTTGCTGGAAGATTGTTCATAGCGAACTCCGTTTCGCTGCTGGTCCTGGGGTGCGGGTTCGAGCCTGGGCGCGGCCAAATCCCTCGCCAGCTCCGTCATTGCTGGTGTGAAGTATCGGAAGCTCTTGGGCGGTCCGCCTGTCTTCTTGCCCATGACCTCGCGGACCTGGCGCAGGATCTGCATCTTGCTCAGGCCGAGATCGTGCTGCCACCTCTGCGCTTCGGCCATGTCGGCCTGCGTTCCGGCAATGCGTCCTCCGGGCGTGATGCCTTGAGGGTCGAGACCCATGGCGCGGCACAGCGTTTCCCGCCACGTGTCGACCGGCGTTTCGGCTGGGGGTGTGTTACATGGTGCGTCAGATGGCGGATCGGGATCGGCCTCGCGTGCGCGTGCGTGCGCGTCACCACCACCACCATTTGGCTCGGGTTCGGGATCGGGTTCGGGTTCGGGTTCGGGGGATCGATACCGTATCGATAGGGTATCGATTGCGGCCGCGAGATCGGGGCTTTCCCCTACGAAGCGGGAGTTAGAAATTTCCCTCAAAAGCAATAACTTAATACGGCAA
>Ga0209938_1001291_pt1 | contig 12820 bp, 15 predicted proteins | sample SalPonR2_C_D1_MG_FD_185708 | JGI IMG/M metagenome (GOLD analysis project Ga0209938, IMG submission 185708) | Salt pond soil microbial communities from South San Francisco under conditions of wetland restoration - Salt Pond MetaG R2_C_D1_MG... ... | reverse complement strand
GCTCGCCGCGTGTCTCACGCGCAGACTCCTCTCCGTGGTTCAACCATTGCTTCACAGGGAGGTGAGGCCATGAAGAGACTGATATTGTTTTGCGCGGTTTTCGCGCTGTTTCTGATGGGTCGGGAGGCAATCGCGACGACTCTCCAGCCCTGGCAAGGGGATCCGATGCAATTGGACGGAGAGATGATCGTGGACGACAGCATACTGTGCACCGGCAGCGGCTGCGGTCCGCTGCTGGATTCGCTCAGGCAGGAATACCAGATGGATCTCTATATGCTGCTGAATCAGCCCTCGACGCTCAACGAGACACCGACTTATACGCTGGCCGTCTCCACCGAGCAGCTCTGTGAGAGGTTGGAAGACTCGAAACCGAAGGGGTGTTCTTCCTCAGGTCCGCCGTCGGTACCGGGTTACGATCCGACCTGGAAACCGAACGGCTGTGGCGTGGGCGGGTGGAAGGATGCCGCGATTACTTTGGTTGCCGATCTCGGCCTGCGGTACTTCACAGGAGAACTGGATGCACCGTTTCCGGGCGTAAGCTTTCAGAACGCCTGTAACGCGCACGACGAGTGCTATGGCCGGCAATCGGGAAAGCTCACATGCGACGGCTTCTTTCGGCTGGCGATGACCGAGGCCTGCGACGCAGGAACGCTGGGCGACGTGCGCGAGATCTGTTACGGGGCCGTCTCGGCTTATCATGCCGCGGTCGTCAATCATGGCGAGTCGGCTTACGAGGCCGCCGGGGAGGCCTATGCGTGCGCCCAATGGCACCAGGCCATGGAAAGTAACGAGTGCGAGACGTGAACGAGCAGGCGGGTGATTCCAAGTGAACCGCAAGTTATTGACAACTTTTGTGGCTGCACTCTTACTCTCTCTGGCGACAATGGCGTGGCTGCAATCACAGGAATCCGAGGGGGAAAAGCCTCCCTATGAGGATCTCGCCTCGTCGGCCACGACACTGCCTGGCGTAACTGCAGGCCGTAACCAGTCCGACCGCGCAGCGGATTCTGCGAAACAGGGGACTGAGAATGCAGTAACGGCAGTCAGACGGGAGCGGCTAGCGGGTCAATCGTCGAACGTCCGCGCAAGCACGTTCGACGATCTGCTCAACACTTACGATTCCCTCGAGCGTTCCCGATTGGAACACTTCAATCGGCAATACGACGACGTGATCACTTTTGGCTCCCAAGAGGAGTTCGATTGGCTCGCGTCGAATGGCTACCCGCTTCCGGCCGAGATTCTCGGCGCCGCTGCCATGTCACTCGCGGAACTGCGGGAGATTGCGGAGGGAGGAGACGAGAAGGCCGAGTTTCTCTACTTCGACCGACTCAACCAGGAACTGGCCCGTGCGCGTGACAGGCATACAGGTGCCGGACTCGATCCGGCCACCGTCGGGGAGAGTCGGGAATACATGGAAGCGTTTGTCGCCGCGGATACGTACCGCCGAAGAATCGCGGATAACGCTTCTCCCTTCACGGGTTATGCATTGGCGCGATTCTACGAGGAAACCTTGCAAAATCCGTATGCTGCGGTCGCCGCTCTATACCTCTCGGGCAGCCGTGGCGACCATGTGGCTAACACTGCAGCCGATCAGCTGCTGCGAAGGTACCGCATTGGCAGGGAGGCCAGAGACGCCCTGGCGTCCTACACACTAGTCCTGAGAGATCGTGATCACGGCTATTACCAGGCCGCTCCGCGGCCAGGTGGAAGTCAGTAACTCGGATCGTACATCGTCGCCTCGATCGCCGACCGGAGATCCTCCGGGACGGGGTCGAGGCGGGCGATGCCGTCATCCAGCGCCCGTTCCACGACGGTGGTGGCGATGGCGGCCGATATCTGGCGGATGCGGGTGAGCGGCGGATACAGCGTGCCGGCCTCCAGGTCTTTCTCGCTGATGAGGTCCGCGAGGGTCCGAGCGGCGGTGAGGAACATCGTATCCGGTATGCTCGTGGCCCCGGCGAAGACCGCGCCGAGCCCGATGCCGGGAAAAATATAGGCGTTGTTGCCCTGGCCCGGCCGGTAGAAGCGCCCGCCCCAGGTCACCGGCTGGAAGGGGCTGCCGCTGGCGAAGATGGCGCGGCCGTTGCTCCACGCGTAGGCCTCTTCGGCGGTGCACTCGGCCCGCGAGGTGGGATTGGAGAGGGCAAAGATGACCGGCCGCGGGTTGATGCGGGTCATCAGCTCGACGATCTCGCGGGTGAACGTCCGCGGCGCTCCGGTGGCTCCGATCAGAACGTGGGGGCGGTGCTCTTCCACGGCGCCGAAGAAGTCGGCGGGCGCGCTGTCGGCGGCATAGTCCACCAGTGTTTCCGGTATATCGGTGCGCTCGCGGGTGATGAGGCCCTTGCGATCCACGAAGCGGATGCGGCTGCGCGCATCCCCTTCCGGCACACCCTCCTCAACCAGTGACGACACCATGAGGTCGGCGATACCGGCCGCAGCGCTGCCCTTGCCCAGGAACATGACCCGCAGGTCCCGGAACGGGACGTCGGTGATACGGGTGGAGGCGATGACGCCGGCCAGCGCCACGGCGGCCGTCCCCTGGATGTCGTCGTTGAAGCAGAGAACGTCATCCCGGTAACGCGCCAGCAGCGAGCGCGCATTCTCGGTGGCGAAGTCCTCGAACTGGATCAGCGCATCCGGATAGGCCGTCTGCACCGACCGGACGAACTCCTCCAGCAACTCCATGTACTCCGGCCCGCGCAGGCGGCGGCGGCGCAGGCCGAGGTACAGGGGGTCGTCCAGCAGGGTCTCGTTCTCGGTACCCACGTCCAGCATCACCGGCAGGCACTGCTCGGGCCGGATGCCGGCGCAGGCGACGTACAGTGAGAGCTTGCCGATGGGGATGCCCGCGCCGTTGCCGCCGAGATCCCCCAGGCCGAGCACCCGCTCGCCGTCGGTCACGACGATCACCCGAATGTCTTTCTTTTCCCAATTGTCCAGCAGCTTCGGTATCTGTCCCTTGTCCTCCGGCGTGATGAACAGCGCGCGGGTATGGCGGTAGATGTGCGCGAACTCGAGGCAGGCCTCACCCACAGTCGGCGTGTAGATGATGGGCATGATCTCTTCGATGTGATCGATGACCGTGCGGTAGAACAGCCGCCGGTTTCGACCCTGCAGCGCCCGCAGGAAGATGTAGCGGTCGATGTCGCTGGACTGGCGCCGCAGGTTCTCCAGCACGCGGGTGATCTGCATCTGCTGGGTGGAGATGGCCGGCGGCAGCAGCCCGCGCAGCCCGAGGCGCTCGCGCTCCTGCGCCGTGAATGCGGTGGACTTGTTGATATCCGGATCCCGCAGGACGTCGATGCCCCGGAGGTGCGCCTTGTTCTCCATACGTGCCTCGCGTTGGTGTGCTCGTCAGCTCTTGAGCGGCTGCCGTCGCCAGTATGTCAGTGATCGCCACAGCCATTCCACGGGGCCGAAGCGGAAGTTCTGCAGCCAGATCGGGCTCAGCCAGAGCTGCAGGCCGATCACGGCCGCCACGAAGGCCATCTGCCAGAACCGCGGTACGGTGCCGTAGAGGCCGAGACCATAACCGTAGAAGACGGTGGTGAGTATCAGGGAATGCATCAGGTAGTTGGTGAGCGCCATCCGGCCGACCGCCGCGAAGCGGCGCATGAGCGCGACCAGGGCGCCGGACTGCACGATGCGCATCACCAGCCCGACATGGCCGAAGGCCACCAGGATGCTGGCGAAGTAGTTCGGGATCATGCCGACGCGGAAAGCGTACAGGCCGTCGAACTCATGCTGCCAGAGATTCCAGCCGCTGAAAGCGGCAAGGGGCAGCCCCACACCGTAGCCGACCATCATCATGCGGCGATAGAAGCCCGGGCTGCGCCGCGCCGAGAATACCCCGAGTTTCATCAGCGCCATGCCGATCAGCATGAGCCCGCCCACGCGCCAGAGTGCGAAGGCGATCGCGCCCTGGAACTGCATGCTGGCGACCATCGGCGCGCGGTGCTCGACGATCTCGCCGTAGCTGCCCCGGTAGGCGTCCAGATCCGCCTGCACGTCCTCGGCCGTTGGCGCCACGAACGAGCGCATGGCTTCCGCCGCCTCCAGCCGCGCCGTCTCTTCCGCACCGAGCGGCTCGCCGGCATCTCGCTGCGCCTGCAGGGGCTGGATGGCCGCCTGCTCCTCTTCCATGTACTCGGCGCCGGCGTAGTTCATCAGCAACGAGATCGGCAACAGCAGACAGGCGACGACGATCAGCGTGCGCGGCGCCCGGCGGCGCAGCGGATACAGCAGCATGCCGACCAGCGCGTAGTGGAACAGGATATCGCCGAACCAGAGCAGGTAACCGTGGGCTGCGCCGATCAGGAGCAGCCACAGCTGGCGCCGGTAGAAGATGCCGGCGAAGCCGGCCCCGCGCTCCTCGGCCCGGCCGGCCATGAGCACGACACCCGCGCCGAACAGCATCGAGAAGATCGTCATGAACTTCTGATCGAACAGCAGGTGGGTGAGGAACCAGGTGCCGAGGTTGTACCACTCCTGGCCGCCCATGATCAGCGGATTCGTGTAGGCGGCGAACGGCATCGCGAAGGCATAGACGTTCATCACCAGGATGCCGAGCACGGCCACGCCGCGAAGGGTGTCGATGGCCGTGATGCGCTCGGCGGCGGTGACGGGCCCCGCCTCCCGCGGCTTCTCCAGGTCGTCCATCGCCCCGCCCGGGGGTACCCGCGTCTCGCTCATGACCGTCTCCCTGCCGCGCCGGACCCGCCCGGACTGGCTCGCATTCTACTGCCCGGGCCCATCGCGGGCATCCGTGGATGTGATCCGGCTCACACCGGCGACCGGGAAGCCGGTATAGCCTTGCCCTTATTCTGTTCAATCGCTCGCCGGGACGCGGGCACGGAGTGACCATGAAGACCCTGAGGATTCCCGCTCTTATCGCTCTCCTCGGCCTCGCCGCCGCGGCGCCCGCCCAGGCCGACGACGACCTCTGGTTCGGCATCCGGGCCGGCACGCTCGGCCTCGGCGTGGAAGCCACCTGGCGCCCGGTGCCGTATCTCGACCTGCGCGGCGGGCTGAACCGGTTCAGCTTCGACGATGACGGCTCCGAGGCCGGCATCAACTACGACGGCGAGTTCGATCTGAACACCTGGTACGCCACCCTGAACCTGCGCGCGCCGATGACGCCGTTCCGCCTGACGGCCGGCTACTTCTCGAACAGCAACGAGGTGAACCTCGCGAGCCGGGACGGCAGCACGATCGAGATCGGCGGCACGGTCTATCCCGTCGATCAGGTGGGCACACTCAACGCCGCAGTGACTTTCGACAGCGGCGCACCCTATGCCGGCGTCGGCATGGACTTCCGCATCTTCGACACCGTCGGCCTGAGCCTGGACGTGGGCGTGCTGTTCCAGGGCGAACCCCAGGTGGGTTTCACCGCCAGCGGCCCGATCGCCGACGTGCCCCAGTTCCAGGATGACCTGGAAGCCGAACGCCAAGAGCTGGAGGCCGAACTCGAGGACTACGACCTCTACCCGGTGGCCATGCTCGGCTTCCACTGGAACTTCTGATCGACATGCCGCTCGGCCGGCGCCGCGACCTGCCGGCACCGCTGCAGGCGGGCGCTGCGGCAGCCCGGCTGGCGTCCTGACCGCGGCGCAGACGAAAAAAAAGCCGAGCCCCTCGCGGGACCCGGCTTTCACAACGCCGTCGTTGAAACGGCTGGGGGATCGACTCGGTCGCCTGGCCTGTCAGGCCGCCTTGCGGCCGCTCAGCCACTGCTCGAGATCGTCGGCACCGCCGATCAGCTCGCCGTCGATGAACACCTGCGGGAAGGTGGTCGCCTTGGCGACGGCGCGCAGCGTGCGGTCCGTATAATCCCGGTTCAGCAACAGCTCTTCGTAGTCGATGCCGGCGTCGCGGAGCCGTGCCTTCGCTTCGGCACAGAACGGGCAGCCCTTGCGCGACAGGATAGTCACGTCGTGGGGCTTCTCCGCGCTCGGCGCGATGTACTCCAGCATAGTGTCGGCGTCGGAGACCTCATAGGGGTCGCCGGGCTTCTCCGGCTCCACGAACAGCTTCTCGACCTTGCCGTCGCGCACCAGCATGGAATAACGCCAGGAGCGCTTGCCGAAGCCGAGGTCGTCCTTGTCGACCAGCAGGCCCATCTTCGAGGTGAACTCGCCGTTGCCGTCCGGCAGGAAGCGGATGTTGTAGGCCTTCTGGGCCTCCTGCCACTCGTTCATCACGAACGCGTCGTTGACCGAGACGCAGATGATCTCGTCGACGCCGTGCTTCTTGAACGTGTCGGACAGCTGGTTGTAGCGCGGCACGTGCGACGAGGAGCAGGTGGGCGTGAACGCGCCCGGCAGCGAGAAGACCACCACGGTCTTGCCGTCGAACAGCTCACTCGAGGTCCGGTTGACCCACTCGTGTCCCTCGCGCGTGCGGAATGTCGCGTCGGGTACTCTCTTGCCTTCCATCGATGTATCCATTGGTTTCCTCCTGGTTTCCGGTTCGGGTCATGGCCCGTGTTTCGAATCGGTTTCTCGTTTGTGCTCGTCGCTTGACCTTCAGGCCGCCTCGTCTTTCAGCAGGCTGCGGAGCATCCACGCATTCTTCTCGTGAATCTGCATGCGCTGCGTCAGCAGATCCGCCGTCGGCTCGTCGTTGGCCTTGTCGACGATCGGGAAGATCTGGCGCGCCGTGCGCACCACGGTCTCCTGGCCGATCACCAGCTGCCGGATCATCTCCTCGGCATCCGGGCTGCCGGTTTCTTCCTCAATCTCCGTGAGCTTTGCGAACTCGCTGTAGGAACCGGGCGCCTTGACGCCCAGGGCGCGGATGCGCTCGGCGATCTCGTCGACGGCCTGAGCGAGCTCGGTGTAGTGCTCCTCGAACAGCGTGTGGAGCGCGGCGAACATCGGCCCCGTCACGTTCCAGTGATAGTTGTGCGTCTTGAGATACAGCGTGTAGCTGTCGGCGAGCAGTCGCGACAGCCCGTCTGCAATCTCCCTGCGGTCTTTCTCTTCGATTCCGATGTTGATGGTCATGATTCGTCCTCCTTCGATATTCCCTATCATAAGGACCGCCATTGATAATGAAAATGGAATATTTATATAATAGTGATCGAATTATTGAATATAACGGCCGGACCTCCCTTTCATGGCTACCAATCTCCCCAGCGTCAAACAGTTACGTTACTTCGTGGCACTCGCCGAGCACGGCCATTTCGGCCGTGCCGCCGACGCCTGCCATGTCTCCCAGTCCGCTTTCAGCGTCGGCATCCAGGAACTGGAGTCGGCGCTGGACGTGCAACTGGTCGACCGCACCAACCGGCAGGTCACCATCACCGCCATCGGCCGGGAGGTGGCGGAGCAGGCCCGCCTTTGCCTCAGAGATCTGGAGTCACTCGTGCAAATGGCAAGGGTGGGCCAGAAACCGTTGTCCGGACCCCTGCGCTTGGGCGTCATCCCCACCATCTCGCCTTTCCTGCTGCCCCGGGTGCTGCCGCTGGTGCGCCAGAGCTTCCCGGAGCTGAAGCTGTTTCTGGTGGAGGATCTCACCGAGAAGCTGCACCACAAGCTCCTGTCCGGGGACATCGACCTCATGCTGTTCGCCGTCCCCTACGAGCTGCGCAATGTAGAAACCGAGCCGCTGTTCCGGGACCGCTTCCTGCTCGCGGCGCACCGCGAAACCCGTCTCGTGGACCCGGAGAACTACCGCTACAACCGCCTGCACGCCGACAGCGTGCTGCTGCTCGAGGAGGGCCATTGCCTGCGCGAGCACGCCATCGACGCCTGCCGCATCCGCAGCTCCGAGAAAGTGAGCCGCTTCGCCGCCACCAGCCTGTTGACCCTGATAGAGATGGTGGACGCCGACCTCGGCATCACCTTTCTGCCGGAGATGGCCAGGGACTCGGCGCTGCTGAGCGCGACCGGGGTCGGACTCTGGCCCATGGGCGAGCGCTCCTACCGGGAGATCGCCCTGGGCTGGCGCCGCGGCAGCGCCCGCGCGGACGAATTCCGCGAGCTGGGCGCCTTCATCACCGACAATCGCCAGACCTGACGGCCCTCGCCTGCACCGGGCAATGCCCGCCCTTATGTCGAGTCGGGCCTCGCCGGGCTGCGCAGGCCACTAGAATCCGGGGGCATAACAAGAACAACGAGGCCAAGCCATGACCTCCCGGAACGACCGCACGGATACTAGCGGGCAGCGCGACTACTACCGCATCCTCCATGTCCAGCCCGACGCGCCGCTGGAGGTGATCCGCTCCAGCTACCGCACGCTGATGCAGCGGATGCGCGCCCATCCCGACCTGGGCGGCGACAACCGCCGGGCCGCAGCCCTGAACGAAGCCTGGTCGGTACTGCGGCACCCGGAGAAGCGGGCGTCATACGATGCTGCCCGCGGCGCCGCCGGCGCCTCGCGCCGGCGCAGCCGGCACGAGCCGCGCCCGGCGGCAGCCTGCCTGTTCTGCGGCACGGAGCGCGGCCACCTCGGCGCGCCTGAAGCCGGCGAGCGCTGCAGCGAGTGCGCCAGCCCGCTCGCGCCGGCCGACCGCAGCCGCCTGGAGACGCGCGGTCAGCGGGCCATCGCCCGGATCCGCCGCTCGCAGCCGATCACCTTCCTCGCGACCTGGCCGCAGCACTTCCCCATGACGGGACGCATGCACGACGTCTCCCTGCACGGGCTGAAGTTCGTCACCCGGCAGGCACTGTCCGCCGGCCAGATCATCCGCATCGACTGCGACATCTGCCGGGCCGTCGCCCGGGTGGTGGCCGCGCAGCCGGCGGTGGATTCGGGTGGCAGGCAATGGCTGGTACGTGCGGAATTCCTTACGCTCGATCTCGAGCGCACGGTCGGGGCTTTCGTCTGCGAGACCGCCTGAAGCCTCAGACGCAGACCGTGACCATGCCGAGAGCGAGCCAGAGCACTGCGGCCCGCCGCACGACCGCAAGCAGCGTGTCGCCGAGCCGGCGCGTGAGTCCCCCGATGGCGAGGTCGTGCACCCGGGTATCGATCTGCTCCCGGTGCAGCTCGTACGCCGCATCGGAGGAATCCAGGTAGCCCTCCGGCAGGAGCACCAGCCCGTCCCCGCTGAATTCCTCTTCCCCGGCAGAAGGCGATACGACTCTCTCGGCCATGGATAAACCCTAGCGCAGGCAGCCGCTTGGCGCCGTGAGCGTCATCACAGTAGCGGGATGGTCGGCGGCGGCCGCTGGACACGGTCCGCGCGAAGCGCGACAGTCGGGGCCATGGAGAGCAACGACCTGCGCTGCTGGCGCTGCGGCGCCCCGCTCGCGAAGCTCACCCTGCCGCTGTCGCGGCTGGACGAGTGCCCGGAGTGCAGCATCCCGCTGCACGTGTGCCGGATGTGCGTCCACTACGATCCGTCCGTTACCCGCCAGTGCCGGGAGGACGACGCCGAGGAGGTGAAGGAGAAGGAGCGGCCGAATTTCTGCGACTATTTCCGGCCCTCGGCCACGGCCTTCAAATCCGGCGCCATCGACGCCGAACGGCGGGCGCAGCGGGAGCTCGACAACCTGTTCGGCGGCACCCCTGAGCACGGCCCGGCCGAAGACGGCGGAGAGGATCCCCTGGACGACGCCGAGGCACTGTTCCGCAAGGAGTAGTGCGGGCGACGCAGGCGGCGGAGCCCGCCGCCGCCCTCAGCGGCGCTGTCGCCGCTTCCGCTTTCCCTTGCCGGGCGCGTTGCGGCCCGGCTCGTCCGTGCCGCCCCACTTCTCGCGATGCGCGGCTGCCGCCTGGGACTGCACCGAGGCGTGGCGGTTGGACAGCAGCAGGGAGTCGGGCGAGCACACGCGGGCCTTGATCAGGCCCAGGTCGGCGGCGGCGTCGAACAGGCTCGGATACCACCGCTCCCACTTGGGCAGTAACGCTTCCACCTGTTCCCTGAGGCTCGCACTCATCGCAGCCATCCTCCTCGACCGTCCCCCGGAATCTATCCCAACGCTCCCGCCAGAGGAAGGGCGGGCATCGCGGCACCGGGCATTGAAAGGGCAATTAAAAAGGGCCGCATCGCTGCGGCCCTCCGTGAGTGGGGCGTCGTCAACCCCCGGGTATCTTCCGTACCCTGGGCCTCACTGCGACAGCGAAGGCTGCTCCACTGTCACTGCGAAAACCCGGGGCTGGAACGACACTCCCAATTTCTCACTAGACATTGGATCACCTCCTTTCAGTTATGGGCCGAGCCGACAGCATCCAACAAATACGGCCGGATTCCAAGCGCTGCGGCAAAAAACGCGGACCCGGTCACGAGCGGCGATTAGACAGAATCTAGTCGCTGCCGATGTCCAGCTTCGTGAACTTGGTGCCTTCCAGCGTCAGGTTGTACATCAGGCCCTTGCTGCCGAACACGAAGCCAACCACCGGGTCCTTGATATTTGCGGTGTCGATCGTCTTGCCGGCACCCAGGTCGATCAGCGCGACCGAGCCGTCCACGCCCACCTTGAAGCCGGCGCTGTCGCGGAACTTCGCCAGCGCCTCCTGCGTCATGAAGGCGATCACGATGCTCTTGGCCTGGGCGCCGAGCTGGAAACCGAAGGAACCGGCTGCGGTGGAGTAATAGTCCACCGTCTTGCCGCCGACCCTGAGCGCGCCCTTGCCGTACTCGCCGCCGATGCCGATGCCGGCCTTGATGACACGGGGAAACACCAGGATGCCGGCGGCGTTGTCCAGAAACACCTCCGCGCCGTTCACCTCGGACTTGAAGCGGGCGAGCGCCTGGTCGACGTCGGCATCGATCTCTGCGGCACTGTCCGCCAGCGCCGACTGCGCGGGCCAGCAGGCCGCGACCAGGATGAGCGGAAACAGTCTCGGGATTCTCATGGCACAGACTCCTCGGGAGGAAAGCGCCGGAATTCTAGCAGCAACCCCTGAATCCGGCCTTAACCGCCCCGGCAGCGGCATCCCGGCGTGTGAAGCGATTCTCAGAATTTCCGGCGCTCGGGCGGGCATAATGCAGGCAATATGCGCGGACACAGCGCGGGGTATGGCATGGCACAGGGATCGGACAAGCCCGGAAAAGGAGACACCGTCAGGCTCGCACGGCCCGGCGGTAAGGTCGGACTGGACGAGCGCGGCCACGCGGTCTGGGTGGGCGACGTGAAGACGGGCCGCTTCGAGCTGATGAACACGCAGACCGTGGAGGCGCTGATCCACCAGGGCGACCCGAATCTGCGCGAGGAGATGGATCGCCTGGCGGGTGACGGCGCGGAGGGCGTGGTGGCCAGAGAGAAAGACACGGGCCACTTCCGCATCCTGGAGACCGAGAGCCTCGAGGCCATGATGAACCGCCCGGTCGCGGGACGCGAATCGGTGGCGGTCGGCGGCCGCAACATCGACGAGCTGGAGCCGGAGCCGGACGAGGCAGGCAACGAATTGCAGCTGGTCAGCACCCAGATGCTGCGCCAGATCCTCGGCAAGGACGTGACCGAGGCGGACGAGGGCGACGAGGACGCACCGGAGGCGGCTTTCTTCGACCCCTACGACAGCACGCCGAAAAAGAAATAGATCGGCCGTTCCGTCGGGTTATTCCTTCGGCCCATTTCATAGGCCCATTTCATCGGTCTGTAATACGAGCCCGCTAGTATCAATCCCGGTTCGGGGAATCACCCATACCCGTTCCAGGCTGCGGACCCCCCACCCCGACACCCGCAGCCGACCCGTCCGGCACGCGACAGGATGCCGCAACGGATACCACGGAGGTACCCGACCGGACGACTCCCCCAGACCGGTGTGCCGGCGGCCGCAATGGCCGCCGGTCTCACCGGCACTTTCAGTCCGTGAGGTCCTCGTCGCTGAGCCGATGGCCCCAGTCCCGCTTTGCCGCCAGGTAGCGGCGGTTCCAATCGCCCACACCGGTCACGTGCTTGACCGCCTCGATATCCGCCAGCCCATGCTCGGCCAGGTCGGCGACTTTCTTCGGGTTGTTGGTGAGCAGCCGGAACGGCCGCGTACCGAGAAAATGGTGCAGCAGGGCGGCCGCGTCGCTGAAGTCTCTGGAGTCGTCCGGCAGGCCCAGAGACCGGTTGGCCTGGTAGGTGTTCTCGCCGGCATCCTGCAGGATATAGGTCACCGCCTTCGCCCAGAGCCCGATGCCGCGGCCTTCGTGGCCGGCCATGTAGATGAGGATGCCGCCCGCGGGGTCGGCATGGATGCGGTGCATGGCCGCGACGAACTGGGGCCCGCATTCGCAGCGCTGGGAGCCGAAGACGTCCCCCGTGAGGCAGCTCGAGTGCACGCGGACGAGAGGGCGGTCCGCGGTCTCCGGTTCGCCGATCAGGAGCACGCTGTTGACGGCCATGGAAGAGGCCAGTGTGGCGAACAGCCGCTGGCCGCCCTGCTCCCTGAGCTCCCGGGCCAGGTCCTCCACCTTGGACAGCTCGGTATGCCGCACCGCCGCGTACCAGCGAACGTCCATGCGCAGGCCGGCGACGTCCAGCGGCAGCGGTATGGGACCGAGCAGGTTGATGGCCGGCTCGCCGGGCGGCGGCGGATTGGCCGCGTCGATGACCCGTCCGCAGCGGTCGATGCGGATCAGACGGCCCTGCTCGATCAGCCTGCCGCGGATCGTGGGATCGATGTACGTGAACATGGGGCGAAGGATAGCACCGCCGGCCGTCAGCTCCCCGGCCGCTCGCGGCGGAGATAGCAGCGCTCGCCCCGGTAGCTCAGCAGCAGCGGAGGCCGCCGGGGATCCGCGAGGCACGGCCCGATCTCGGCGAGCATCGCCTCGGTCACGTCGATGAGCCCGGCAGCCACGCTCCCGTCCGGATCCACCCAGCGCAGATCCAGCAACTCGCCGTCGCCGCCGAGTGAGCCGTGGAGGTGCCGGGCGTCG
>Ga0209938_1001286_pt1 | contig 12866 bp, 12 predicted proteins | sample SalPonR2_C_D1_MG_FD_185708 | JGI IMG/M metagenome (GOLD analysis project Ga0209938, IMG submission 185708) | Salt pond soil microbial communities from South San Francisco under conditions of wetland restoration - Salt Pond MetaG R2_C_D1_MG... ... | reverse complement strand
CAACCCCTTTATGGCAGAGACGCGTATCGGCTTCTTTTTGCCGCAAGGCGGAACTGCCGAGTTGCTGATCCGAGATGCCCGCGGACGCATTGTGCGCAGCATTGAGGGCGAGTACGCTGCGGGCTACAACGAGGTGCGCCTCAACCGCAGCCAACTGCCGGCGGGTGTATTGAGCTACACCCTGCGTCAGGGTGATGAGGTGCTGAGCCGGACGATGATTATGCAGGAATAGTAGATAGGAAGTAGCAGGAAGTAGGAAGGGGCTAGCGGTTAAGCGGTCATGGCAGCCAAACAGCGTAGTGCATCGGTAGTCTGTGGAATAGGCAAAGCATCATTCCGTGGCGCAAGCCACCACATCAAGGCCCACCAAGTGCCTGCTAGTAAGAAACAGGCTATTCAACTGGCGTAAGAGGTTGGAACTGCCCTTGCTCATTAACCGTAAAGATTTCCCTGAAACGTTCAGCGCCCTTTCTCATGCGAATATCGAGCCGACCGTTATTCCAGTCACTGCCCACAGTGCGGTTTTGTAAATCATTTTGATGAAAGACGAGTATGTAATCGCTTAATGCATTGCCGCTATAATTAACGATCCAGGCATTACTTTCCGTAGCTCCGTCTTCCAGAATCAGTAGGGAGACAATTGCAGTATGGCCATTATCCAATGAGCCTAATAGGTAGTATCCAGTTTGAGGTTGCCAGGTACGGACGTTTTGGAGGCTACTTTGTTGCCACATTTCCTGATTGAAATCAGGGGAGATGCCGCGCATATTTAGTAGATTCTCCCGCAAATTGAGGTCGGATGGCAACTCGGTATCCGTGGATGGCCTACTTGCCGGTACCTCAGAGGGCGACGACGGGGAGCAACCGGATACAAAAGTAGCCGCGTAAATAAACATAATAAGTCGACAGATATGCATAGGTAGTATAGGATTATCGAATAATGACGTCTTCAAGATAACGCTCTCCCAATGCTTCGTTGAGCATAGTACAGATTTTGGCCCGACCATAACTGAGCTCATTACGTAGAGCAGCGGAAGTAATATTGACGTACAGCTTCTTGTTGTGTACCTTAATTTCGGTTGTTTGTCGGGCAACCGAGGGACCCATCTTTTCTTCCCACAGACTGCGTATCCGCGTTTGATTCAACTTACCTTTGAGCCGGTATACTTCCAGCATTTTTTTTAAGACCTCCTTTAGCGTTTTTTCTTCCTGATATGGCATGACGTATGAATTGTTTTAAGGAAAAGGCTAGGCTACTCATCCGGGGGATGCGGTACCTTCTTCCACTAAGAACCGTTGAAATGGGGCATCGAGTTCCCGAATGATAGCAGCGGTGCGATCCTGATGAGTATCTGTGATAAAGATCTGCCCAAAACGGCCATCAACCAGTAATTCGAGAAGTTGCGTAACCCGGCGGGTGTCGAGTTTGTCAAAAATATCGTCGAGAAGTAAAATCGGAGGTAAATTGGGGTCGGTATGAAGCATCTTGAATTGGGCTAGTTTCAGGGCTAAAACATACGATTTTAGCTGCCCCTGCGAAGCATAGCGTTTGAGGGCATGGTCGTGGATGGTGAAGTGAAAGTCATCCTTATGAATACCGGCAGTAGTACGCTGTAGAATGCGGTCTTTTTCGGCATTGTCTTGCCACCACTGGGCAAGGGATTGTTTCTGGAGTTGGGACTGATAAGCAAGACCAACAGTTTCATAACCACCGCTAATCTGTTGGTGCATTGCCTGAAAAAGGGGCGTTACCTTTTTGGCAAAAGCCATACGTTGCTCAAAAATATAGTTGGCGGGCTCTAGCATTTGCTGATCGTATACCTGCAGCAAATTTCGGTCGTATCCCCCTTGGTCGCCCCATTTCTTGAGTAGAGCGTTGCGCTGCTTTAGCAATCGGTTGTAGACAATAAGGTGGTTGAGGTAGACCGTATCGATCTGTGAAAGAGTATTATCCAGGAAGCGACGGCGAATCTCGCTTCCTTCGGTAACCAATAGAGTGTCATCAGGCGTGATAAAAACAACGGGGAGCAGACCGATATGTTCCGATAATTTGTCGTAGGGAACGCGGTTACGCTCAATAACTTTTTTCTTACGGGGTTGTATTTTAGCCACAATGCGTTCGCTACGGTCGTGGCGTGTAAAGTGTCCGTCGAGCCGGAAAAAATCAGCGTCGTGTTGGATGACAGCCGAATCGGGCAGGCTAAAGTTACTCTTGGTCATACACAGGTAGTAAATGGCATCGAGGAGGTTCGTTTTTCCCATGCCGTTCAGGCCCACGAAGGCGTTCACCCGGGGTGAAAAGGATAAATCCTGTTGGCTGTAGTTTTTGAAGTGAGCCAGAGTCAGCTTGTCGAGCTGTAGCGCCATGAATGTTTTGTTAGAAAGGCTAAGATAAAGGAATATTTACCACGAATGGGATGCCATAGGCATAAGAAATGCAGGAATCGAAAACATCATACGCATCTGCTTGTTTTCTTAGGGTGAGCAGTAAAGCTTTTTAGGGGGCTGCTTTCACGGCCCCAGAAATTTGCCTTATATTAGTGCCGCTTTGAAATGACCGGGGAGGTAGCCTCCCTGTGGTCCGCAGTAAACAAAAGCTTGAAGAAAAAATAATTTTATGGCGACAGCTACCAAGAAAAAATCGACAAGAGGTTCGAATAAAAAAGTTTCCTACAGTAAGGAGCAGTACCTGGAGTGGTATACGCTCATGCTGCGCGTTCGTAAATTTGAGGAGATGGCCCTACGCATGTACGGGCAGCAAAAAATTCGTGGCTTTTGTCACGTATATATTGGGCAGGAGGCGATCACCGCAGGCATGGAATCCGCTTTGCAGGAAGGTGATGCTATTGTGACAGCCTATCGTCAGCACGGTACGGCTATTGGCCGTGGTGTTCCTACGGATAAGGCAATGGCTGAGTTGTTCGGCAAAGCTACCGGTATCGTAAAAGGAAAGGGAGGCTCCATGCACTTCTTTGATAAAACCAACCGATACTTTGGAGGGAACGGCATTGTAGGCGCTCAGATTCCCATTGGTACGGGCATTGCCTTTGCTGAAAAATACCGCGAGACAGATAACCTCTGCGTGACTATGTTCGGGGATGGCGCTGCTCGTCAGGGTTCGCTGCACGAATCATTCAATATGGCAATGAACTGGCAATTGCCGGTACTTTATGTATGTGAGAACAACCACTATGCCATGGGTACGTCCGTCGAACGCACCTCCAATGTGATTGACCTGGCGAAACTTGGTAGTTCTTACGATATGCCCAGCGAATCTGTGGATGGGATGAGACCAGAAGCCGTATACGAAGCGGTTACCCGGGCGGCAGAGCATATCCGCAGTGGAAAAGGACCTTACTATCTGGAAATTGAAACGTATCGCTATAAAGGACACTCCGTTTCGGACCCGGCGAAATACCGTACCAAAGAAGAGGTACAGGAATACAAGGATAAGGACCCGGTAAAGATGACAGAAATGAAAATTCTGAAGGAAAATATCCTTTCCGAAGATGAGATCAAAGAGATCAAAAGCAACGTTAAAGATGAGATTAACGAGGCTGTCAAATTCGCGGAAGAATCGCCACTACCGGACCCTTCTGAGCTTTATACCGACAATTATCTGCAGGAAGATTATCCCTTTATTAAGGATTAGGCTTCCGCCAAAATGATAAATAGGGCCGGATAGAGGTAAAAATTACCTTTATCCGGCTTTCTTTTTTGGCGAAAGCCTAAAAAAGTAGATCCAGACCATACAGAAGCGCAAACTGTAGAATCATGGTGCCATCGAGCCAGCCCGTAAAGTAGTAGTCGCTACGTCGGGCCGTAGTCCCCCAAATCAAACTACCCGCCACTACTGCCGAAATAATCCATCCAACCCACATGCCGGAGCTATAGGCATCTATTCGAAATAAGAGCCAGGAAAAGAGGCCCGAGGCCACCAATAGCAAAATAGCTATGCGCAGAGCCTGCCTCGAGCCCAGTCGCGAGGGTAGGGTATGCACCCGGGTATGCTGATCGATGTGCAGGTCTCGGATGTCGAAGGGAATAGTAATGGCAAAAATAAACAGCAATCGCTCGCAAGCCATAGGAATGACCGCAAGTTGCCCCGCAAGATGCTGTTCGGAAGCCGGTAGAAGCACCGTGACCCAAGTCCAAACGAAAGCTATAAGAAAGATTTTCAGGTAGTGGAAATCACGCAGGCGACGACCGCCGCGGAAAATGGGCGTAACATACAGGAAGGAGAGAATAGCCGGAGCTAACGCCAGGTACTGTAATGACCGGGGCAATTGTAAAAAGAAAAACAGGCTGCTCCCTCCGGCCAGGAGGGCATATCCTATGATGTCCCTACGCCGCCGGGCAATGGTAGAGAACCGTCCCTCCGAAGTAAACAACTGCAGCCGCTCGAGGGCAATTAGCCGGTGAACGGCGTAGAGAAAAAGTGTCGCGCAAAAGATAAACCCATCTAGCTTATTAAGATGAAGTTGACCGGTTAATATCCATCGGGTTTGCCAGCTCATGGCTACGGCAGCCCCGGCAATCCATAGATTGCTGTACAGGAAAAGCTCAATTAATTGAACTCCAATGGCCTTGTCCGTAGTGCGCTTCATGTGTCCGGTCTTCGCCGGCCCTCAAATAATACATCCCGGCCGGTGAAGACTAAAAGTACTTGAAATTATGGCCGTTTTCAATCTTTTGCAGGGTTTGATAAATAAGTCGGATCACCGCCTCGATATCGTCGCGGTGTGCCATCTCTACCGTGGTGTGCATATAGCGCAGGGGCAGAGAGATAAGGGCTGAAGGAACGCCGCCGTTGGAGTAGGCGAAAGCATCGGTATCGGTGCCGGTACGGCGTGATGATGCTTCGCGCTGCAAAGGAATATCTTTTTCTTCTGCGGTATCGGTAATGAGGTCAATTAGTTTGTTATGTACGGCCGGGGCGTAGGTGACAGTAGGCCCTTTCCCCGATTGGACATCACCATGTTTCTTTTTGTCGATCATGGGGGTATGCGTATCGTGGGTCACATCGGTAACAATAGCTACGTTGGGCTTAATGGTTTGCGTAATCATTTCTGCTCCGCGCAGTCCAACTTCTTCCTGCACCGCATTCACAATATAAAGAGAGAAGGGGAGTTCGGTCTTTTGCTCATGAATCATGCGCGCCACCTCAGCAATACAGAACCCTCCCATACGATTGTCGAGTGCCCGGCCAACGTAGTACCGGTCATTCAGGACTTCAAGTGGATCGTCAAAAGTGATTACATTACCAATGTTAATCCCCATATCGAGCACCTCCTGCTTGTTTTCAGCACCTACGTCAATAAAGAGGTTGTTAAGCTTCGGCGTAAGTTTAGCATCTTCGCCATGTCGCGTATGAATGGCCGGCCAGCCGAAAAGCCCGCGGACAATGCCGCTTTTACGGGTGTGAATATTAACGCGCTTAGAAGGGGCAATTAAATGGTCGGAACCCCCATTGCGAATGACGTAGATGAATCCGTCGTCAGAAATGTAATGGACAAACCAGGAAATTTCATCGGCATGTCCTTCGATAACGACTTTGTAGTCTTGCCCGGGATTGATCACCCCGTAGGCCGTGCCGTATTGGTCGAGATGCCATTCATCAATATAAGGCTTGATATATTCCAACCACAATTGCTGACCTGAACTCTCAAAACCAGTTGGTGAAGCATTGTTGAGATAGGCGTGTAAAAACTCCTCAGACTTCGGCGTGATAATGGGCATAGTTCGTATTGATTATATTGTTTAATCCAGTGTTAAAATCATATGGTTGCACTAATAGCTATCTACTAGGCATCTAAAGGTTGCCAGCTATCGGGCGCTTGTCGCCACTTTGCCAGGAGAGCCTCTTGCTGTGCATTAATGTATTCTTGTTGGCGGGCTTGCGCCAAAAGAGTATGGTAATCACTGAGTGTGGTAAATAGACAATCAGCATCCTCAAATGTTTGTGTAGCTTTTGCAAAACCATAGGTAAAAATAGCTAATACGCCAACCACTTCGGCCCCCGCTTCTCGTAAAGCTGCCACCGCTTTGACACTGCTGCCTCCGGTTGAGATTAAATCTTCAATCACTAGCACTTTCTGACCGGGCTGCAGGGAGCCTTCAATCATGTTCTGGCGGCCATGGGCCTTCGCTTTGGACCGCACATAAATAAAGGGCTTGTCGAGCCGGTCGGCAAGTAACACTCCGTGGGGTATGCCGGCGGTAGCAACCCCGGCAACTACGTCAAAAGAACCAAAAGTAGACGAACGAGCAACAAACTGCTCCACAATAAAGCGGCGCGTCTCGGGAAAAGACAAGACCGTACGGTTGTCGCAATAAATGGGCGACAGCATACCGGAAGCCCAGGTAAAGGGCTTTTGCGGACTCAGCTTAATTGCCTTAATTTGCAGTAGCCTGCGAGCTACTTCCTGTTCGGGAGTCATAACTATTTCGTTTAAGCCAAAAGCATGGATGCGCAAATGTACAAAATCTACATAAATGGTACCCCTTTACAATTAATTGCTCAGGACAGCGGCCTTCCCGAAGGATCTGAGACACACTTAATTGCTCGTTATCCCGGTATTTCCAAAATGTTACTCAATTACGTGGACATGCTGGAAAAGAAACCCAAATTTAAGGTCGTCACGCTCTACGCAGCTGAGGTGGAGCAATTATACCATGATTTTGTTTCTCACTTTACGCTGGAAGCAGCAGCAGGGGGACTGGTCTTTCGTCCCGACGGGCATATTCTTGTCATGCATCGCCGGGGATTCTGGGATTTGCCCAAGGGGAAATTGGATCCCGGGGAAACACCGGAAGAAGCCGCAGTGCGCGAGGTGACCGAAGAGACAGGAGTGAACGATATTGTGCGTCACGAGCAGCATATCACCACCTACCATACGTACCGGAAAAAAAATGGAAAAAGAGTACTGAAACGCACCGTTTGGTACCGCATGGAGGCCCCCGATCAATCCCTCACCCCCCAAACAGAAGAAGATATCGATGCAGTACAGTGGATGGCTCCGCGTACGTTTTTACTGGAGTGTAGCCCCATGTACGGCAATATCAGGGATGTAGTTTTTTGGGGGCTGAATGGCGACGCCATGTCCTGATATATACTCGCCAGAAGTGAATGGGCAAAGCCTGTACCATTTCGTGAGTGGTAGAGCAATGAACCGTAAAGTGGCACATCGACTCCCGGTGTTCCCAAACACGCGCTCATTCCTGACGAGGAACCCTCTGCTTTAGGGAATCAAGTATCGCTTCAATGGGATAGTTGGCCTCGCTCAGTACGTGCGTCTTTCCGTCGTCTTCGATAATCAGTAAGAGGCGTACCCTGTCTTGAGTAAGATTGGGGTTAATAAAAGATTTCCGCTTATCCATTTCAATGTACGCATTCTGTAGTTGGGAAATTTTAGCGGTGCCGTAGGGGGTTTCTATGGCGTCCCTGGTAAGTGTTACCGGGCCAATTTTAGCGCTGCTCAGCTTGCTGAAGAGGGCTGTTCCCCCAGCCAATAGGGCAACAATAAAGCTGAGTAAGGCCATTAGGGTATACTCATTCCTGGGCTTACGACGGTTGGCACGAAGCAATAACCAGGTGGCCAAAGCAGCGCATAGGCAAATAACCAGGCCGAGCCAAAAATTTTGATCCGATTGCGTATTGACGGCATTGAAAACGTGAATGTCCTGTTCCATAGATGACTTTTTTAGCGAACAGCTGAACCTGCTGTAGAGTTGGCCAGTGAATCTAGCCAAATGGGAAATAATTGACGATACCACGAGGTGTCGGGCACCAAAAAATAGCGATCAGAATATTGGCTGTTCCAGATGAGCGGGAGATCGCCGGCAACTTGAGGCTCAAAAGCCAGAATGCGCGTGCGCTCTCCTCCATCCCAGACCTGTAGACTGTGGTCGGACAGGCTATCGGGTAAAAGTCGTTCAACGTAATTAGCGTCGACGGGTAAAGGGAGCTGGGAAAGTGTGGCTAGCCACGTGGCCCACCTGGCGGAGTCCATGGACGACGTCGGATATTGCCAGGAAAGAGTATCTCTTTGCGTACGCAAGGTAAGGGAATCAACGGTCACCCAGATTGAATCGGGAGTATCCCAGGCGAGCAAAGTTGGCGACTGATAGTACCGCATGGGACGAAAAAAAGGCAGCGCAGCATCTACCGGAATAGGGTAGGATTCGGTTAAGTTGGGGAAATGAAAAAATGCGGTATCAGGATGTGGCCGGCTGAGCTGAAATGTCTCTGTTTTTTGGCCTATTAGCTGAATGGTAATTCGCGACGGTGTTGAATAGTCATTTTGGCGAAAGCCGAGCGAATTCATATTTTGCAATGCTGCTAGGACATCTTCTATATCTTCAGGAGCAACCCAGGTACTGTTTTCTCCATCAGTTACCAGCCATTTCGTATTTTCGCGGGTAAGGGATAATCGCTTCTGTCGGGGACGTTCAATATGTATCGTATGTAACTCGCGGGTATCCGTGGAAACTAATTGCTGCCGGGCAGTCAGAATATCTTCCCGGGGTGTGGTTAGCCAACGGTATATTAGAAAAAGTGCAGCTAGCATTAACAGAGCGAGAATCCAGGTCTTTATCCGCATAAATATTTTATTACGACTCAAAAATAAACAAGATATGAGAATTCTTATGGCATTAGTTGTGCTGATTGCTTTTACTGCTTGTGACCAGGGAGGTTCAGCGTCAACAGAAACTCCCGGAGGTGATTCGGTGAAGAGTACGGAAGGATTTACTACTCAAGAGGTACCGGGCTCGCAAGCCACATACCTTTCTAGGATAGACAGAGCAGGAAACATACTGGAAGAGGGGTTCCAGATGAATGGGCAACGCTATGGTTCGTGGGTTACTTACCACCCAGGTTCAAAAATACCTAAGAACATGACCTCTTATGTGGAAGGTAAAGCGAATGGCCTATACCTGGAATTTAACGAGCGGGGCCAAATGAGTATGCGGGCCGACTATCAGAATAACAAACTACATGGATACTGGGCAAAATACCGTTTTGGCCGCCCCACTATGGAAGCCAATTACCTGAATGGAGAGCTGCATGGCACCGTTTTTGAGTACGATATAGGAACCGGTGCTGTGCAAAAGGAAATTACCTACAAAAACGGCGTTTTGGATGGCCCATACCGTTTTTATAATGAAGAGGGTAGGGTGACTATTGAATACATGTATAAAAATGGGAAAAAGATAAGCGGAGGTGCCGTTAACTCAGATGGCCTAAACCAACCTCGCTAAACGACAGAGAAGGTTTTCAGCATTTTACCGCTTACTGTCTTGTTGGGCTTTCGCTAAAAACCGGTGTCTGCTTAGGATTTTACGGAGAGCTATTGTTATAGACTGTGGGTGAGGGAGCAGGTGGCTTTTACGTTGAACGATCATAACGAATTAGCCGCCCGGCTTTCTCTTCTACCTTCAGGAAATGAGCTAATTGATTTTTTCGGCCCTTCAATACCCTGGGGGGACGGCTAAAAAAATTGCTGGGCGTTGCCCCACTTCTCATCCAAAGCATTAGGTTGAACATGTCGTGCATTCCTCGTTTCATAAAGGTGAAATTTGCCTTGCGGGAACAGCATGTCTTGCGCAAAACTATAATCATCTAGCGCCGCAAGTAATTAACTGAAAAATAAAAGGAGATTAGATGACCAATGCAGCAGGGGGTATCGGTCATCTGGTGAATTAGCGTATCGTCTAACAAGCTAAACCTGGCAACGGCTATTCGGGCGTGTCAATGGCTTTACTTGTCATTTAGTTCATCAATATCTGATGCTGTCAATTAGGTGTACGGTGTAAAATGTTTGCGCTAAGCGGATTCACTTTGCGCAATGAGGTGTTCCCGGGGAGTCATTCCCGTAAGTTCTTTAAATACTTTATAAAAGGTTGATTTATTTTTAAATCCACATTGGAGGGCAATACCATAAAGGGTAAGGTTCTCAAATTCTTCACTTCCAATTTTGGCTTTAGCTTCTGTAATGCGGAAGTTATTGACAAATTGTTGGAAATTACAACCGGCTTGATGATTGACGACCTGCGATAGGTACTTGGTATTGGTCATAAGCCGGTCAGCAGCATCGCGCAAGGTAAAATTGGGGTCGAGGTATAGCTTTTCGCGCTCCATCAGGGTGCTCAGTTGGGCATATAGTTTAACCTCTTCCACTCCTTTCAAACTGCTGGAGCGATATCGTTCCCGAACTTGCATCATAGGTAGCTCATCCACGGCACCATCTTCGGAGGTGTCCACTTCAAAGGCGATGAAGTTAGTAAGTTCGTGTTTGCGATTAAAAATGGGATGAATGACTAATTTACAAACGTATTCTTCTCCATTTTTTCTGTAGTTGGTAACATTCTCGCTCAGAGGAACCCGGTTTTTCAGGGAGCGCCGCATCCTTAGAATAGATTCAGCCTCTGAATTTGGCCCCTGTAGCAATTCACCGGGCTTTCTACCCAGTGCTTCGCTAAGCGAGTAGCCGGTAATAACGCTAAAGTCTTCGTTTACCCAAATAATGCGTTTGTCAGCATCTGTCAGTATGACAGCTATATTAGGAATCATGTATTTATTTTTTGGTTACTATGGATTCTTCCTCTACGGAGAAAATTCACCCTTTAGTTCATACGTAATATAAGGGCATAGTTGGAGGAATGCTAATACATTCCCCCCGTTGAGCAATGACTTTTGTCAATTGTCCATTATTCAGTAAGCCTGATTTCATACTTTTGGGTGGAATACCCGGCCATATGGAGTACAAAGTTGCTCGCGTAATGTGCCACCCATTTGGTATATTTGGTCAAAAGCAATTGCATCCATCCCTCACTCAGATGTATTAAACTCATGGAGGAACAATCGAATATTTCCGCAGCGACTGGTAATAACCGCTCATCTTCCCCTTATCTCCAGGCGTTTCCAGCGGAGGCGGATTTTATGGATGGGTTTACCCTGGTCCGGCAACCGCAAGAGTTGAGTGCCTGGTTGGTCACTATTATGCAGGGAGCCGAAGCTACGTTATCCGCTGAGTTGAATCATAAAACCTGGCATAAAGTGTGGTATTTATACCGGGAAACCCAAAATCAACTAATCGACCGGGGGGAGTCTTTTTTACGTCTGGGGTTTCCCGTACTAGGTATTCGGCAAGATAATCAGTTGTTGTCGGTGCCCGTTTTTTTATGGCCAGTTGACCTTAAGCCCGACCCATACCGGTCCCAAACCTGGCAGTTCCGGATAGGCTCAGGCGTACGCCCTTTCCTGAATCCTTATGTAAAGCCTTTGTTATCAAAATATTTTGCTGATGCAGAATGGGAAGATGCTCTTGTTGGAGATGTTTCTGTGCTACTAGATCTTCTGCAAGAAGCAGGTGAATTATCTACGGATCTCAGGCCATTTCCCGAGACGCTTCCTCCGGGGCAGAGTCAGGTGCTATGGTCGCCCCTGTTGGGAATATTTCCGCCCAGGGTGCTCATGCGAGAGGGGCAGGCTGATTTGAGTTTCCTCCAGGATAAAACCAACCAGAAACGCGAGGGGAAAGTGCTGAGCCATATCCCGTTAACCCCCTGGCAGCAGGCCGGCTTCACCTGCACACAGAAGCACGCGGCGTCGGTGATAAGCGGTGGCCCGGCTACCGGCAAGACGCACTTATTAGAACACCTGGTCGTGCATGCCCTGGGCAGTGGCGAACGGGTGCTGCTTATTTCGGAGCGCACCGATGTGCACGACCGATTGTTGCAACGACTAGATGTATTACATCTGCGGCATCTCGCTTTTTCTGTACGAGAATGGCGTTCAGATGGAGATTTACTACGCCAGTTACTGGCAGCAGTTGTTGCTCGCGAGGGCGGTAATATCCGGTTTGATCGACCCCGCTTTGAGCAAAAGTATACAGAATATGCCCGGCAGTTTTCCCGTTTTCAACAGCATTTGCACGCCGTGCGAAACCCGGTCTTTGGAGCACTCAACTGGACACAGACCGTAGGAGGCTTCCTGGCCTCTAACCGCATTATCGGCCGGGAGCTGCTGGCCAATCAACTAGACACAGATTCATTTTCTCGATCGCCGGAGGAGTTTGACAGGCTTAATCAAATGGTAACGCAGGCACAGCCATTATATGAAGCTATCGGCAGGCTTAATCATCCTCTGGGCCGTATAGCTCCACGTATCTATCTTGCCCTGGATAAGGAAGAGGCCAGAAATTACCTCAACGAGCAACTCGATAGATACATCACGCGCTTTAGCCGGTTGCAGCATGAGTATATCCTGAGCCTGAATCACTACACAGATCGCCTGCACCAAATCTATATCGATTATGCCAGGCGTATGCAGGAGCGGCTTACTGATCTGTTGCAGGCCATTGAAGATGGTCAGACCCAGTACGGGGATGATTTTTTGCTTAGTTCTAATACATCTATTCGCTTGTACAAACTGGTTTCTGCCCGGGTGAAAGACATACAGGCTCTGCGGGAGAATATCCGGCAGAAAACCCGTCAGTTGCGGGCCGCTCACGAATTAGACAATCTTTTTGATTATTCTTTTCCGGAAGACATGGATGATCGAAATATGCAAACTGTTCAGAGCGAATTGCAGCACTATGCAGAAGCGCTCAAAGCCTGGGAAAATACTATCCCCGCTCTGGTTGCACCCTACCGAAAACGCATATCACCGACGAACCATCACCCCCGCTTAAATTGGTCTGCCGAAGCCACAAACCTGATGGAAAAATTAGAGCAAGCTCTTGAGGAGATAAATACTGCCGGACTACTGAAAGAGCCGAGGACACATCAGGCACTTACGTTAGAAAAACAGCAGGAATTTATCGAGCAGCTTCTCTCGGAGTTGCACGAACTTTCGCTGAGTA
>Ga0209938_1001285_pt1 | contig 12874 bp, 13 predicted proteins | sample SalPonR2_C_D1_MG_FD_185708 | JGI IMG/M metagenome (GOLD analysis project Ga0209938, IMG submission 185708) | Salt pond soil microbial communities from South San Francisco under conditions of wetland restoration - Salt Pond MetaG R2_C_D1_MG... ... | reverse complement strand
GAACGCATGGGCCAGCTCCGAGCCGATGGGTCCGCCACCAAGCACCAGGAGGCGCTCCGGCTGGGTCTCCAGAGACCACAGGTTATCCGACGTCAGCGGCTCCATGTCCGCCAGCCCGGGAATCGGCGGGACTGCCGGCTTGCCGCCGGTGGCCACCACAATACTGCGTGCGGTCAGCCGCTCGGTGCGGCCGTCGTTGTGGACCACCTCCAGTTCCCACGGCGAAACAAAACTGGCCGTACCTGCGATGCATTCAACACCCAGTTTCTCGAAACGTTCTGGCGAGTCATGGGGCTCCACTTCAGCGATGACATTTTTAACGCGGTCCATGATGTTTTTGAAAGAGCCTTTTACCGGTACCGACTCCAGGCCGTAACGGCTGGCGTGGCGGAGGGTATCCGCCGCTTTTGCGCTGCGAATAAGGGCTTTGGATGGCACGCAGCCGGTATTCAGGCAATCACCGCCCATTTTGTCCTTCTCGATCAACGCCACCTTTGCCTTGACCGCCGCCGCAATGTAGGCCGAAACGAGTCCGGCCGAGCCGCCACCAATCACCAGCAGGTTGTAGTCGAAGGAATCCGGTTTGTGCCAGCCTTTATAAACCCGCTTTTTGCGGATAAAACCGACAATGACCTTGGCAATCAGCGGGAAAATGCCCAGCAGCGCGAAGGAGAGCAGAATATTCGCCGACACAATATCGCTGGTGGATTCAATGGTAGACAGCTGGGTGCCCGCGTTCACGTACACAAACGTGCCCGGCAACATGGCCACCCAGCTGACCAGCGCATAGGTTCTGAGCTTCATGGCCGTGAGGCCCATGGCCAGGTTGATCAGGAAAAACGGAAAAACCGGGACCAGGCGAAGGGTCGCAAGGTAGAAAGCGCCGTCTTTCCTGATGCCCCGGTCCATTTTTGCCACGGTTTGGGCGTACCGGTTACGCAGGGTGTCCCGCATCAGGAACCGGGCCACCAGGAAAGCCAATGAAGCGCCGATAGTTGATGCCACAGACACTGCAAGAAGGCCATAGATATTGCCGAAAAAAGCACCACCGGCAAGCGTCATAATCGCGGCCCCCGGCAGCGAGAGCGCGGTAACCACCACATAGATACCGGCAAAACCGAGAACCGCCACCAACAGATTCTGACTGATCCACTGCGCAATGGATGCCTGGTGCTTTTGCAGGTTTTCCAGGGTCAGTACCTCGTGTCCCCCAAAGGCAATAAAAAGTGCAACCACCACACCAATAGCGACGAGCAAAACAAGCTTTTTCCGGTTCATAACTAGATCCACTGGTTAAAAATTAAAACGGCTCGCACAGAAAGACACGGGTATGGGCTGGATGTTACATCTTTCTCCGTCTAGAATTTTTTGAACGATTACTCATAAAGCAGGGAACTATCCCCCCCAGACCAGGACATACCATCGTTCAGAGGCTTTTCGATGTCCAATAACATCTTGCTAACAAACTTCTAACTCAGCTGTCCCGGGGGTATACGGAATGGAAACCGCAGCGCACCACACAGATGAAGATCTCCTGATCCAGGGCCTGAAATCCGGAAAGGATACGGATTTTCAAAGGGCTGTGCGTCTCTATACACCCGGTATGATGGCCGTCGCCAGATTCTACCTTGATAATGCCTCAGCCGAGGAAGCGGTCCAGGACTGCTGGGTGACGGTGATCGACGCCATCCAAAAATTCGAAGGGCGCTCAGGTCTGAAAACCTGGCTGCACCGGATCGTGGCCAACCGCGCCAAAAACCACCTCAGAAAGCACAAACGGGAAGTCAGCGCCGATTTTTCCGAAACCCTGGACCCCGAACTAGCCGACCGTTTTGCCCCGAACGGCCGGTGGGCGACACCCCCCAGCCTGAAATTCAACGACTCTGCCGAAGCATTGATGGAAAATGGCGCGTTGAGCGATTGCCTTGATCAACACCTTTCACACTTGCCGGAGGCACAGCGATCAGCGCTGATGCTCTACGAAGCCCATCAGCATAAATCCGATGATGTGTGTAACATTCTTGACGTCAGCGCCTCTAATCTGAGGGTGCTTTTACACCGGGCACGGCAGAAAATTTTTCTGATGGTAGAAACCTTCCAGGAGACAGGCGAATGTTGATGTGCCGGGATCTGGCCCGTATCGCCAGTGATTACATTGATGGCGAACTGGGCCCGATGGACAAGGTGTCGGTGAAGATGCATCTGCTGATGTGCGGCCACTGCCGGACCTTTATCGGTAACCTGCGCGAAAGTATAGACCTGATGAAGGCCCATTCCAGTCAACAGGTCGATGAGGAACTGATACAGAAAATTGATGAGCGGGTGGCGGAATCACTCCGCCTTAAAGATTAACGTGTCCGGATGAAAAGTGTACCAGGCAAACCAGAAAGCCCGTGTGCCCGGCAGTAGTTCACCTGCTTCATCCCGCAATTCCGCCGAAGGCACCTCCGGATCATAGTGGACAGTCACCGGCTTTCCACCAATCTGGTCCTCCAGCACCCGATCATCATGGTCTGCCAGTTCCGGAAATGGCCAGGCTTTGCTCTCGCCGTTATGGGTCCAGCCCAGCACCCAGGTTTTGGAGTGGTATTCCCGGCTGGTGCTGGATACCGGGAAGTACAGCCGTTCCGAGTGGTCGTAGTCGCCGTAGGGTGACTGCCGGTAATTGCGCCGGAAGCCGGTATCGGTAGACAGCACCTGACCACCGCTACCTGCCCGTTCCCGCCAGTTTTGCCACAGTTCGTGACGGACGGCGACCGGTTCCAGCTCTGTGCCCGCCAGCGGGCCCGCAATCGCCCGCCCCTCAATCTGTGACCAGAGCGATTCCGTCTGATGGTCATACATCAGCAAATCACTGTTATAGAGCAGACCTGAAACACCGAACGTCAGGTGTCGGTCATCTACCTGTGGATCAAACGCCATGCCGGTGCCACACAACGGACAGAACGAAATAAGCACGGGTTGACCAGCGGATTCGTGGTTAACGATCTCATGCCAGTTCAGGATGCCGATTGGAAACGCGTAGTGGTTCTGGCCCTGATCGTAAGTCATCATCAGGTCGCCCTTCTGCCAGGGCAATGAGTCAGACGCCGGTTCAAACTTCGGCTCATCAATTGAGGGAATCCCGTCCCGGGGCGGCCCGCCACTGAGAATCTCATCCACCGGAATCAGGGCATTGCTGAGGTCAAAGCCGTTTTTTTCCTGCGCCGCTGCAGGTTGGGCGGCCAGCCAGAGCAAACCGGACAATACCAGGACGTAACGAATGAAAAGACTCATGGGTTCTCCTCCACAAAACGCTGCCCGGGCAATCTGCTCCGGCTGCATCAATCGACTGAACATGCTGTTACCGGAGTATCGGATATGCGTTGAGGAATCAACACACATCCGATTCAAGGGGAATTCGCATGACATCGAGGAACTTGTTCCACGATGAATAGAGCTCCATGACACTCATGGCCTCAATAATCTCGGCGTCTGAGGCACCCTCGGCACGCACCCGGGCAAGCAGCAAATCCGCCGGTCTGTGTGGATCAAGGTTTGCCTGTCGAGCAAGGGCCAGAAGCGCCTTTTCGCGGTCACTGAAGCGAGTATTCTCCGGGTCAGATACAAGCATCTCTATTTCTGCGCAGGAAAAGCCGGAAGAAAGTAAAGCAGCCCGATGGTGGTGTACACAATAATCGCAATGATTGTCCGAGGAGACCACAACGACGATTGCACTTTTGAAGGACTCATCCAGAATACCCCCGTACAGGAGAGACTTCTCCCGGGCCCAGTTGTATTCCAGCACATCCGGCTGGTGGGCATAGGCACGGAACAGGTTGGGCACAAAGCCCTCTTTTTCCCGGATATCATCAAAGATACGTCGAACACGTTCATCAACGGGGTCATCCACGCCCGCGATCAACGGTTCGTTAGAGGCCTCTGCTCCAGGTTCCAGAGGGTCTGTCATGGACTTGTCTTTTTGCAGATGCGCCGAAACGCTGGACCGAAGACGGTTCAGGAAATCGGGATCAGGCCTGGCCGCCGCTCCAGCCTGCTCGTAGACCAACTCATTGGCCTCTCGCAACCCGGATAGAAACTCAGCGCAGTGTGAGCAGCGCGCAAGATGAATGCGCATGCCGAGTCTCTGCAAAAACGGCAATTCATCCTCCAGATAATCCGAGGCCAATGATGTCGCTTGTTTGCAGCTCAGCATTCCCCGGTCTCCCTCAGACGTTCCACCATCAGCAACAGTCTCTGCCGCGCCCGGTGTATCATTACCCTGACGTTGCCCGCAGATACCGACAGCACCGACGCCACTTCCTCTTTCGACATACTGGACTGCTGGGTCAGCATCAACGCTGCGCTTTGATCACCCGGCATATCACCAAGGTGTTTTTGCAGGCAGTCGTCCAGGATACGCCCTTCCAGCTGCTCGACAGGCGAGCTCGCCTCGAAACCATGAAACGGGTTACGCCAGCGGCCATCGGGCGAAAACCGGGATTCCAGATCTGATTCCAGCGCACTGAAGTCATCCTGAGGCGATTCACGCTTGTGTTTACGCAAATGGTTTCTCGCCTTGTTGGCGGTAATACGACAAAGCCACGATTTGAGACTGGAACGGGACTCAAAACCATCAATCGCATGCATTACAGACACCCAGGCATCCTGAACAACGTCTTCTGCCGATGCTTTATCGAGCATGGCTCTGGCAGTCGCAAGCATGATCCCGGTGTAATGCTCCACTGCGTAATGATAAGCCGCTTCATCTCGACTCCTGAGGGCGCTTACCAGCGACTCTTCGGACCTTTCGTGGAGCATGGACTCGACTCTTTGTGGCAAAAGTGGGTGGTACCTGGCTTTCGCAACAAATGGTTACAATCCTGTTATCAAATATCAACTCCTGCTTGGGGAAAAACCGTTTGATCCCGGGCGCCTCAAAAAAAGGTGGGATTTTGTTCCCACCCACAGAACGCCTAAGCAATCAGTTCACAATGCCCACGCTCACTGTTTGTCGATGTACTCCTGCTGGACTTCATTCATATATTCGGTCAAAGCAGCCAGATCCCGGGAACCCCACTCAAGGGGCTCGGCAGCCATCGGGGCTACCATGCAGATCTGCACCATTTCATCCATGTGCACCACATCCATGCCGAAATCACGTTTGCCCATGGCAACATAGTGTGGGTAGTCATTCTTGAAAGTTTCGTTATAGCCTGTATCGCCGGCATGACAGGTAGCACATGAAAGACCATTAGGTGAAAGGCTGGTGTCATTGAACAATTCCTGGCCACGAGCTTTCAGGTCTGCGAGGTTACCCTGATAGGGCGAGTATCCTTCAGGCCGACGGACGGCCTGCTTTGCGCTGGCCGATACGGCTTCCCCTTCTCCTTCAGCTTCTCCCTCTGCTTCTCCTTCAGCTTCTCCCTCTGCTTCTCCCTCTGCTTCTCCCTCTGCCTCTCCTTCAGCTTCTGCTTCGCCCTCTGCACGACCTTCAGCTTCACCTTCAGCCGAACCTTCTGCTTCGCCCTGTGCAGCCTCGGCAGAGGGAATCAGGCTGAATCCGGGCCCGGAACCCGTGCTGTAACCTGCTACTGCCACCACGGTCATCACCGGCACGGAGACCATCAGATTCCGGGACAACTTGCGCAGGAGTTCTCTTCGGTTGTTGTTTGTATTCATTTCATCACTCTCCCATTGGTTTTCGAATCGACACTCAGGCGCTTTCCGCCAGCCCTGATGCCTGCTTCTCCAGATAGCGCAGCGTCGAGGGATGAACCCCGAAGTCCGCACTGACCTCCACGCCTGCCTGTTCCGCAAGCATCCCGATGAGCGCCATGTGATGGACGGTATGGCTCGCCAGAAACACGAGCTCACGATCCACACTGGTGGCTACCTTTTTTGGCTGACCATCACTGTTGTGACGCATCAAAAGCGCATTGGAACATTGGGCTTCAAAGCGCCGGCGTAACGTCTGTGAGATCTCCGCCAGCCGGTTCCGGCCAGCCCGCCGGTCCGTTTCCAGGGCCAGGTCGCGGTCGCGGTTTTCATAATCAAGCAGGCGATCGCCCGAAGCCGTGACCCACAAAAGCGAACTGTAATGATCGATAATGTGGCGGACGTGCTTGCCAATCACGTGCTGTTTCCGGCTGCCAAAACATTGCCGGTAGAGGTTTTCAGGTAGCTCATCCAACAGGCCGACAAGCTGACCAATGGCATGGACGTTTTCTTCAACAAGGCCATGTGATGTCATAGCGTTCATCCGTTTTCCGTTGATCCTCAGAAAGTCGCCCGAAGCGCGCCAGGGCGTCATGTGGACACAAGCAATGCCCATGTCCACACCCGCCTGGTGCTCAGGCTTCGGCGGCTCCTTCTGCTTCACCTTCGCCCTCTCCCTCACCTTCTCCCTCGGCTTCGCCTTCTCCCTCTGCTTCGCCTTCGGCCTCACCTTCACTCCTGGCTTCGCCTTCCGCCTCTGCCTCGCCGGCGGCAAGCATCATGTAACCGGCCTCGGCCGTCACTTCGGCCGCCGCGACGTTGAACGCCGAGGCGCCCATGACTACCGCGACCATCGGGCCGGTATAGGCCATCCCTCGCGTGAGCTTTTTCAGCAGTTTCTGCTTCTGTACATCTCTGGACATGATCTGTCCTCCTTGGTTTTTGCCATGATTGCCGGACGGATCGCCCGGCCTTTCCAAATCCGCAGCCGTGGAAAATCTGGGTTCAACGGCTGCCGGATACTGCCTGCAATGAGGTAATCGAAGAGCCTTCGGACAGGGTCGCGACCGCAGCTTCCAGCTCGTTCATATCCACCCGATATCGATCGCGGCTTTCCAGCCAGTTCGATAGCCGAGTGAAACCACTCGCATCCAGCGGTATTCCGTCTTCGGAACAACAGCTGCCGATAAGGTGTCTGAGTGCCTCATTCACCCCGATGGGCTCGATACCGCCAGGCTCCGCAATCGACCCGTCAGAAGGAACGAGCACGGCCGCCACAGAGCGTAATTTGCTATCGCTGGCCGACGAGGCTGGCGTGAACACGTTTTCACCCGACCCTTCAGCCAACAATGACTGTATCGGCAGCCCCAGGCTCTCAACGCCATGATCACTGCCTGCCGGCAAAAGTGCGCCACGGCCACAACCGGCCTGCGAACGGGATGAAAGTACCTGGGTCATTGCATCACGCGCGCCCGGTTCGGAACTGCAGATGAGGAAGGCCTGCCCGGAACATTCGGGAATAGCAACCAGCCCTGCATCCATGGCAATGTCCTGGTTTCCGGCCGCATGCATGGCCAGGCAGGCTGTCAGTGCCGGCACAACGCCGGACATTGGCAGCCGCGATCGGACCACCTGGCCATCCAGAATCAATGTGAATCCCGGCGTATCCCGCACGATTTCGAGCCGGGATACGGAATCTGCACCCGTCGGGTCGACGCCGGCCATGGGCTGAAGCAGTGCTTCAATCCGGTGAATCAGCGGGGCACTGTCAGTAAAGAGTCTGGTGCGGAAGCGGCCACAGGTCAGCACCATGGAAAGGGAGGCCGTCCTGAAGGACTGCTGCGGTGCAGCAGCCTTGCGCGCGCCCGGCTCAGCCTCGGACTGAATCAGAAATCGGTTATTGACCCAGTCCCCGAGGGTGTTCCAGACATCGTTGCGAATAGCCCAGGCATCAGGACTGGTTGGCATACTCTGGCTGGCAGAATCCAGCAACGCCGTGGCGATATCGTCGGGGCCAGCCCCCTCGGTTGCCATCAACCAGATCAGCGACGCGGTTTCGTTCAGACTGCTGAGGTGGCCCAGGCGGGTGTCGTAAAGGTAGACCTGGTCTTCAGTGAGCGTGTCCTCCGCAATCCAGCGTTCCAGCCGCGGCTGTTGCAGGGGCCGGTCAGACAATGCCTGGGCTACCACCCAGTCAGACAGTCGCGGCAGCGCCATGAAAGCCAGATAGGCTGACGGGTCCTTGCCGGGAATCAGGCAGCGGAAGCCACCGCTGCCGGCCATTTCGGCCTGGGTCTCGCGAACCACCTGTTCCGCCATGGAGCCGGCCGTGTCATCTGCGGCTTTGTGGTTGAGGCCAAGCATCTCGACCATATCGCCCACCAGGGCGCCCTTGATACCTTCCTCAATGCCACCACCACTCTCCGGGCCGGCGCAGACTTCCAGCGAGGGACTGAGGTTACATTCCAGCACCCAGGGCTTGAGGTCGGCATCGATCAGGCAGTCAATGCCCATCAGCTCATAACAGCCACGGGTATCGGCACCCACCACCCGGGAACGCTCGCGCATGGGTTCCAGCGCTGACAGGCAGGTCAGGGCCACCATGTCTTCGATTCTGGCAAACAGGGCGTCATCGTCATGACCCTGTTCACGAAGCCAGGTCCGGTAGCGCTCGAAATCCACAAACTCGACCGGGACTTCCACCTCCAGGTTCAGGGCATTCACATCGGGGTTGGTGAGGTAACTGTAAGGGTTATCGGCGTTTTCCTCGTCATAGGGTGCCGAAGCCAGTTTCGCGAAGCCCTGATGGTACAGATAGACCCGGAAAGGTGAGATGGAAGACACCAGCACATAAAGCCGTAGTACGTATTTCCTGCCATGCATGGTGTGGGGGTTCTCAAGATACTCCTGCACCATCCAGGAGGCTTCCATGGGCACCTCGGCTGGATCCTTTACCAGCTGGATCCCCTTGCCCCGGGCCGAATTCTTGGGCTTGAGCAACCATCGTTTGCCCGGCTGTTCCAGTGCGGCCTGCTGAAAGGCGTGATAATCCTCGGGCATGGAAAACACCCTGGGAACAAAGGCCAGGCGATCAGTCAGGTGCTGGCTGTCTCTCTGCTGGTGCTCAAGACGATCCTTGAGGTCCATCAGGCTGCGGTACAGGCGACTTTTTACCGTCAGCGCGTTGTTACCGGGAATATGATTGATCTTTCTGTCCGGCCCTACCTGACTGAAATACTCCGGATCCGGCATGCCCGTATACCAGCAGGCGTCCCATTTTTCCGGGCTGTCTGCCTTCTGCCAAAGGGATTTATCGAGGTGTTCCTCAAAAAACCGATCCTGCTCATAGGACCGGTTGCCGCCCATCCAGTATTTCCGGAAATGTTGCCGAGAGTCGCGCCGAGTCATCCTGTTGTGTTCCCCGTTCCGGTGAATCCACCGCCGAATCATTCAAAACAATGATTTATGACGTCTCAGGTATACCGACACATGAGATTTACAACTGTTACACCCGCGCAAAGAATTTTTTGCCCCTGTAACAAAATGCTCGGTTGGCGTGTCCTTCCAAGACCATAAAACGCGTCTTCCAACCGGGACTGTCCTATGGCCTTCCGACATGCCTTTATTTTCAGCGCACTGGCTTTTCTCGCGGTAATGACTGGTATCACCGTCCAGTGGCCAGCCACCGCCTGGCTCTGGTCGATAGCGGGTCCGATCCTGGCACTGGGCGCTTACGACCTGTTACAGCGCCGACACACGCTTCTGCGGATCTATCCGGTCATCGGCCACTTCCGATACCTGTTCGAATCCGTGCGACGTGAACTTCAGCAGTATTTCGTGGAATCCGACCTGGATGGTCGACCTATCAACCGGGAATTTCGCAGCCTGATCTACCAGAGAGCAAAAAAGGACAACGACACCCGGGCCTTCGGTACTATTTTCGACGTTTACAGGGATGGCTATGAATGGCTGAACCAGTCCCTGGCGCCGAAGGCCTGCCGGAATGCCAATCTGAGGGTTCAGTTTGGCAAGGGCAGGTGTTCACAACCCTACGATGCCGCGCCCCTGAACATTTCTGCCATGAGTTACGGCGCCCTGAGCCGCAATGCGATCATGGCACTCAACCGTGGCGCGAAACTTGGCAACTTCGCTCATAACACGGGCGAAGGTGGCATCAGTGAATGGCATCTGCGCCATGAGGGCGACCTGATCTGGCAGATTGGCACCGGTTATTTCGGATGCCGGGACCAGGAAGGCCGCTTCGATCCGCGATTATTTGCCTGCGAAGCCGCCCGCGACCAGGTCAAGATGATTGAGATAAAGCTTTCCCAGGGCGCCAAACCCGGACACGGGGGGGTCCTGCCGGCATCAAAGCTGACGAAGGAAATCGCCCGCATCCGTATGGTGCCAATGGGCGAGGATGTGCTGTCTCCACCCGGTCATTCAGCCTTCTCGAACCCGACTGAGCTGCTGGTATTTGTCCGCAAACTCAGGGCACTGTCCGGGGGCAAACCAGTCGGGTTCAAACTGTGCCCGGGCAACCGGCAGGAGTTTCTGGGCATTTGCAAGGCCATGACCGAAACCGGCCTGCTGCCGGACTTCATAACCATTGACGGCGGCGAGGGCGGCACGGGTGCTGCGCCGGTGGAACTGACCAACTCGGTGGGGATGCCGCTGCGCGACGGCCTTCAGTTTGTCCATAATGCGCTCAAAGGTATCGGGGTTCGCGACCAGATCCGGCTGATCGCTTCTGGCAAGGTCTTCTCGGCCTTTCATATGTTGCGGCTAATGACGCTGGGGGCGGATACTCTCAACTCTGCGCGGGGAATGATGCTGGCACTTGGGTGCATACAATCCAGAAGCTGCAATACCGACCGGTGCCCGACTGGCGTAGCTACTACCAATCCTGCACGTTACCAACAGCTGGATGTCACTGATAAAGGCGTGCGCGTGGCAAATTATCAGCACTCAACCGTTGATGCTCTGGCAGAATTGGTGGGAATTCTGGGACTGGATAAGCTTGAGGACCTGCGGCCACGGCACCTGAACCGACGCGTAAGTCAATACAAGGTCATGAACTATGCCCAACTCTACCCCGAACTTGAAACCGGCTGCCTGCTGCGGCGGAACTGTGCTCCGGAAGACTGGGCAGAAGACTGGCAGCTTGCGCAGTCAGACCGCTGGCAGTAACACCACCAGGGCTCATTGATGGCTCTCAGAATCGCGATACTGTCCCTGGTGACTGCCGCACTTGCTGCCGCCTGGTGGTTACTGCAGACGCTGGGCATGCCGGCCAACCTGTCGCCCGGCGCCCTGTCTGCGTGGCTTGGCAGTCAGGGGGCGACGGGCCCGGTTCTGCTGATGCTGCTGATGGTAATCGCCGTCGTTGTCGGCCCCATTCCCACCTTGCCTGTCAGCGCAACCGCCGGCCTGGCCTTCGGCGTTGTTACCGGCACAGTGATTGCGGCGACCGGCGCGCTCATTGGTGCCATGGTGGCGTTCTGGATCGCCCGCTGCCTGGGGCGTGAAATCATCTGCCGGAAGTTTCCGGATAATCCGGTGCTGGCCAGGGATGGCTCACAGCAGTTTCTGACGATGATGATACTGCTGACCCGGCTGATACCGGTTTTCTCCTTCGCGCTGATCAGCTATGGCGCCGGGGTTACGGCCATTAGCGCATGGCGGTTTGCCCTGGCCACCTTCGTTGGCATGCTCCCGATGACGCTGGTTTTTGCCGGCCTCGGCAATACTCTGCAGCTGCATCCCTTGCTGACCGTTGGCGCGGGCGTGGCTATCCTGCTGGTCATGGCCTGGCTGCCGTGGTTGCTCAGTAACCACCCGGAATCAAGTCTGGCGCAATGGCTGAAAATACGCTGACAACAAACCAGTGCCGGTGTTTGAGAGGGCGGATGCCATGCCCTGGTTTGCCCGGGCTATTGCCAGTAACCGGACCCACGCACCCCGCAGAACCCTCCACCCCACTCTGGCCAGAGTGCGCGGCTACAGTTTGTGATGGTTCGATCGGTGCCCGGTTAGCCAGGCGCCATTGATCGCCGCCCCGACCCCGAATACGAATCCGCCCAGAGGAATCGACCAGTGAAAAGGGTAAACCGCCAGAAAAGAATAGTCGTGATAGTGAATCAGGGGTGTGAACAGATAGATCCAGAACCCGGCCATGAGAATGGGCGTCAGGCGCAAGCGCCGACCTATGATCCAGTCGCTGACGCCACGAACCATGCAGAGGCCGGTCACCTGAGCGGTGTAGCCAATCACCGCTGCTATGGTCAACGCGATTACAACTGAGAACATAAGTAGCCTGCTCGCCCATTCTGAAGATCAGGAAACGCGAGCAGGGCAAATGTTACTCGAGCCGTTTAATGCTCCAGCGTCTTCTTGAGCTGGCCCAGAAGCCCGGCATAGATGCCATGGCAGAACTCAGCGGCTTCCTCATCCTTGCCGGTCCAGTGCGAGTACCATTCCACGAAGGTGCCTTCCTCGCTTTCTGTTACCGGACGGACCCGGATATGTCCCTCGTAATTGCTGACTTCGCCGGCAGAAACCGGAGAGGGGCCATCATCGATGCTGTAAGTGAGTTCGCGGTTATCGTCATCGAGAGCATGCAGGGTCTCGTAAAAGGCTTCATTCAGGACGCGCTTTGCCCCTGGTTGGTCGCCTTTCCTGTCTCCAACCGCCTTAACGTTGGCAACAATGTCAGGCGCCCAGCTCATGTCGTGAAAGTTTCTAAGCTTCTCCCAAACCTTGTCTGCTGATGCCTTGACCACAATTGATTGATAGGTTTTACCCATGGTGGTTCTCCTCGGCCTTCTGCGTATGTGGAATGTCTGTCTTGTGGTCCTCTCTACACCAGATGATTCATCTTCGCAATCAGCGCACGGTTGAGATCATGGCTCTTGAAACCATATTCTGGCCGTGCGCTTACATTGGAAAGCGGACCTTTATATCGCAACGAGATGAGCCAGTGACAAAAGGCGTCTGAACCGGGGTAGGTTCACTCATAGGCTAGGAGTGGCAAGGGCACCAGGATAAGTTCAAGCTATTAAACAGAAGCGAACATTGGGCCCCCTTGCAAAGATGCTCGCTCCCATTGGAAAGCGGACCTTTTTGCCGCGCACAAACGGGTTATTCAGGGTGATCTTGATGGGTGCTCCGACGAATG
>Ga0209938_1001278_pt1 | contig 12939 bp, 12 predicted proteins | sample SalPonR2_C_D1_MG_FD_185708 | JGI IMG/M metagenome (GOLD analysis project Ga0209938, IMG submission 185708) | Salt pond soil microbial communities from South San Francisco under conditions of wetland restoration - Salt Pond MetaG R2_C_D1_MG... ... | reverse complement strand
CGGGTAACCTTGGCGAGAATCGACGCGGCACTGATCGCCTCGACCCTGCTGTCACCCTTGATGACCGGCTCTGAACGCCAGTGCCAGTCCGGGCAACGGTTGCCATCGACCAGCACGTACTCCGGCGCTATCGCCAGGCCGTCGACGGCACGCTTCATCGCCAGCATGGTGGCCTGATATATGTTCAGGCGGTCAATCTCATCCGCCTCGCAACGGCCGAGGCACCAGGCCGTGGCACACTCGATAATCTGGTCGTAAAGCGCTTCCCGGCGTTTTTCCGTGAGTTTCTTGGAATCGGCAAGCCCGGCAACGGGTCTGTCCGGGTCGAGAATGACGGCGGCGGTAACCACAGCTCCTACCAGGGGACCGCGGCCGACTTCGTCCACCCCTGCAAGCAACCTGCCCGTGTACCGGCATTCAAAGGGCGGTAACGGCAACCTGGCCATCAGTGTTCGCAACCAATCAGGCCGGCAATGGCCGCTGCGGCCTGTTCATCCGCGTTGTGCCGGAGGCTGTGATGAATCTCGGTAAATGCGGTGGTCAGGCGATCCCGTTCCCCGGCATTTTCCAGGCGCTCCAGCACGGCTTCCGCAAGCGCCTGCGGCGTGGCATCGTCCTGGATGAATTCGGGCACCAGTGGCTGCCCTGCCAGCAGGTTTGGCAACGCGACATAGGGCGATTTCACCATCCGGGAAACGATTTTGAAGCTCAGATTGCTGAGCCGGTACCCGACCACCATTGGCTTTTTCAGCAGCATCGCTTCCAGCGTGGCGGTGCCGGAGGCCAGCAGTACCACATCCGCTGCCGCCATCACTTCCCGCGACCGGCCACTGACAATGGTGACCGCAAGCCTGACATCCAGGGCATCAACCAGCGCCCTCACCTGCTGCTCCCGCTCGCGATTGACGCAGGGTATGGCCAGCTGGAGATCCTGCCGCCGGGTCTGGATCCAGCGCGCGGCCTCCAGGAACAGCGCCCCCAGGCGCTCGACTTCCGAGCCCCGGCTACCGGGAAGAATGGCAAGCACCGGCGCCTGTTCGTTCAGGCCCAGACTGCGGCGGGCGGCAAGGGTGTCCGGTTCCATGGGGATCAGGTCCGCCAGAGGGTGCCCCACGAAGGCAACGGGCACGTTATGCTCCTGGTAAAAGCGGGCTTCAAAGGGGAAAAGCGTGAGCATGAGGTCAACGGATCTGGCGATCTTGAAGATCCGCTTTTGCCGCCAGGCCCAGACCGAGGGGCTGACATAATGCGCGGTAAGCATGCCGGCGTCGCGGCAACGACGCTCCACGCCCAGGGTGAAATCCGGTGAATCAATGCCGATGACAACATCCGGGACGTGAGTCAGGAAATAGTCCATCAGCCGGGCGCGGATGCTGAACAGCTCTCGCAGACGCCCCAGGACCTCGACCAGTCCCATCACTGACAGGCGCTCCATGGGCACCAGCGAATGAAAGCCCTCGGCCACCATTTCCTCACCACCAATCCCCACGAACCTGGCCCGGGGATATTTTCTGCGAAGTGCGCGCATCAGCCCTGCCCCGAGAATGTCTCCCGACGCTTCGCCGGCGACTATTCCGAATACCGGTGCTTTAAGACGAGCCTGTTGCATCACCAGTCAGCGGATAATGCCGCGATCTGAACCGCGCAGGGAATCGATAAAAGGGCGTACCTCCGGGACATCGGAGTGACTGCTTTCAAGTTCGTCCAGGGCATCGGCCAGAGCCAGGCCCTGGCGGTAGACCGTTTTGTAGGCCCGGCGCAGGGCGGTCAGTGCACCCTGGCTGAAACCCCTGCGGCGCAGTCCTTCGACGTTCATGCCAAAAGGTTTGGCGGACTGGCCGCTGGCCATGACATAGGCAGGGATGTCTTTCAGGACAATGCTGCCGCCGGCGGCCATGCTGTGAATGCCGATATTGCAGAACTGATGCACCATGGTGCCGCCACCAAGAATGGCGTAATCACCAATCGAGACATGGCCCGCCAGCGTGGTGGTGTTCGCCAGAATGGTGTTATTGCCAATCATGCAGTCATGGGCAACGTGGACGTAGGCCATGAACAGATTGCCGTTGCCGATCACCGTTTCCCCGCGATCCTGAACGGTGCCCCGGTGAATCGTGCAGCTTTCGCGGATAACGTTATCGTCACCGATGACCAGGGTCGTGGGTTCGCCGGCGTACTTCTTGTCCTGACACTCCTCACCAATGCTGGAAAACTGGAAAATGCGATTGTTCCGGCCGATGACTGTCGGGCCTTTAACCACAACATGGGAGAGGATTTCGGTGCCCTCACCGATCTCGACGCCCGGACCTATGTAGCTCCAGGGCCCTACGGTGACTCCGTCGGCGAGCTTTGCAGAGGGATCCACGATAGCCTGGGGGTGAACTCCCGACCAGTCGTTTGTTGTCATCAGCCTTCTCTCTCAGCGGTCATGATTTCTGCCACACAGACAACTTCGTCGTCTACCAGGGCCCGGCATTCGAATTTCCAGATGCCGCGCTTTCCGGTAATGATGGTCGACTCCATAGTCAGCCTGTCGCCTGGCACCACAGGGCGTTTAAACCGCACCTTACTGGAACCCGCCAGGTATTGCACCAGACCGTCCGCCGGTTTGCGGCCAACCGTCATGAAAATCAGGATACCGGACAACTGCGCCATGGCCTCGAGAATCAGCACGCCGGGCATGATCGGATTGTTCGGGAAATGGCCGGCAAAATAGTGTTCGTTCAGAGTTATGTTCTTGAACCCTTTGATGAACCGCCCTTTCTCGACCTCGGTAACCCGGTCTACCAGCAAAAAAGGGAACCTGTGAGGCAGATACTCCTGGATTTCGTCAATATACATCATTGGGTTTGGTCCCGGCTTTCCAGTTTCTTTTCCAGATCCTTGATCCGCCGCGCCATGCTGTCCAGCTGGCGGAAGCGCACTGCATTCTTGCGCCACTGGCGGTTGGTATCGGATCCCGTTCCTGATGAGTATACGCCAGGCTCGGAGATATCGCCGGTGACCATTGTCATGCCGGTCAAGTGGACATTATCAGCGATGGTAACGTGCCCGACCACCCCACACGCGCCGCCAAACACACAATGACTGCCAATGCGGGTACTGCCGGCTATGCCGACCTTCCCGGCCAGGGCGCAATGGTCGCCAATAATGACGTTGTGAGCAATGTGAACCTGATTATCAAGCTTTACGCCATTGCCGATGTAGGTGTCATCCAGGGCACCCCGGTCAATGGTGGTATTTGCCCCCACCTCAACGTCGTCGGCCAGAACCACGCGGCCAATCTGCGCAATCCGGTGCCAGGCACCTTTCTCGTTGGCAAGGCCAAAACCATCGGAGCCCACAACCGCACCACTGAGAATATGACAGCGTTTGCCGATCACGACGTCGTGGGCCAGGGTAACCCGGGGGCGAAGCAGGGAGTGTTCGCCAAGCTGGCAACGGGCGCCGATGATCGAACCCGCGCCTACAACAACCCCCTTGCCAATGACCACATCATCCTCGATAACAGACTGAGGCCCGATGCTGGCGGTATCATCCACCCAGGCGGAAGGCGCGACCACGGCGGAGGGATGAATACCGGGGGCCGCCACCGGGGCAGGATCAAACCAGTGGCTGAGGGTGGCGTAGGCAAAATAGGGATTTTCCAGGATCAGGGCGTTGCCCGGGTACTGATCCGCAACGGAGGCTGACATGATTACCGCTGATGCCCGGGTATCGGCGAGATGACGGACGTAGGAGGGGTTGGCCAGAAACGAAATCTGACCCGGCAAGGCAGATTGAAGTGTTGCCAGTCCGACGATTTCAGTGTCCGGATCACCCCTGAGTTCCGCGCCGAGCCCGGCCACGATTTCGCTCAGTCGATAGGAAGATGTTGGCATCATCCACTCCCAGAAGATGGATCAGGCAGAGCCCAGTGACCGGACTCCGGACGATTAACGGTTCAGTTTTTCCAGCAGTTGTCCGGTCAGATTCATCTCCGGCTTTACAAAAACAACGGCTTCGCTGGGCAGAATAATATCCAGACTGTGTTCTTCCATCAGTTCCTGAACCGCCGCATCCACGTCCGGGCGGGCCTTGTCCAGAAAGGCCTGCTTGCGGTCTGCCACCCTGGAGTCAAGGCTCTGCTTGAGGACATTGAACTCCCTTACTTTTTCCTGGAACTGTGCGGTGATCCGGTCGCGTTCGGATTCATTCATCATCGCGCCGTCCTGCTCCAGCCGTTGCTGAAGCTTTCGCGCCTCTTCCTGGGCTTCGCGAACCTCTGATTCCTCACCGGAAAAATCCTGTTGCAGGCGCTCGCTGAAGGCCTGCGCCCCTTCCGATGAAAATAGTGCCTGGCGCAGATCCACCACGCCGATTCTGGTCTCAGCCATTACCGGGCCAGTCATGAACAGAGCGATGATCGCGGCTACCAGTGAAATACGAACCATGTCTACTTCTCCTGAACTCATTTTGGTTGATGTTGGCCAGAGGCCATTAGAACGTCTGTCCCAGCGAGAACTGGAATACCTGGGTCCGGTCAGCGGCCACATCATTCAGCGGCCGGGCAATACTGAATGCCAGCGGACCCACTGCCGTTATCCACTGGAAACCGACACCGACGGATGCCCGCACGTCCTCCAGGGTCCAGGAAAACGCGCGGTCCGGATCGAATACCTGGCCGGCATCCAGAAAGAAGGCTGTGCGCATGGACCGGCTGTCCCCCGCGAACGGAGTCGGGAAAATCAGCTCCAGGCTGGCTTCAGTGAGCAAACTGCCACCAAAGGGGTCCGTGGTCCCATCCCCACGATCCGTTCTTGGACCCAGGGAATTGCCCCGGTAACCGCGGACCGAGCCGTAGCCGCCAGCGAAGAAATGCTCATAGAAGGGCATTACCGCGCGACCATCGTAACCATCACCGTACCCGATTTCGGAACGGGCGCGGAATACCCAACTCTGGGCATTGTTCAATGGCTGATAGAAATCGTTTCTCTGGCTCAGTTTGTAGAATGTCAGATCACTGCCCGGAACCGCCACATCGGCAGACACCGACATACTGTAGCCGTCAGTGGGCAGTATGCCCCGGTTCAGCGTACTTCTGCGCCAGGACCCGAAGAGGAAGTAATTGTCGAAATCATTGCCCTCTTCGTCAATGAACTCCTGTACTTCCACGGAAGTGAACAGGCCGGGCTTCACCCTTGAAAAGGTATAGCCAACGCCGAAATTGAGGCGGGTATTCTGGTCGATGGGATAACCGAAGTTCATCCGGCCACCGTATTCATCCAGCAGGAAAGAGGTGATGTCCTGCTCCTCGAAGTCGGTCTCCCGGGCGAACACGCTGAACCCGCGACTGACCCCGTCCACGGTGTAATAAGGGTTCTGATAGGAAAAGTTCGCGCTCTTGATGGAATCGCTGACATTCACCCCGATCGACACCTGCTTACCGCTGCCAAAGAAATTGTTTTCCGAGATATTGGCACCGAGAATAACGCCGGACGACTGCGAGAAGCCTACTGAGGCAGACAGGCTGCCGGTTGGCTGTTCGGTGACCGAGTAGTTGACATCGACAAGGTCATCAGTGCCCGGCACCGGGGTGGTCTGGACATCAACCCTTTCAAAGAACCCCAGCCGTTCCAGACGGGTTTTGGAGAACTCGATGCGGTCGGTCGAGGCAACGCCGCCTTCCATCTGGGTCATTTCCTGACGCAGGACTTCGTCGCGGGTCGAGACATTGCCTTCAAAGTTGATCCGGCGCACATAGGCGCGCTTGCCAGGCTCGACAAAGAAGGTCACCGCCGCGGTGTTATCGTCGCCGGGCTCGGGCACACCGTTGACCGTCGCAAAGGCGTAGCCCTCCCGACCCAGACGGCGTGACAGCACCTCGGAGACCGCAGTAACCCGAGCCTGGGAGAAAACATCACCCGCTTCAATCGGAATCAGCTCTCTGAGCTCCGATTCGCCGATAACAAGGTCACCCCTGACATTGACTTCGGAAACCGTATATTCGGGGCCTTCGTTCAGTGAAACGGCAATGAACACCTGCTTCTTGTCCGGTGAGATGGATACCTGGCTCGATTCCACACTGAAATCGATGAAGCCACGGTCCAGGTAGTAGGACCGCAACGATTCAAGATCACCACTGAGGCGCTCCCGGGCATATTTGTCAGCGTTGGTCAGCGAATTCCAGAATCCCGAGGTTTTCAGCTCGAACCGGTCCAGCAGGGTATCGTCATCGAAGACTTCGTTGCCGACAATATTGATATGCCGGATCGCGGCAACACTGCCCTCATTGATTTCCAGGCTTATGGCAACGCGGTTTCTCGGCAGGGTCTGTGCGTCCGCCTGCACCCGGGCATTGTAACGGCCCTGGCCAATGTAGGACCTCAGAATCTCCAGCTCCAGACGCTCAAGTGTCGCCCGCCGGAATACCTGACCTTCCGCCAGCCCGGCGTTGGCCAGCGCATCCTTGAGCATTGCGGTTTCGATGTTTTTGTTGCCTTCAATATTGATCGAGGTGATCGATGGACGCTCCCGCACCGTCAGGATCAGAACATTTTTATCCCGGCTGGCCTCGATATCGGTAAACAGGCCTGTGCGGAACAGGTCCTTGATGGCGCCGGCGAGTTCGAGCTCATCAACAGACTCTCCTATGGATACCGGAAATGCGGAAAACACGGTACCTGCGGATACCCGCTGAAGGCCTTCCACCTCTATGTCCGATACTGTGAATTGGTCTGCCAGTACAGGTGTTGTGGCCACAAGGACTGCCAGCAGGCCTGCCAATAAACTGTGAAGAGATCGTCCCATTCAATAAATTCGCCTGTTGATGCTGCAAAGGGTCGGCAATTCTCACAACCGCATAAGGTCGTTGTAAAGTGCAAACACCATTAATGTGAGGATCATCGCCATACCGATACGCAGGCCAACAGCCTGGGCCTGCTCTGACACTGGTTTTTTACGGATCGCTTCGATGGTGTAGTAAACAATGTGTCCACCATCCAGAACCGGAACCGGAAGCAGGTTCAGCACGCCAAGACTGACGCTGAGATAGGCAAGAAAACGGATAAAATCTTCAAAGCCTGAACTGACACTGGCCTCGGCAATCCGGGCAATGGTAATGGGACCGCTGAGATTGGTTGGCGACAACAGACCTGTGACCATTTTCTGGATCGCCACCAGGGTCAGGCGGGTATCGGCCCAGGTTTCTGAAATTGCCTGGGGTACGGCCGCAAAAGGTCCATAGCGGGTCTCGCGCAGAAACTCTTCGGGCCAGGATACCGATTGCACCCCGGCGCCGATGAAGCCGGTTACCCTGCCGTCCTCGCCTTCCCGCGCTGCCGGCGTCACCTCGATAACCCGCGACTGCCCGTTGCGCACAATGCCCAGGCTTATGGTTTCTTCCGGTGCCTGCTGAATCGCCTCCACCAGGGCGAACCAGTCGGCAACCGGCTCGCCGTTAACAGTCTCTACCCGGTCGCCGGCTTCAAGCCCGGCGGCCTGTGCGCGGCCATCCGCCACGATTTCACCCAGCACCGGCGGAATGTCCGGCCGGCGGGGGGACAGCCCGAATTCCGCCAGCGGGTTCGGGGCGTCATCGCTCAGGCCCCAGCCATCCAGGGTGCCGGTGACCTGGCCCTTGCTGCCCCCTTCGGAGACCGCAAAGGCGACCGGACCGTATTCGCCGGTACGCTCAAGCAGGCGCATGTTGATATCCCGCCAGGAGGTAACGCGGTGCCCGTCCACCGAGTGGATCTCCATACCGGACTCAAGGCCTATACGCTGGGCGACGCTGCCCTGCTCCACCTCACCGATAATCGGAGCCAGTGTGGTAAAACCGACAACGCTCAGCAGCCAATAGGCAAAAATGGCGAACAGAAAGTTGGCAATCGGGCCGGCCGAGGCAATCGCAATCCGCCTGGAGGGGGGCTGGGCATTGAAGGACTGGCTTTTAAGCTCGTCGGGGACCGGTCCCTCGCGCTCATCAAGCATCTTTACATAGCCACCAAGGGGTATGGCCGCCACCGCAAACTCGGTACCGTGGCGGTCGTACCAGGAGTACAGTGGCTTGCCAAAGCCCACGGAAAATCTGAGCACTTTCACGCCACAGCGGCGAGCCACCCAGAAATGACCGTACTCGTGCAGTGTTACCAGTATGCCCAGCGTCAGCAGTAACGCCAGTATTGTCTCGACTATCTGCATAAAGCTCTCATTTATGAAACACCTCCGGCACTGGCCAGAGACATCTGTTCCCTGGCGACCAGGCGGGCTTCGGCGTCTTTCTCGAATATGGTGTCGAAGCTGTCGGCCGCAACCGTCGCTACCCGGTCCAGCGTCTGCTCTATGATAACGGCGATATCGGCGAAGCACAGCTTACCATCCAGAAAGGCGGCAACCGCCTCCTCGTTGGCCGCGTTCAGCACCGCCGGGGTTGTTCCGCCCCGCTGGAAGGCTTCAGCTGCCAGCCTCAGGCAGGGAAAACGTTGCAGATCCGGCCGCTCGAAATGGAATTTGCCGATCTGAAACAGGTCCAGCGGCGCGACCCCGGCGTCGATCCGCTCCGGCCACGCCAGGCCGTTGGCAATGGGGGTGCGCATGTCAGGGCTTCCAAGCTGCGCCAGCACCGAGCCATCGGCGTATTCAACCATGGAGTGGATGATGCTCTCGGGATGAACGTGTACCTCCACAAAATCCGGGGAGACGTTGAACAGCCAGCAGGCTTCAATCAGCTCCAGGCCCTTGTTCATCAGGGTAGCGGAATCCACGGAAATCTTCTGGCCCATGGACCAGTTGGGGTGGGCACAGGCTTCTTCGGGTTTAACGCTGCGCAGGGAATCGGCGGAGAAGGTGCGGAACGGGCCGCCGGAGGCGGTCAGCAGAATACGGGTAATGCCGGCTGCCAGGGTATTGCGGATCCGGTCCGCAGGCATGCACTGGAATATGGCGTTATGTTCGCTGTCGATCGGCAGCAGCTCGGCGCCTGACTCGGCAACGGCGTCCATGAAAAGCTGGCCGGACATTACCAGGGCCTCTTTGTTGGCCAGCAGGACCCGTTTGCCCGATCTCACTGCCGACAACGTCGGCACCAGGCCCGCGGCGCCGACAATAGCCGCCATCACGGTATCGCACTCGCGATCACTGGCCACCCGACAGAGGCTGTCCTCGCCAACCAGAACCTGGGTCAGGGGCAGGTCCGCGAGCTGGCTGAACAGGGCCTCTGCGCCCTTCTGGTCTGCCATCACCGCGTACCGGGGCCGGAATTCACGGCACAGGCTCGCCATACTGTCGACGCTGGTCGAGGCTGTCAGGGCGTGAACCCGGAAGCGATCCGGATGGCGACGGATCACATCCAGAGTATTCAGACCAATCGAGCCGGTTGCCCCGAGAATTGTGACGTTGCGTTTCATGAAATTACCAGTGTCCGGCCGTCAGCCAGCCCAGCTGAGTAATGATCAGGGCAAACACCGGAATGGCGGCGGTCAGGCTGTCAACCCGGTCCATGATACCGCCGTGGCCGGGCAGCAGCTGACTGCTGTCCTTGATGCCACGAAACCGCTTGAGCATGCTTTCCATAAGGTCCCCGACCACAGAGATACCGCCGGTAATCAGGCTCGCCAGAACCAGCAGGGTAATATTGCCGTTACTGGCCTGGGCCAGCACGCCGACCACCAGAGCGAAGATGCCGACAGCCAGTAAACCACCCCAGACCCCGGCCCAGGATTTTCCAGGGCTGACCCGCGGTGCCAGCTTTGCCTTGCCAAAAGCCCGGCCGGAGAAATAGGCGCCGATGTCCGCCACCCAGACAATGCAGAATACGTAAAGAATCAACAGCAGATTACTGGTACTGTCGCCGAACTGGAAGCCCCCGGTTCTCAGGTGATTGAGGCCAACCCAGGCCGGCACCAGCACCAGCAGGCCCATAACGGCCCGCGCGGCCGGTTTGCCCCAGGCGCCGGAACCATCGGGATAACTGCGGATCATCAGGAAACAGCCAAGCCACCACACCAGGGCAAGCCAGAGCACTGCCGTGGCTGGCACTTCGAGCATGGCGTAAAGAACGACCGCCGTAGCCAGAGCATAGCCGGCCCGGCCCGCCGGGGGGGTGATGCCCGCCATGTTCGCCCACTCCCAGGCACCCACAACAATAATTGCCCCGGTAAAAAGCGCAAAGCCGAGCGGCGGCAGAAAGAAGATGCCGCCAATCGCAATGGGTGCCAGTATCAGTGCAGTGATGATTCGTGTTTTAAGCACAGTCTTGGTCGCTATGTTGGCATTATTGTTCGGAGGCTGTTCTCTTGACCTGGTCGTCGGTCTGGCCAAATCTCCGTTTACGGCCGGCATAGGCCTGCAGGGCCTTTTCCATTTCTCCCTCCCGGAAATCAGGCCAGTACACTGATGAGAAATAGAGTTCGGTGTAGGCAAGGTGCCAGAGCATGAAATTGCTGATGCGCTGCTCCCCTGCGGTACGAATCATCAGGTCCGGCATGGGAAGGTCACCGATCGACAGGTGCTGCTGAATCAGGTCGTCAGTGATATCGGAAGGTGCAAGCTCACCGGACTGGACCTTGCGCGCCAATGTCTGGCTGGCCTGGGTGATGTCCCAGTGCCCGCCGTAGTTGGCCGCAATCACCAGGGTCATCTGGGTGTTATCACGGGTCAGTTGTTCCGCAAAGGCCATGTGGCCCTGCAGATTTTCACTGAAAGCCGACCGGTCACCGATTATTTTCAGGCAGATGTTGTTGCGGTGAAGTTTTTTGACTTCGCGTTCCAGGGCAAACAGGAACAGCCTCATCAGCGCAGAGACTTCGTCTTCCGGGCGGCGCCAGTTTTCACTGGAGAAGGCAAACAGCGTCAAAACTTCCACGCCCTGGCGGGCACAGGTTTCGACCGCGGCCCTGACAGCCTTGACTCCCGCCTTGTGGCCGGACACACCCGCCAGCTTATGGGATTTCGCCCACCGATTATTTCCGTCCATGATAATGGCCACATGTCTGGGCCGGTTACCCGCCGATAACGGAATCTCTGCGGAAACGCTTGCGGTCATGCAATCCCCTGCGCTGCGTATTGACTTTAAAGCGGACTGATCAGACAGCCATCAGGTCCTCTTCCTTGGCCTTCAGCTGTTTCTCCACTTCTGCAATATACCGGTCCGTCAGCTTCTGGATAGCCTCTTCGCCATTGCGCTCTTCGTCTTCATTGATCTCTTTTTCCTTCAGCAGGTCTTTCAGCATGCTGTTGGCGTCACGACGGGCATTACGAATGGAAACGCGGCAATGCTCGGCATCGGCCCTCGCCTGCTTGACCATTTCCTTGCGGGTTTCCTCGGTCAGCATCGGCATGGGGATGCGAATCACCTCGCCATTGTTTGACGGATTCAGGCCCAGATCCGACATCATGATGGCCTTTTCAATTTTCGGCATCAGCGCCTTTTCCCAGGCCGAAACTGCCAGCGTGCGGTTATCTTCGACGTTCACGCTTGCCACCTGTTTCAGCGGCGTTTCCTGGCCGTAATAATCCACTGTCACGCTGTCCAGAATAGAAGGATGAGCACGACCGGTGCGGATCTTGTTAAAAGCCGAATTCAGAGCCTCGAGGCTCTTCTTCATCTTCTTTTCGGCGTCAGATTTAATATCGTCAATCACTTCAGTATCCTCGAATTCGTTGGTCAGTAACTGTTCAGTTCCCGGGACTATTCAATCAATGTGCCTTCAGACTCGCCGGTAACAATGCGCGTCAGTGCACCGGGACGATTCATGTCAAATACCCGCAAGGGCATGCCATGATCCCGGGCCAGGCAGATGGCAGTGAGATCCATCACTCCCAGTTTCTTGTCGAGCACCTCATCATAGGTCAGGTGGTCGTACTTCACCGCGGTCGTATCCTTGTAGGGATCGGCGGAGTAAACGCCATCAACCTTGGTGGCCTTCAATACCGCATCCGCTTCGATCTCGATGCCCCGCAGGCAGGCTGCCGAGTCAGTGGTGAAAAACGGATTGCCGGTTCCGGCGCAGAAAATCACCACATCACCGTCTTTGAGATCGCGCACTGCACGGCGGCGATCATAATGCTCAACAATACCACTCATGGGAATGGCAGACATAACGCGGGTACGAATATTGCTGCGTTCGAGGGCGTCACGCATGGCCAGTCCGTTCATCACGGTGGCCAGCATGCCCATGTGATCACCGGTAACCCGGTCCATACCGGCCGCACTCAGGGCGGCACCCCGGAACAGATTGCCACCGCCGATGACCAGCGCGACCTGAACCCCGATGCCGATCAGGGAACCAATATCCAGCGCCATGCGATCGAGAACCCGCGGGTCAATGCCGAAATCGTGATCCCCCACCAGCGCTTCACCACTGAGTTTCAGCAACACTCGCTTGTATCTGGGCTGGGTCTTGGAAGATTGCGGCATGGTGATCCCCTTTTCTGTCTGTGGCAGGACGGACGTGTCAGGCCTGTATCTGACATACTCCTCGGAAAAAGGGGGATCTCAGATACAAACCCGCCACGAAAACCGGATTGCTCCGGCTGACGTGGCAGACTTGGTTGGTGCCCCGGCCGCGGCTCCGGCACCCACTCAGAAGGATCAGGCCTTGCCGGTTCCAGCTGCCGCGGCAACCTCCGCAGCGAAGTCCACCTCTTCCTTCTCGATGCCTTCTCCGACTTCAAGACGCACGAAGCTGACCAGATCACCGCCCTGAGCCTTGATCAGCTGACCGACGGTCTGATCGGGATTCTTGACGAACGGCTGTTCCACCAGGCTGTTCTCGGCAAGGAACTTCCTGATCCGGCCACCCATCATCTTTTCGACGATTTCGGCCGGCTTGCCGGCCATATCCGACTGGCCCTTGATGACCTCTTTCTCTCTCTCCAGCTCTTCGGCCGGCATGTTTTCGGGCTTGCCAACGCGGGGGTTGACGGCCGCCACGTGCATTGCAACATCCCGTGCTGTCT
>Ga0209938_1001275_pt1 | contig 12942 bp, 13 predicted proteins | sample SalPonR2_C_D1_MG_FD_185708 | JGI IMG/M metagenome (GOLD analysis project Ga0209938, IMG submission 185708) | Salt pond soil microbial communities from South San Francisco under conditions of wetland restoration - Salt Pond MetaG R2_C_D1_MG... ... | reverse complement strand
CACATGGGGGATGTCATGCTCAAGTTGAGACCAGTTGAAGCCCCAGTCTTGACTGATATCCGGTGCCCTATAGGTATCTTCTGTGTATGTCTCTTGTAGTTCTACATACCTAGTAAGATTAAAGCTCCCCAGCAGGCAGGCACCATATTCAGGTAGAGGCTGTTCTCCACGCCGTTGATCTGCTGTTCGAGAGGAGTAGCAACGGATTGTTCTACGTTGAGGGCATTGGCGCCGGTGTAAGAGGCGCTGACCTTGATTACCGGCGGCGCCAGTTCGGGATACTGGGCAACGGGGAGTTCCTGTAGCGAGATGATCCCAAGAATGACAATGATGATGGAAATCACCATGGCCACGATAGGGCGGTTGACAAAAAATGATGCCATGTGGCGGTTGGATTTTGACGGGATTAATCAATAATCTCAAAATTGGCGGGAACAGGGTTGATCTGCTGGCCCGGCCGGATCTGTTGGAGGCCTTCAACGATAACGCGCTCGCCGGCGGCGAGCCCTTCACTAATCACCCACATATTGCCGCTGCGCGGACCGGTCTGAATAGGGCGTATCTCCACTTTGTTGCTGTCGTTGACCACGTAAACCTGAAAGTTACCCTGCAATTCCTTCACCGACCGTTGTGGCACGCGGATAGCCTTGTCGAGTAATCCGGTGACGCCCCGCAACCGGGCAAATTGGCCGGGCCGGACTATGCCCTCCGGGTTGGGAAAAGACGCCTGAATGAGCAGGGTGCCCGTGGTGGGGTCGATCTGACGGTTGGCGAAATCAATCTTTCCGCGATGAGGATGCACCGAACCGTCGGCCAGGATAAGTTCCATTCCGGCCAGTTCGGGATACTTTTTCAGCATTTCTTCCTGCCGGTTTTCCCCCTGATAGCGGCGCATTCGCAGGTATTCGGTTTCGGTGATGGAGAAGCGAACCAGAATGGGATCGATATCGGAAATGGTGTTCAGCACTACAGCGTTAAGGCCCCGGCCGACAAAATCGCCGACGCGGACCTCCGTTTTGCCAATGATGCCCGAGATGGGCGCATAGACCTTGGTGTACCCTAATTCGATTTTCGCCAGTCGCAGCTGAGCTTCGGCGGCTTCTACTGCGGCTTCGGCCGCGCCCTGCGTCGCGATGGCCGCATCCAGGTCACTCTCACTGACAGCCTTGATCTCCTCCAGCGGCCGGATGCGCTCCAGTTCATTTCTGGCTTGAACCAATTGCGTTCGTGCCTGCGCGACACGACTTTGTACTTCGGCAACTTTGGCTTCGAAGGGCTGTGGGTCAATGGTGTAGAGTAATTTGCCTTTACTTATCCGGCTGCCTTCCTGGAAATGTATGGCTTCCAGAAAACCCTCTACGCGCGCCCGGATGTCAATATCCGAAGCGCCGTAAGTCTGCCCCACGAATTCTTCGATGACAGGATAGTCGGCAGCATTAACTTCGTAGCAGGGAATCTCAGGCGGCGGTAGCGGGGGCGGGGCCTGCTGCTCCTGGCAGGACGTAAGAAAGAGGAAAATGGGCAGCATAAGCCGCAATACAGATTTATTCGACTGAAGCGTTTTCATTTTGGAAAAGCGATTGTTCCTGATTTCAAATAAGTAAGTTAAGGCAAACTTTTCATTTAGTAACTATCTCTCTTGGAAAGGCATGCAAAATTATAATTTCGATCAAAATGGGTTTCTGAGCAGCCGGGATGGGGTAGGTTTTTCACGGTAGCGCATGCTTACCTCCGGCCTCAAACTATTTTATCCCCTGTCTCCCTAAGTTTTTCCGCGAGGTATTTCCCGGTATAGGAGCCTTCGACCTTAACGAGTTCCTCCGGCTTACCCTGGAACAGCAGGTAGCCGCCTTCTTTGCCGCCTTCCGGACCCAGGTCGATGACCCAGTCGGCCGACTTGATGACCTCCATATTGTGTTCGACGATGAGCACGGTGTGGCCGTTTTCGACCAGGGCATTCATAGCGTCGAGTAGTTTGCGGATATCGTGAAAGTGCAGCCCGGTGGTGGGCTCATCGAAGATGAAAAGGATGCGTTCGCTGCGGCGTTCCTTACCCAGAAAGCTGGCGAGTTTGACGCGCTGAGCTTCGCCGCCGGAGAGGGTAGAGGAGGACTGGCCAAGCTTGATATACCCCAGGCCGACGTCCTGCAGGGGCCGCAGTTTATTGATCACATCCGATTCGTCGACAAAGAAGTCCATCGCCTCGTCGATGCTCAATTGAAGGATATCATGGATGTTATGGTCTTTGTATTCTACATCGAGTACTGCCTGTTTGAAGCGTTTGCCGCCACATTCTTCACATTCCAGGCGCACGTCGGCGAGAAATTGCATTTCGATAACCTGTTCGCCTTCCCCTTTGCAGGTGTCGCAGCGGCCGCCGTCGACGTTGAAGCTGAAGTGCTTAGGCTTGAACCCCCTGATTTTGGAGAGCTGCTGGTCGGCCATCAGGGCGCGGATGGCGTCGTAGGCCTTGACATAGGTGACGGGATTGGAGCGCGAAGACTTGCCGATGGGGTTCTGGTCGACCAGCTCCACCTGCGTGAGGCTGTCGAGATCGCCCTCCAGTTTCAGGTGCAGGCCCGGTGATTTGCGGTAGCTCTCGCCCAGTTGTTTCTTCAGGGAAGGGTAAAGGATCTGTTTGATCAGGGTGGTCTTACCCGAGCCCGATACGCCGGTGACTACGCTCAGGGCGTTTAGGGGGATTTGCACATCAATATTTTTCAGGTTGTGCTGCTTGGCTCCTTTGATCCAGAGGCTTTCGGTGAATTTGCGGCGCAGCTCCGGCAGGGGAATCTCCATGCGGCCGCTCATGTACTTGGTAGTCAGGCTCTCGGCGGCTTCTTCGTAGATCTTTTCGTAATTGCCGGCGAAGACGACCTCTCCCCCGAATATTCCGGCGTGCGGCCCGATATCGACGAGATAGTCGGCATTTTTGATTACATCTTCTTCGTGTTCTACCACGATGACGGTGTTGCCCAGGTCGCGCAGCGCTTCCAGCACCTGTACCATTCGGTTGGTATCGCGAGGGTGCAGCCCAACGCTGGGTTCGTCGAGCAAGTACATGGAGCTGGTCAGGTTGGAGCCCAGGGTGCGGGTCAGGTTGATGCGCTGGGTTTCGCCGCCGCTCAGTGTATTTGACAGCCGGTCGAGGCTGAGGTAGTTCAGTCCGAGATTGAGCATGTACTGCAGGCGGTTAGAGATTTCCAGTAGCAGGCGTTTGGCGATGCGTTCGTCGTAATCGCTTAGTTCCAGCTGATCGAAAAAGGCCTTGAGTTCATCGACCGGCAGGATAACCAGTTCGGTAATATCGCGACCGGCTATCTTTACGTAGGTAGCTTCCTGGCGCAAGCGTCCTCCTTCGCAGGTGTGGCAGTTCGTTTTACCCCGGTAGCGGGCCAGCATGACGCGGTTTTGGATTTTGTACATCTTCTCCTTCAGCTCCGCAAAAAAGTCGTCGATACCGTTGAAGTATTCGTTACCCTGCCAAAGCAGCCGGCGTTGTTCTTTGTTCAGGTCCTGGTAGGGGCGGTGAACTGGAAAGTCGAAGCGGTGAGCTACTTCCAGGAAGCGATCCAGCCAGCGTCCGTGTTTTTCGCCTTTCCAGCAGGCGATGGCGCCCTCGTATACGGATAGCGAGGAATCGGGAACGACCTTGTCTTGGTCAATACCCATCACTTGGCTAAAACCCTCGCAGGTAGGGCAGGCGCCGTAGGGATTATTGAAATTGAAAAGCTGTGGCGTCGGCTCCAGAAAAGTGATACCGTCCAGTTCAAAGCGATTGTTGAAAGATTTGCGCTCCCGGCCCATGATATCGACCGTGCATTCGCCCTCCGACTCGTAAAAGGCAGTCTGTACGGAGTCGGCGATGCGTTTGCTGTTTTCCTCGTCACCGGGTTTGACGACGAAGCGGTCGATGAGAATCAGCGGGTTGCGCGCTTCGACTTCGCCGATGCGTTTTTTCAGTAACGGGTCCTCACTTTCAAGAACATCCTGTATGTCCGTGAGCGTCTCATCGAGCAACAATCGGGTATACCCTTTTTGCAGCAGCAGGTTAAGCTCCTGTTCCAGTTTGCGATCCTTATACTTGTAAGGCAGGGGAATAAAGAGCTGAACCTTCGTTCCCTCCTCGAAGCTGTGGATGTAATCGACTACATCCGAAACTTCGTGTCGTTTGACTTCCTTGCCCGACACCGGGGAGAAGGTTCTGCCTACGCGGGCAAAGAGCAGGCGCAGGTAATCGTAGACCTCCGTCAGGGTTCCTACCGTTGAGCGGGCATTGCGGGTGCTCACCTTCTGTTCTATAGCGATGGCCGGGCATATGCCTTTTATATAATCGACCTCTGGTTTTTTCATCCGCATCAGGAACTGCCGGGCGTAGGAAGAAAGACTCTCTACATAGCGGCGCTGCCCTTCGGCAAAAAGAGTGTCCATGGTCAGAGATGATTTTCCCGACCCCGAAACGCCGGTGACGACGATCAGTTTATTCTTTGGTAACCGGAGTGAGATATTTTTCAAGTTATTCGCCCGCGCTCCCTTGATTTGGATATAATCCCGGGGGGTGTCCGTCTTGGGGAGTTCTTCTATCACCGCATTCGCTCTGTTCGATGGCATCTGTTGGTAGTTACTATTGGGTATAAAGTAGTTGGACTACACTGGAAACAAAAAATCAAACTTACTGTTTTACCCGAATATTTAATAACCCGGTTTTGAGAAGCCGGGCACTGAAAAGATTTGAAATTTTGTTCTGAAAATGGAAACCACACTTCTTTATTGACGTACAACCCTTAATAAAAGCCAAAGAAATTGTTCTTTTTGTTAAAAAAGCTTGCTTTTTATTTTATGTGACAGGTTAATTTTCTGTTAAAGGATGAAAAAAAACGTCAAAATATTTCCTCCTTTCGATCATATGCACTTATCTTTGGTCTGTAAACAGTAAAACACGCTTTTTTACTCTCTTTCTTTTCAAATAAAAAACTGCTGACTATAGGAGTAACTTCTACACTAAATTAGTTTTTAGACGACTTAACAAATCCCATTAACGTAAAACTATTTAGGTATGCAAGTTACGCCCTTGACTGACCAGCAACTAATTGGTCACTATCTGGAAGGAGATGAGCGCGCTTTTGAAGAGCTGCTCAACCGTCATCAGCAGAAGATTTACACTTCTATTTATCTCTTCGTCAAAGACCAGAGTCTCGCTGAGGATATTTTCCAGGAAGTATTTATTAAGATTATTGATACGCTCCGGAAGGGAAAGTACAACCACGAAGGTAAATTCCTGCAGTGGGCCATGCGCATCTCTTACAACATGTGCGTTGACTACTTCCGTCGTTCCAAGCGCCGTCCGAAAGTATCACCTACTGAAACCTTTGATATTTTCGACGTGTTGCAGGTGACCGATGACAATGCCGAGCAGCACATTATCCGCAGCCAGACGCACGACAAGGTGCGCAAGCTGGTGGATATGCTGCCGCCCGAGCAACGCGAAGTCGTCATCCTGCGTCACTACGCGGATATGAGCTTCAAAGAAATCGCCAAGTTGACCCGCGTGAGCATCAATACGGCGCTGGGCCGTATGCGCTATGCGCTAATCAACATCCGCAAGATGGTGGAAGAAAAAGAAATTATTCTTCAGTAGGTACAGTTCAAAAGTTCAAGGTTCAAAAGTTGGAGTTTTTCATAGCTTTTGAACCTTGAACCTTTGACTTTTAACAGCCAACCTTTCAACCTGTCAACTTCGCGTAATCTTTCGCGAAGTACGTAATAATCACATCCGCTCCGGCCCTTCTGATACTCAGTAATGTTTCAGGCATGGCCTTTTCGTACTCCAGCCAACCGTTGCGGCAGGCTGCGAGCAGCATGGCGCACTCCCCGCTGACGTGGTAAGCGGCAATGGGCAGGTCAAAGCTGTGTTTGAGTAAGTGGATGACATCCAGGTAATTCAGCGCCGGTTTGACCATCAGAAAGTCGGCGCCCTCCATCGTATCCAGTTCGCCTTCTATCAAGGCTTCCTGCTTATTGGCCGGATCCATCTGATAGGTCTTCTTGTCGGCAGGGATATCCCCCGAGGCTTTCGGGGCGCTCTCCAGGGCGTCCCGGAAAGGTCCGTAAAATGCGCTGGCATACTTGGCCGTATACGACATAATGCCCGTATCGGTATAGCCTTCCCGGTCGAGTCCCTCGCGGATGGCCTGCACCCGGCCGTCCATCATATCCGAAGGGCCGAGGATGTCGAAGCCGGCGTGCGCCTGGGCAACGGCCATTTTCGATAGAATAAGCAGGGTTTCATCATTGGCGATTTTTCCGTCAAGAACCAGTCCGTCATGGCCGTCGGAGCTATAAGGATCCATGGCCACGTCGCTGATCAGACAGCATTCCGGAAAACGCTCTTTAATCGCCGTAGCGGCTTTGAGATAGAAATTGTCCGGATTATAGCTATAGGTGGCCTCTTTGTCTTTTCGCTCGTCGGGAACTGCCGGAAACAGGATGAAACTGTGCACTCCCAGTTCCAAACACGTTTCTATTTCCCGCAGCGTAGATTCCAGCGACAGCCGGTAGCTTCCGGGCAGGGAAGGGATGGCGACCTTGGCCTCGTCGCCTTCCATCAGGAAAAGGGGTTGTACGAGGTGCCCGGGCGAGAGGTGAGTTTCCCGGTTCAGGTTGCGAATGGCTTCACTGCGCCGGTTTCTTCTTGGTCTTCTTAACATTGTTTCGCTTTTTCGAATTTGTTGGTACAGGATCGTAGCCGTGACTGCCCCAGGGATGGCATCGCCAGATGCGCTTCAGCCCTAGCCAAACACCGCGCAGTACGCCCCATTCTTCGATGGATTTGACCATATAGTGTGAACAGGTCGGCTGAAAACGGCAGGTGGAGCCCAGGAGGGGGGAAATGGCTACCTGATAAAATCGGATGGGTAAGATCACTATTTTTCTGAAAAGGCGATTCATGTTAAAGTCAAATTTAAAAACTGACCGATTCCCGGCTTTTACCTTTTTGAAAGAGCAGTAGGCCCTTTTGATTGCCCGGTCCGAAAACACTGACGATGTTTTTCTGATCGTCATATACTTCCGTCAAAATCTTATTGGTGACGGCGAGTTGTTCCATTTGATCAACTTCCAGCACTTCGAGGTAGCACCAGACAGCTGCCAGGTCATCGGAAATCTCTTTGCCAAGGAAGTGATACGTGGCCTGCCGGCCGTTGACTTCCAGGATGAAATTCTGCTCCAGATACCGGCCAAGGTGCTGTCCGGCATCCGCTGCTTCCTTCTCCGTACAGAGGAACAGCTTGTCGGCGCCCTGCTGCCGCAGGGCTTCTTCCAGATCATCGATAAAGAGGTGCAGGCTGATTTGCAACGCGCGTTCCTGTTCATTGTATTCTATCAGGCACTTGCTGACGTGGAAGTCGTGGACTTCCTCGCTGAGTGATAGAGTGGTCGCGGTAGTATCTGCTGCCGGCAAAGACGACATGCCGGAGGTCCCGGTAAACGGGTTGATCAGGAGTAAGAGCAGACTGGCTAGTAGTACTTCCATTGATTATGCATTTGCCTCCTTAAAACGATGCGAACCATCGAAAAAGTTCAAGGCCTCAGAGTATGTTTAAACATACTCTCCGGGACATCAGTTTCTCCGGCCGGCAAATGCTGTAATTCAAAGCCCGCTCCGGTGCAGCGTGTGTTTGCGGCCGATAAAGTAGTACAAGATCAGGCCAATTACCGGGAGCAGGATGATCACCGCCAACCAGATGACTTTCTCCTCTACCGTCGGGAACTCATGTGTCAGCGCATGGATCAGGGCCCAGATCCAGAGCACCGCGAAGGCGATACTGAGCAGTATGGCAAAGAAACCAAGGCCGGCGATGACTTCAAAGATGTTTAGCGTTAGAATTTCAGTGGTAATGGTAAACATGGCCGCAGATTGAAAGTGTGGAAATCTTTCTTATACCAAGGAGCGCGGGGGACTTTATGTTCGAATATTGGCGAACAGTACATGACTGTAATTAATGACAGTTCGGGATTAAAGCTATCGTTTATCCTTGTTTTTCCTTACAGCCGCTCCAGCGCCATGACCAGCGCCAGGCCGGCCGCCGCGCCGGAGATAAACAGGTTCCACTCCCGTTGCTTGACGCGCAGCAGGTTCATCGCGACGAAGGAGGCCGCCAGGATCACTCCGACGATGGCCAGCTGTCCCAGCTCTACTCCGATATTGAAAGCCAGCAGTTGGTATACCAGCTCGTTTTCCTCGCCGGGCAGCAGCAAAGAGCGGAAGAAGTTGGAAAAGCCCATGCCGTGGATGAGTCCGAAGAAAAGCGCAAAGCCGTAGTTCCAGCTGACGCGCCGGTCGAAGGTCCCCTCCGTCAGCGCCGTGGAGTGCCGGTGCACGAGGACGTTGTAGATCGCCGTCAGGAAGATCGTGACGGGGATCAAAAACTCGATAAGGTCCGGGTTCAGCGGGATGATATCCAGTGCTGCCAGGGCCAGCGTGACGGAGTGGCCGATCGTAAAAGCCGTCACCAGAATGGCGACCTTCCTCCATTCGCGCAACTGGTAAATAGCACAGAGGGCAATGATAAACAGAATATGATCGTAGCCCTTGAGGTCGGCAATATGTTCGAAGCCGAGTTGCAGATAGGTAGAGAACGTACTTTGCATATTTCGGGATACTGGTCGAAAAAAATCGACGGAGTTAATAGAAAGTTGGCATTTAAGTATTTCACCACAAAGCTAACAATATGATTCTTTTACCCCAAAGAGGAATGCCGCTCAGCCGGATAAAACCACGCCATTATCTCGCCGCCCGTCGCACTATGCTGAAGCAGCAACAGGCGAACCATCCGCTGTGGAAGAAAAACAAGCCCTCTCCTTTACCAGGCCCCATATTTCAGGAGGTTTCCTCACCGCCCGCTCATATCCTGTTGCTGATTGCCATCGTTTTGGGTAGTTTTCTTCTCGTGCACTTTCTTTTGGGATGAAAGCGAACAGCCTTTGCTCCAAAAGACGGAGCAAAGGCTGTATCTGTTCTTATTCGCAAGAGCGGGTTGAAGATTGTGACTATGAGGATTGAAGTTTTATTGAGTTGAGAAGAAGGTTGATCTCTCCTCGACTCTAAAGAGTTAATTCTTCTATCCTTCAATCGTCAACTCCCGACAAGCTTTAATACCGGTAGTACTCGGGCTTGTACGGTCCTTTTTTCGGTACGTTAATGTAGTCGGCCTGTTCCTTGCTCAGCTCATCGAGTTCCACGCCGATCTTGGCGAGGTGCAGGCGGGCGACTTCCTCGTCGAGATGTTTGGGCAGGGTGTAGACCTTATTCTCGTATTCGCCGTTGTTGTTCCACAGTTCCTTCTGGGCCAGCACCTGATTGGAAAAGGAGTTGGACATGACGAAGGAGGGGTGACCGGTAGCGCAGCCCAGGTTGACCAGGCGGCCTTCGGCCAGCAGGATGATGTCCTTCCCGTCGATCGTGTACTTGTCGACCTGCGGTTTGATGACCACTTTGGAATCGCCGTGTTCTTCGTTGAGGTAGGCGACGTCGATTTCATTATCGAAGTGGCCGATGTTACAGACGATGGTTTTGTCTTTCATCAGGCGGAAGTGCTCCTCGGTGATGATGTTGAGGTTGCCGGTGGCGGTGACCACGATATCGGCGCGCGGCACGGCATTGACCATTTTTTTCACTTCAAAGCCATCCATGGCGGCCTGTAGCGCACAGATAGGATCGATTTCGGTGACGATGATGCGGCAGCCGGCGCCACGCAGGGAAGCGGCGGAGCCTTTGCCTACGTCGCCGTAACCGGCTACGACGGCTACCTTGCCGGCCAGCATAACATCGGTGGCGCGGCGGATAGCGTCAACCAGCGACTCGCGGCAGCCGTACTTGTTGTCAAATTTAGATTTGGTGACCGAGTCATTGACGTTGAAAGCCGGAACGGGCAGGGTGCCATTCTTCATGCGTTCGTAAAGGCGGTGTACACCGGTAGTCGTTTCTTCTGAGATGCCCTGAATCCCTTCAATCAGCTCGGGGTGCTTGTCGAGTACCGTATTGGTCAGGTCGCCACCGTCGTCGAGGATCATATTCAGTGAGGCTCCCCCTTCGAAAGCGCTGAGGGTCTGTTCGATGGCCCACCAGTACTCCTCTTCGCTCATGCCTTTCCAGGCGAATACGGGAACACCGGTGGCCGCGATAGCGGCGGCAGCGTGGTCCTGGGTAGAGAATATGTTACAGGAAGACCAGGTGACTTCGGCGCCCAGCTCGATCAGCGTCTCGATCAGCACGGCGGTTTGAATCGTCATGTGCAGACAGCCGGCGATGCGCGCACCCTTGAGCGGCTTTTCGGCGCCGTACTTTTCGCGGAGCGACATCAGACCCGGCATTTCGGCTTCGGCCAGTTCGATTTCTTTACGCCCCCATTCGGCGAGGTTAATATCTTTGACCTTGTAGTTCAACTTTTGGTCTACAGAATCCATTGAATTATTTTTTGAAGTGTATAAAATTTGCGGTGCAAAAGTACGATTTTCCTCGCTCTAAATCAATTCTTAATGGAAGCTTTACCCCATCTGCGGGCATGGTAAATTGTAAAACGCGGAAAACAAATTTCACAACGCAATATATCAGGGAAGGTTCAAGGGTTCGAAGTTTCCCGCTTTTTTTAAAACTTTCCTGGCGAAAGTGCCGCAGGTAAAGCATTTATAAACTGTTGCTGTGTGCTTTGCGACCTTTGCGCCTTGGCGTGGAGTTTAAAAGCTACTTGACTGGTCGCCAGCCTGTTATCCGTGCTGGCAACGGGCCGCACGCAAAGGCGCAGCGTCCGCAGAGCAAATAGGTCGTTGGACTAAAAACGGGATTCAAGGTCCCCTCGTCTTCCTCCCCCTATCGTTCACACTCCTCCTGCTCTGTCCGCTGCAGGCGGTTGATGTCGAAGCCCAGGTTTTCGGCCTTATCCTTCAGCATTTGAAGAGTATCCGGATCCAATTGCGGGCTGCGACTCAGTATCCAAAGGTACTTGCGATTGGGGCTGCCCACCATGGCATAGCTATAATCATCGGCCAGGGCGATGACGTAGTAATTCCCCCGGAAGGGCCAGAAAAACTGTACGCGCAGGCGGCTGTTGTTGCTGCCTTTCACCGGAAAGGCCTTGCCTTCGGCGCTGGTCGGTTCGCCGTTTTTAATGCAGCGGTTGAGCACTTCCACGTATCCCTGGCCGGTGGGCGTATATTCGGCAGTGGTGCAGGTGCAACCGCGTTGAAAGCACATGGGAAAGGAAGCGATTTCGTACCACTTGCCGGCATAGCGCTCCAGGTCTACCTGGTCGACGGTGGGTAGTGGCTGCTTTGAGCAGGTGAATAGGCCGAAGATGGAAAAAAGTAATAACCTGCCTATCATTCGCTGATTCATGGATGTTTTTTCTTCCACAACAATTAAAGCGGCATAGGGATCACCGGACGTGCTTCAAATCACCACCGCTTTCCATCCGAGCTGCTGATATTGTCTCAGAAAATAGAAGAAAGCCAGTAGTGGCAGGGGGCAGCGCCGGGATCAGCCGGGCCGGTGCGTAGGTTAGGGCGAGATAATGCAGCGCCTCCAGTACGGTAGCGAAGATTAGCATGCCGACGATACCCGCCGCCGGGTTGCGTACTTTATGGTCTTCCGGCCCGAAAAAGCCGAGCATGCGGCGGGCGCGGATTTCGATCTGCCGGAGTTCCATGTCGTGGAGTTGCCCGGTCAGGGTAAGCACCTCCATCGGGGTGAGCACGTTGTAGAGTTCGGCTTGTTCGGGCACATAGCCGATGTGCCGTTTGACGGACGGGCAAGAACTCTTACAACCTATCCAAATCCAGCCACTTCCCCTTCGTCACCGGCGTTTTGAATTTCGCCATGCGGTCGAGCAGATCTTCGAGATCGTCATCGGAGAGCAGCAGTTCCCGGTGCTGATTGCGCAGGAAGCCCTCGCGCTGCATGTGGTAGAGGTGGGCGATGAGGTGGTCGTAGTATCCCTTGACGTTGAGGACGCCGATGGGGTGGCGGGATTGTCCGAGCTGGACGAGGGTGAGCATCTCGAAGAGTTCGTCGAGGGTGCCGTAGCCGCCGGGCAGCACCAGGACGGCGTCGGAGAGCTTGGCCATGCGCACTTTGCGTTCGTGCATGCTGTCGACGACGTGCAGTTCGGTAAGCCCTTCGTGGCAGACCTCCTTTTCCTGCAGGAAGTAGGGGATGACGCCACTGACGTATCCGCCTTTTTCCAAGGCGGCGTCGGCCAGCTCGCCCATCAGTCCGATGTTGCCGGCGCCGTAGATGATGCGCAGACCGCGCTCGGCCAGCAAGGCGCCGGTTTGGCGGGCGATATCCGTATATACCGGGTCGCTTCCTTTATTGGCGCCGCAAAAGACGAGTATAGATTGCATGGTAGATGGTATTTCAAAAAATTATCGGGCCGCAAAGGTAGCAAATTCTCCTTTGAATATCCCCCAGGCATTGGATACAGCAGAGAAGAGAAAAGGTTTAAAGGAAGGTGCTGATGGGGACGGTAAGCTCCAGTGCATCCAGTGGTAAATGATCACCGGATTTGGCCAGTTCCCGGATTCGGTAATCCTTTCCGGAAGGATCGCGATAGGCTTTGATTTTCCGGGATTTCAGATTGACAATCCAGTAGTTGGAGATGCCTGCTTCGGCGTATAGCGGAAGTTTGATTTCTTCATCGTACTCCAGAGAGGTTTCCGATACCTCGATGATAAGCCATATGTCCTTAGGCTGGGGGTGCTCATTTGCGTAATAATCTTCCCGGTATTTAACTACGGCGATATCTGGTTCCGGTTCAGACAGGTCGTCAAGAAGGATTGGATTCTGGGCGCGTACGATAGCTTTACCGGTTAGTTGTAATATGAACCAATCTTTGATTTTATCCACCATGGCGGAATGCCGGCTGCTGATAGGGCTCATTTCCAGTA
>Ga0209938_1001274_pt1 | contig 12945 bp, 9 predicted proteins | sample SalPonR2_C_D1_MG_FD_185708 | JGI IMG/M metagenome (GOLD analysis project Ga0209938, IMG submission 185708) | Salt pond soil microbial communities from South San Francisco under conditions of wetland restoration - Salt Pond MetaG R2_C_D1_MG... ... | reverse complement strand
CTCATCAACTTCTTTGTCAGATAAAGATTTACGGTTTTTGTAAAATATTTGTTCGACTGAGAAGCTGCGACTAAAAAAGTCGCGGGTTCCAATCATTAATAAAAAGCGCCGCAGCTCTTGCTGAAATACTATAATAAGGGCAATTAAACCAACACCCATAAACTGGCCTAAAATGGTACTGAGCAAATCCATTTCAAGTGCTTCTACAAGTTGCCAAAAAAGATAAACAGAAAAAATAACCACAAATATATTAATGGCAACAGAACCTTTTATAACCAGAAATATTTGGTACATAAGAAATGCAACCAGTAGTATATCCAGTATATCAAGAAATCTGAGTGATATAAAACCTTCAATCATATTGTTCTTGTGTTTTTTTAACTACAGCAACCATTTGAAAAGCCGGACTTACATCGTGTACCCGAATAATAGAGGCACCATTTTGTAAGGCTAAGGTATGTAAAGCTATTGTTCCATGTAAACTATCTCCAGGCCTGATATTTAGTAGTTTATAAATCATGGACTTTCGTGACATTCCCACTAAAATGGGTTTGTCCAATACCAAGAGCTCACGCAATCTTTGTAATAGCAAATAATTATCGTCTATTGTTTTGGCAAACCCAAAGCCCGGATCAATTATTAAATCGCTTATTCCTGCGGATGAAGCACGTTCAGCCATCTGAGCAAAGTATAATGTCAATTCCCTTATAATATCATCGTAATGGGTTTGCTGCTGCATATTCTGGGGTGTTCCCCTCATGTGCATCCCAATATAGGGTAAGCCATGCTGGCCAGCCACTTCGAGTATTTCAGGATCAAGATGCCCACCCGATATATCATTTATTATGGCCACATTATAATTCTCAATGGCCCAGTTTGCAACATCTGCCCTGAATGTATCTACCGATACAGGATATTGAGGATATTTTGATGCCAGGATGTCCAGTGCCGGCATCAATCTCTCTTTTTCAGTTTTTGGAGATATATCAACAGCGCCAGGGCGCGATGAGTATCCACCCACATCAATCCAATCTGCACCTTCACTAATAACCCGTGCAACCCTTTGCTCAATGCTGGCAGGTGTTACACGACTCCCCTCATAAAACGAATCTGGTGTAACATTTAACACAGCCATAATGTAAGGCCGGTCCATATTGACCAATTGCTTATGTATTTTTATTGAGTGCGCTTGTTTCATTTTAAATATAGACCGGAAATATGTATAGATTGTTTACAATAGTTTAAAATCCAGTACGAAGGTACAATTTTATACCTAAAAACCGATGTTCAATGTTTTTTTTAAAAACTTCCGGAACTTAATAGTCTCTATTTCTAATCAGGTTCACAAATGTTGAATAACGTGTTTATAAAAAACAAACTTTTCACTTTTTACTGTAGTACAGGCTTAGTATATTTGAAAGTTTAATTCGCAAGAGATGTGTAATGCAAACCAGCCATGCGAATTTTCAAATGCTTTATTGATCAAAACGAATTACAATGAATAAATTTATAGTGCTGGAAGGACTTGATGGTTCAGGGAAATCGACTCAGGTAGACTTACTTAAAGGTTTTTTTGACGAACAGGGAATTAATTACAAATTCCTGCATTTTCCACAAACCGAAACACCCTATTTTGGGGAGATGATTGCCCGCTTTTTACGTGGCGAATTTGGTCCGATCGATGCTGTAGACCCCTATTTGGTGGCCATGTTGTATGCTGGTGATCGCTATTCAGCATCAAACGACATTAAAGAATGGCTTTCCATTGGAACTGTTGTGGTTGTAGACCGATACGTACTCTCCAATATTGCATTTCAGTGTGCAAAACTTACCAGTGAAGCAGAAAAAGAGAAACTGCGGAATTGGATTTTTCAGTTCGAATACAACTATTATCAGATACCAAAACCAGGTTTATCAATCTTTCTGGATGTGCCGATGAACTTTGTAAAGCATAATCTTAAAAATGAACGAAAAGGCAACGACAGGGAATATTTGCAGGGAAAACAAGACATTCATGAAGCAAAATCAAGTTTTCAGGAAGTTGTTAGGAAAGAATACCTGGAAGCGATTAAACTCGATTCAACCTTTGAGAGATTGGACTGTTCGGAAAATGGAGAGATGAAATCTGCGGATGTAATTTTTAATGAAATACATGCGCTTCTTACAAAATACGACATTATATCTCACAAGTAGTTTTGCTCAGGATAAGTTGACCTTAAACAAGTTTAAAATTAAATTTAATATCATGAAGTTCATACAAAATATTTCCAGATTATTAATTGGCTTACTGTTTATATTCAGCGGTTTTGTAAAAGCTATAGACCCGTTAGGATCTACATATAAATTTACCGATTATTTTGTAGCTTTTAATATAGAGTGGCTCTCTCCTGCTGCCCTTTTCTTAGCTGTTGTACTATCTTCTATTGAATTTGTTATAGGTTTTGCAATACTAAACAATGTATATACGCGAATCAGCAGCGTGCTCATGTTTATTTTTATGAGTTTTTTCACATTGCTGACCTTTTATTTGGCACTGGCTAATCCTGTTACAGATTGTGGTTGTTTTGGAGATGCCATAAAACTCACCAACTGGCAAACATTTTATAAAAACCTGGTATTTATGATTCCCGCCGGAATAGTATTCTGGAAGCGAAAACACTTTTCATCGCGTTTTAATCGACCTGCACAGTTAATAATTGCCATAGTGGGAATTCTAATATCATTATATATATCAAAGCAAAGCTACAATCATTTACCAGCAATTGATTTCAGACCATATAAAATTGGGACTGACATCAATCTGGCTATGAATGATAATTTGCAAGGTGCCCCCCAACCACAATTTGAAACAAAAATTGTATATGAAAAAAATGGCGAAAAAAAGACATTTACAACCGATAACCTGCCTGACAGCACATGGCAATGGGTAGAAACCATCAGCAATCAAACTGACAAAGGTTATGAACCGCCCATCCACAATTTTCTTTTGACTAACAATATGAAACAAGACGTAACGGAGATGGTGCTCAATGATGATGGTTTTACTTTAATGATAGTAGCTTATGACATAGAGAAACTACCGGAAGCGTCTTATGATATGCTGCATGAAATTTCAGATGTGGGTGGTGCCAATGGTTTTAATGTATTCATAGCTACAGCGTCAAATCCTGAAGATGTGGATCAGTTTAAACGCGAACAGTCTTTACTAACAAAAACTTATTATGCCGATCCCATCACATTAAAAACCATTGTACGAAGCAACCCGGGCATTGTATTGCTTAAATCAGGGATGATTCTGAAAAAATGGCATTACAATGATTTTCCTCAAGCAAACAAAATGAGTGAATATCATTTGTATAAAGCATCGCTTCAAGAAAAGCACAGTAAAACAATGATGCTTATAGGTTTTTTTATTGGCATTTGGTTACTGTTGTCTACTATTTTTGAAATTGTTGGATTTAAATCGCGGTATTCGTGATCAAACAAACACTATTGCAAGTCGGCTATGCTGTATTGGTACTTTACGGTGTGGTTTCATTGGTTTTTCTATTGTTCATCATTTTACCGGGCGACCCTGCACAAATGATGGTTGGCCAGCGTAGCGATGAACAAACGCTAACCAATATCCGGAATGAATATGGCTTCAGCGAGCCTGTCGGTGTACAATATTTAATGTACCTGAACGATTTATCACCAATTGGTATAATTGTAAAAAATGCCAGTGGATTTGCCCCAACTGCAGACAGATTTGAGCACTACAAGACACTTTTACCACTTGGGAAACACACCAGGTTGGTATTAAAATTTCCCTACCTTAGAAATTCTTACCAAAGCAAGCAATCAGTAAATGAATTATTAATGAATGCACTGCCCCAAACACTCATACTTGCCCTGGTTAGTATTGCTATAGCCGCTTTTTTTGGTATAATAATGGGATTTGTGGCAGCCTATTTCAAAGGCACCGTGTTTGATAAGGGATTGGTATCACTTACGGCCCTTGGCATGAGTTTACCCTCTTTTTTCGCGGCTATACTTATGGGCTGGATTTTTGCCTACCTGCTCGAATCCTATACACACCTGAATTTAACAGGTAGTTTATATGAAATGAACGCAATTACGGGAGCACAACACCTTGCGTTATATAACCTGATTCTACCTGCTTTGACATTGGCAATAAGGCCATTAAGCGTTTTTATTCAACTAACAAGAAACAGCTTGTTGCATGAAACAACCTCAGACTATTTTGTAACAGCACTGGCTAAGGGCAATTCAAAAATCGGAGCCATGCGAAACCATGCCCTTAAAAATGCACTAAATCCTGTTATTACAGTAATTTCAGGTTGGTTTGCCTCAATGCTGGCCGGTGTTGTTTTTGTGGAATACATCTTTGGTTGGAAAGGTATCGGGCAGCTTTTAGTCAATGCACTTAATAATTATGATTTTCCTGTAGTTATGGGTTGCATTCTAACGATAGCTTTCCTATTTTTATTGATTAATATGTCAGTCGATGTAATTTATCGTTGGCTCGATCCCCGAATACGATATCAAACTTTAAAAAAATAAATAATTATGAGAAAAATGATTGTTGCCGGAAACTGGAAAATGAATACAACATTGCCAGAAGGCCAAAAACTAGCTGAAGAGCTAACAAGTTTACTCAGCAACTACACAGGTGAAAAAGACATTATCATTGCACCCCCATTTACCCATTTACATGCAATTGGTAATGTTATTGCCAACTCACCCATTCAACTTTCTGCACAGAACTGTGCAAGTGAAGAATCAGGTGCTTATACCGGAGAGGTGGCTCCTGACATGGTTGCAGCCACAGGCGCTCAATATGTAATTTTAGGCCACTCTGAGCGCAGGGAATATTTTGAAGAAAGCGATGAAATATTGCTTCGCAAAACACAACTTACCTTAAAAAATAAGCTTAAACCAATATTTTGTATAGGAGAGCAACTCACACAGCGCGAAAGCGAGCAGCATGAGGCCACTGTAAAAAAGCAGCTTGAAGAGACCGTATTTAAACTTTCAAAATCAGATTTTCAACAAGTTATTCTGGCCTATGAACCTATATGGGCTATTGGTACAGGCAAAGTAGCGACCCCAGAGCAGGCGCAGGAAATGCATGCCTTTATCAGACAGTTGATACGGGATAAATTTGATGAAAACACTGCAGAAAATATGAGTATCCTTTATGGCGGAAGTTGCAAACCAGCTAATGCATCGGAATTGTTTGGTCAGCAAGATGTAGACGGAGGCCTAATAGGTGGTGCATCATTAAAAGCCGATGATTTTTATGCCATTATAAACGCCTAAAAATTTCAAATAAGTGGAATACACTGAAATAAGTATAGACCAAAGTACCCTGAATAGTACGGTTCAGGATATCGTGATTGCAGAACTTGGAGAGATGGGATTTGAAAGCTTTATGGAAGAAAATCAGTTTTTGCGCGCCTATATACCTTCTGATGCTTACAATGAATCTGATTTGAAACAATTAAGTGCTCAATACGATGGCTTTAGCTATAGCGCTAAGGTCATCCCCCAACAAAACTGGAATGCGCAATGGGAATCGAACTTTTCTCCAATCAGTATCGACCGGTATTGTCTTATAAGAGCTCCTTTCCATGAAACCGGTAAAGGGTATGATTTTGAGATCGAAATTGAACCGAAAATGTCGTTTGGCACCGGCCACCACGCCACAACAAGGTTAATGATAATGCTCATGCAGCGAACAGACATGAAGAGCAAACAGGTATTAGACATGGGTTGTGGTACCGGGGTGCTTGGCATTATTGCCAAAATGACCGGTGCTGGTGCAGTTGACGGTATCGATATTGATCAATGGGCAGTAGAGAACACCATAGAAAATGCCGCCCGCAATAGTGTTAATTTCGACAATGTAATGCTTGGAGATGCTAAACAAATTAAACGAAATTACGATGTAATTTTGGCCAATATAAATCGTAATATTTTATTGGCCGATATGGAGCAATATGCAGAGCATCTCAATCCGGAAGGATACCTTTTCCTCAGCGGCTTTCTTGAAGCAGATAAAACAATTGTTGCACAAAAAGCCAAAATTTTTCAATTAACACTAACCGATCAATTATCGGAAGATCAATGGCAAGCAATGGTTTTTAAAGCCTCAAACTAAAAATAACGATCATGGCATTCAAAAAAGGGATCATAGGCATTGCGTGTTGGAGCTTATTAATATTGATAAGTTTCAATGCCTTTTCGCAGCAACAGGAGACCTTCAGAACCGATTCGGCTGGCTTTATAGAAGATATGCACGATTTTATGGAGCAGGTAAAAAGACTCGAAGACCGGGGAAAAGCTACTGTAAACCGCATTGAAACACTCTGGGAAACCGGCCGCGTGGATGATACGGTTAAAGCGCTGATGTATGAGGTTGCCAATACGCTTGAAGCCCGCCGCGGACGACCTTTCCCACATTTTGACGGATGGTTGAATACCACAGCCCATTACCTGGAAAATGATGAAGTGAATGAGAACTTCTTTGCCTATCAAAATGCCATTATCAATTTATGCAAGGCCAGAGACATCAGGTTAAGGCATATCAAACAGTTTATTGAAACCATCAGAGAATTGAAGGAGTTTAACCGACTGAGTAAAAACGGCTCTACCATTTGGAAAAGCAATGCCAAATCGCACACTTTTGAGTTTACCGCCGATACAATGCTCATTAAATTTCCGCTGAATACCCTTACCTGCAATGCTGTTCGGGACAGTATTCAAATTTTCAACACTTCGGGAGTGTACGACCCTATTGAGCGTATCTGGTATGGCCAAACCGGACAAACGTACTGGGAACGTGCAGGTTATAACCGCGACTCTGTTTTTGCTCTATATGAAAATTTCAGAATCGATTTGCGTCTGAGTAAATTTGAGGTCGATAGCGCAAAATTTTACAACTATTACTTTTACGAAAAGCCATTATCCGGAAAATTATCAGACAAAGTCACAGAAATCCCTGATGCCAGCAGAGCCGCATTTCCAGAATTCGAATCCTATGAATCAAATTTCCTGATCGAGGGAATTTTTAAAGATATCAATTATACAGGTGGTTTCATTATGCGTGGTGCACAGTTATATGGCTCAGGCAATGAAAATAAAGATGCCAGAGTAGATATATTTCGCGATGTGGAGTATATTGAAAATGGCGATACCCTGATTAAACGCATGCTTTTTATGAAAGCCCTGAGCGATTTTTTTGTTTTTACCGACAAATATATTCTCTCCCGAAATGCAAAGGTTGTAATGATTCTTAACCAGGATTCTCTTTACCATCCTGGACTGCAATTTACTTATTTAGAAAAAGATAAAGAGGTAACACTGCTACGCGACGACAACACCCCCAATATGTCGCGCAGCCCATATTACGACAGTTACCACATGTTTGAAATCGACGCTCCGGTGGTTAAATGGAAAGTGGGTAGCCAATCGGTGAACTTTACATCATTGCAAAACAGTGCCATAAACAATGCTGCTTTTCTCTCATATAACCTCTTTAACCGGGAATATTATGATGTATTCCAGGGCCATGATTTCACACACCCCTTTTTCAGAATCAGACGTTACCTCAATAATAAGGAATCGCGCAATTTTACAGCAAAAGAAATTGCCCGGATTATACAACAGCCTGAACATGAAGCCAGGAAATTTCTTTTGCACATGACCTACCTTGGATTTGCCGATTATGATAATACCAGCCATAGAGGTAAGATGAAACAGAAGTTTTATGACTATTTGCTCAATATTGCAGGTCGAAAAGATTATGACCTGATAAAAATTGAATCGACCACACAGGGCAATACTCAAAATGCCGTATTGAATTTGCGGAATTTCGATATTTTTGTGAATGGTGTCCCGCAAGTGCATATTTCTGATGCCAAGAGTGTTAACATTTTTCCCAAACAAGAAGAAATTGTTTTAAAGAAAAACCGAAGCATTGATTTTGCTGGCGTGATTGAAACAGGATATTATACTTTTTTCGGTAACAGTTTTCATTTCGATTATGAATCTTTTGGTGTGGATTTGGAACATATCGACTCGCTGCACATCAAAGTAGTTGATTATTACGATAACTATGGTGATCCGGTTTTCAAGCCTGTACTGAGTACTATCGAAAATATTACAGGAAATGTGTTTATTGATGACCCGGGCAACAAATCAGGAATTAAGGACAATCCGGAATATCCCATTTTCCGCTCCACAAAAGACTCTTATGTGTATTATGATGCAAAAAGTATTGCCCAGGGCGTTTATAAAAGAGATACATTTTACTTCCGCATTGATCCCTACGAAATCGATAGCCTGAACAGTTTCGATGCCGAGGGTATGAAATACACCGGAACCTTTCACGCAGGCGGAATTTTTCCACCTATTGATGAAGAACTTAAACTGAAGGAGGACAATTCCCTGGGATTTGACCATGTCATAGCTGATGCAGGACTGCCCGTTTACCAGGGGAAAGGCCGGTATTATGATTCTCTGGCAATGAGCAATGAGGGACTTAAAGGAGATGGTAAACTTGAATATCTTACATCTACAGCCTGGTCAGATGAGTTTAAGTTCTACCCCGATACCATGCGTACGCTGGCAAACCGCTTTGAAAATAAAAAGCAAAAAGCACCTTTCGAATCTCCGCAAATTAGTGCTGAACAGCTCAACATACTCTGGAAACAAACCGAAGATAATATGATTTGTATGACCAACCAGGATGAACGCGCTTCATTGTATGCTGACCAGGGTCAATTGAAAGGTACTTTTTATGTAACTCCTGCTGGAATTAACGGTAAAGGCCACTTTAAGCTCGATAAAGGTAGGTTCCGGTCTGAGAACTATCATTTCTTAGCCGACCAAACCACTGCAGATGTGACCGATTTTAAAATTCAGGGTATGGAAGAGGATTTACTGGCATTTGAAGCCGACAGCATTCAAACAAGGGTAGATTTCCCATCGCGTACAGCAAGTTTTGAGGCCCTCTCCCCGCTTAAACCCATATTTTTCCCGCTTAATAAATATAAAGCCTTTGTCAATACATTTGAATGGAGCATAGATGAAAATGCGCTTGCACTTAAAGGATCATCTGTACACCGGTTCGAAGAAGGCAAACATATACTCCAGGCTACACCCGATAAGCGTCACCCAAGAGGAAATCTTTTTGTTTCAACACATCCGCTCCAGTATGAATTAAACTATGTTTCGCCAACCACAGAAATGGATTTAGACGAAAACATCATTGCATCGCACGGAGTTAAATTTATTGAAGTGGCCGATGTTACTGTTTACCCGGGCGATGGCGATTTTACAATTAAACCCGATGCCAAATATAAAACTCTTGCCAATGCTGAAATACAGGCAAATAATGAAACAAAGTACCACCAGTTTTACGATGCTACAGTAAATATAACTTCACGTAAAATGTACTCTGCAAGTGGATATTATGACTATATCGATAAAAACGAAACAAAGCAGCAAATACGTTTTGATATCATTAGCGTAGATTCAACAGAAAATACCTATGCAAGAGGAAAAATACTGGGCGACGATAACTTTACGCTCAGTCCCGCATTTGCATATCGCGGAGATGTATATCTGGATGCCCGGCAAAAACACTTGACCTACGACGGGCATTTCATGGCGTCAAAGAATTGCCAGGTTTATGATAAGCACTGGGTTAAGTTTAAAGAAACCCTCAATCCGGAAGCAATTCAAATTCCGGTTGATTCTGTAACTACAGATATTAATAATAACCGCCTTTATAAAGGTATTATGCTCGAACATGATTCGATTCACATTCTGCCCCGCTTCTTTACCAGGCGGCATCACTATACCAATTATTACATTTCAACGGCTAATGGCTATTTGCAATACGACGAATATGGTAAAAAATATGAAATTGCCCAGAAAGCAAAACTCTCTGATAATGATACTTTACTTAATTACATCTCAGCCAATACAGAAACCTGCAACCTATATGGAGAAGGCGAGTTGTCGTTTACAGGAGATTACGGGCAGGTAACATTCAATAACTTTGGAAACATAAACTATTTTCACGACCGTAACGAGGTTATTATGGACCTGTTCATGGCCATTGATTTCTTCTTCACACCCGAAGGATTGACATATATGGCCGATACCATGAAAAATTTTACCGGACTGGAGCCAGTAAATATGTTGTCGGAACGTTACAGAAACGGATTGAAGCATCTGGTGGGCTATAAGCTTACTGACCAGCTGCTCAATGAACAAAAACTCTTTGGGGCCTATAAAAATTTCCCGAATGAACTGAAACATACGCTGGTAATATCAAATGCCAATTTTAAATGGGTGCAACGCGATGGTACTTTCCATTCTTTTGGCGATATCGGTATTACGAGTATTATGGATATTCAGGTCAATAAAAAAGTTAAAGGTGCCATACAGACCGGCACATCGCGAACCGGGGATTATTTTGCTATATACCTGGAGTTAAGTCCTTCTTACTGGTTCTTTTTCAAATATAAACGGGGCATTATGATGGCTGTATCGAGCGATCCGGCATTCAATGAAATCATCAACGACCTGAGGGCCGGTCAAAGGCGGCAGGATGTAGACCGTGGAGAGCCCAAATTTTATTACCATTTGGGTTCAATGCGCGATAAAAATCGGTTCCTTGAAGATTTCAGAGAGGCCGAGCAAGAACCAGAAGAACCCCAGGAAGCACCCGGGGATAAAACACCCGAAAACAATGGTAAAGCAACCCAGCAGGAAGAAAAAGACGAAAACGAACAAGAAGATTAATTAAACTGCTTTAAGCAATGCAAAAGAGGGCAACGCAAGAATACTATTTTTATGCAGATAAAATCAGTCCAAATAAAATTATTTTAGGGAAAGATGAGTTTCATCATATATCTAAGGTACTTAAAATAAGCATAAATACCAACATCACCTTAACTGATGGTAGAGGTAATGTAGCTACAGCTACTGTTCAATCTTTTCAAAAAAGGCACATTGAATTTTCAAATATCAACATAGAGAATTTCCCGAAATCGCTAAATAAGTTGCATATTGCCATTGCCCCGACGAAAAACATAAGCCGTTTTGAATGGTTCCTGGAAAAAGCAACAGAGATTGGCATATCTGAAATTACCCCGATAATTTGCAGTCATTCTGAACGCAAGCAGCTTAGGGCTGATCGGCTTGAGAAAATCGTTATTGCGGCCACAAAACAGTCGAAAAAGGCATGGAAGCCTTTGTTAAACCCACCTATTTCTTTCAATGAATTTATTACAGGGCAAAACATTTCAGGCAAGTATATTGCATACCTTGGTACAAAGAGTGCGCATCTGAAAAACCTGATTCATGCAAAAGAAAATCTGATTCTTGTGGGCCCCGAAGGTGGTTTCACCGAATCAGAACACCAGGATGCCCTTCAGCAAGGATATAAAACAGTGAGCCTGGGATCGAACAGGCTAAGAACTGAAACCGCAGGAGTTGTTTCTGCAACAATAGTAGCAATGCACCATGAATAAAAAAAATCTAATATTCGTTTTATTGCTCGGCTTAAGTATGACTTTGCAGAGCCAGCAAATACAAATCGGACTTTTGAAATACAATGGCGGTGGCGATTGGTATGCCAATCCTACTGCTCTTCCCAATCTGGCCCGGTTTTGTAACCAGGAACTCAACACCAATTTCGACATCGAATACCTGGAGGTTGCACCTGGTGATATTGATTTGTTTAACGTGCCATATGTACATATGACAGGACATGGTAATGTTATTTTTAATGAAACTGAAAGACAAAACCTGCGGGAATATCTTTTTGCCGGTGGCTTTCTGCATATCGACGACAACTATGGAATGGATAAATATATCAGACGAGAGCTTCAGAAACTATTCCCAGACAAAAAGTTGATTGAACTTCCATACGCCCATCCTATTTATCATCAGACATTTAAATTCAAAAGCGGGCTGCCCAAAATACACCGGCACGATGGTAAAGCTCCACAAGGCTTTGCAATTCTGCACAAAGGCCGGGTACTCCTATTTTACAGCTATGAAAGTGATTTGGGCGATGGTTGGGAAGATCCTTCGGTGCACAACGACAGCCCGGAAAAACACCGCGAGGCTTTACAAATGGGTGCCAATATTATCGAATATGCTTTGCATAACTAATGGCCTAAATCAATAAATTTGGAAAAGATACTCATCATACAAACGGCATTTATAGGCGATGTAATTCTATCGACGGCCGTTGCGCATAAAATTGCACAAAAAAACCCTAATGCACAAATAGATTACCTGGTACGCAAAGGAAACGAATCGCTTGTTGCAAACCTGGATTTCATCAACAGCGTATGGGTTTGGGATAAGAAAAATGGTAAACACCGCAATTTATGGCATCTGATTAAACAAATTAGACAAGAACGTTATTACAGAGTAATTAATTTACAGCGATTTCTATCATCGGGCATTCTAACAAGCCTGAGCCGTGGTAAATATACCTATGGGTTCGATAAAAATCCTCTCTCGTTTTTATTTACATATAAAGCCAAACACGAAATCGGCAATGGTTTGCATGAAACCGATCGCAACCAAAACTTAATTTCCTCGTTTACCGACACAAGGGTTCTTAAACCAATATTACAGCCAGGCGTTGATAACTATAAGCAAATCAGTAAGTTTAAGGAAAAACCCTATATTTGTATTGCGCCGGCATCTGTATGGTACACCAAACAATTTCCGGCTGAAAAGTGGGTGGAGTTTTTAGATCAATTACCACCTGAACTACCTGTTTACATGTTGGGAGCACCATCAGATAGCCAGCTTGTAGAAAATATAAAAAGGGGTACAAAAAAAACTGTAATTCATGATCTTTGCGGACAATTGTCGCTATTGGAATCTGCTGCATTGATGGAGCACGCT